>Ga0207929_1000377_pt1 | contig 12481 bp, 10 predicted proteins | sample NGESurdeep072012_FD_184466 | JGI IMG/M metagenome (GOLD analysis project Ga0207929, IMG submission 184466) | Arctic peat soil microbial communities from Barrow, Alaska - NGEE Surface sample 53-1 deep-072012 (SPAdes) | ecosystem: Environmental > Terrestrial > Soil > Wetlands > Peat ... | reverse complement strand
ATAGAGAGGGCCTAGGAGAGCCCACGGCGCGACCGCACAGGGTATAGAAGGACCTATACCCTGGTCCGTCCGGCAGGACGGCGACCTACGGGGAGTAGCTTCTGTTGTGGGCGTGGCCGTGGCAGGTGAGGCTGCACGAACCGCTACCGGTTCCGGTGGACGTCCACGAAGGTGTTGCGAGGCCGTTTGGCTGCACGTTCGGGGCGAAGTTCACCAGGCGGGATCCGGATGGCGTCCCGTACGCCGTGGAGTGCAGGCGGAAGTGGCACTCGGCGCAGATGGCGTTGCCCTGGCCGGCTCCGGCTGTGTCGATGCTCAGGTCCGTGCCACCCGATCCCCGGCCGGCGATCCCCGTGACGTGAAGTCCGTGCAGGGAGAAGTTGGTGGCGGTCGTGTCCCCGCTGCCGTTGAACGGGGAGTTGGTGTGGCACAGGTAGCAGAGCGCGAAGTCGGCGTCGGCGTAAGGCGCCGTGGCGCTCTTGAGCTCGCGGTCCTGGTAGTTACGCAGCAGGATCCCTCGGTTCTGGGAGGTGTGTGTCGGCAGGTCACCACCGGCCGCAGGCGGGGTGACCGGGTACTTGATGGAGCTGGCGTGACAGTTCGAGCAGCGGATCGTGCTGCCGGTCGTGAAGCTCTCGCTCAGCTTGTACGGGGACGCCCCGGCGAGGCTGGCTGCCATCTTCGCCGTGGTGTTCGTTCCAGGCGCCTCGACCGGGTGGTAGGAAAGGTTGGCCGGGTTGAACTCGGCCGCCTTGTCGAGCCGCCACTTCGAGGGCGCGAACCCGGTGTTGGACGTCAGAGTCGTGAATCCGGAGTGGCACTTGAAGCAGAGCTGGTACTCGCGGTTGATGGGAGTCGTGGTCCCGTCCAGGAAGGTGGGTGTGATGACGGTGGGTCCGTTCGAGACCGACACCCCGGAGATGCCCGCGAGCCGCCCGGAGGGGGTCCAGCCGGTCGCCGTCTGGGTGCCTGCCGTCGGGTTCGCCTGGTGCGGGTTGTGGCAGTCAGCGCACTCGCTGTGCCGGTTGAGCACCCCCTGGAACTCGGTGGCATCCGCAGCCAGGGTGTGCGAGGTCGTGACGCGCGCGTCGTGCGAGTAGACGTCGCGGGTTGTCGCGTTGTTCGCGGGAGCGCTCGTGTACTGGACCAGGACGTCCGGGCCACCCGTGCCGTCGTGGCAGGTGAAGCAGAGGTTGCTCTGGGGCACCGGACTCTTCAGGAGGTTCGCGTCCTTGCCGGTGTGGACCCGGTGACAGGATGCGCACTCATCGGTGGTCGTGGTGTAGGGACCATGTATCCCAGCCACCGGGGCGGCCAGCACCACCGTCGGGACGGCAGCCGACGGCATGGCGGTGGCGGCATCGGCCGACCCGGAACCGAGTGACAGGAACGCCACGGCCATGGATGCGACGAGAGTCGCGGTCGCGCCCAGTGCTCCGGCGCGGTGCGCGGTTCGGTGGTTCGCCCGAGTCATTGAGTCGGCTCCCTAGTCATCGTTGCAAAGAGGTGCGGATCCGTGGTGACTGGCTGTTTGCCAGCGGCCACCACGGATCCGGCCTCAGTTGCTACTTACTTGCTTGCTGCTAAACGCTGTGGCACATCAAGCAGGTGCCACGGTTGTTGACCCGGAGGAGCTTGCTGTCGCCAGTAACTCCGCCGCTGCTCGGGGCTCCGACAACCGGGTTGCCGACAGATCCGGAGAACAGGCCCATGGTTGCGTTCGAGCCGTGCGAGACGTGGCAGGTGATGCAGTTCTTCCCGCCCGCGGTCCCCTGTGAGGAGGTGTGGCGGTACGTGAAGGTTGCGTCACCCGAGTCGGCCCTTGACCTCTGGCCGGGGGCCGTGACGGTTCCGAGCTTGTCCCTGGTGGCCAGGTAGCGGGTGTGGCAGGTGCTGCACCACTCCGAAACGTTGGCGATGTAGGCCGGTGCGTTGACATCGGCGGACGCCCAGTAGTTGGTGGTCGTGTAGTCCTTGACGACGGCGTCGGTGATCACGCCGGTGTAAGTGCCGCTCGCCGAGAACGCGTTAGCCGTACCGGTGTTGTTGACTCCGGGGCTGGGGGTGCCCTGCTCCGGGAGGGGCCGCAGGATCCGGTAGTTGCCGTTGCCGTGCGGGTCGTGGCACGAGCCGCAGCGCAGCTGGATAGGTGATCCAGCCGTCGCTGTGCCGATCGCGCCGTTGCCCCAGGCCGTCTGGGTCGAGTTGTCGACCGAGTGGCTCGACGTCACCGGGGCGCCGGCGGACGCAGCCGGAATGTTCGGCGGGATCTGCACCCCTGCTGCGTCAAGCTTCCCTCGCTGACCGGTCGGGCTGCCCGCGCTGATCAGCGCGTACTCGAACCCGCCGCCTCGAAGGGCCCCGGCTTTCGTCGCCGAGCGGCTGCCATTCGGGTTAGCCGTATAGGCAACGCCATTCTGCACGTCTGTCGTGGCGCCGGTCCCGGTCGTGCCGTGACAGGTGTAGCAGAGCTGCGGCTGGGCATCCAGGGTAAGCATGTCCGTCTTGGCGGTGTGGAGCCGGTGGCAGCCTGCGCAAGAATCTGGCAGAACGCCGCCTGCACCCTTGAGGTGCGGCCCGTTGTCGGCGAACGCCGGAACGGCGCCGAACATGAGAGCGAAGGCGCTACCTGCGGCGACGAATGCTATTCGTCTCCTCATCCCCGTCGCTTTTCTAGCTTTGTTTCTCAACATACCCGCGCTTCCTTTCGTGTCTGTGCAACGTGCGAAGAAACTCGATGCTGACCACCCATGCGGGTGGCGTTACGAACTCACCCAGACCTCACCGCCTGAACCCCCACCTCCTGACAGCTCACGTCAGTAGCTCCAAACTTGAACCCGGTTGTTCTCCCGGTCGGTGACGTATATCCGGGCGCGGGAGTCGGTGGCGACCCCGTTCGGGTACTCGAAAGTGCCATCGAGCCGCCCTTCCTCGCCGAAGGTCCCGATGTACTTGGGCAAAGGCGACTTCCCGGTGGGGATGCGGTACACCTTCACGTCGTGAGCGGAGGTGTCCACGACGTAGAGCCGGTCGCTGCTGTCGATCGCCGCTCCACGCGGCAGGCCGAGATCGCCCAGGCCCACGCCGCGGTTGAGCGTCGCGACGAGCTTCCCGGCGGGATCGAAGATCACCAGCCGCCCGTTGTTGCTGTCGCTCACGAGGACGTTGTTCCCTGGGCCGATCGCGATCCCGTTCGGAAATGAGAGCCGGCCACCGGATCCGAGCGTGCGCACCAGTGTGCCGTCACGGCCAAACACCAGGATTCGGTGCGACGAGCCGCTCACGTCCGTGACGTAGAGGGCACCTCGCTTGTCGAACGCCAACCCGAGCGGCTGCCATCCTCCGCCCAGGTCCCCGCGGGGTGCGAAGGTGCGTCGATACGCGCCCTTCTCGTCGTAGACGTACACCGACTGGCTCAGCCGGTCGCTGACATAGACGTCGCTGGTGATCGGGTCGACGGCCACGTAGACGGGCACGTGCGTCGCACCGGTCGACGTCGGCGGCACCAGGGTGGCGACCTTCTTGCCTGCCCGGTCGTACACCTGCACCACCTTGGGGCCGTCGCTGCTGGTGACGTAGATGCGCTCACCGGACGGGCTGACTGCCACACCCATCGGGCGGGCCGTCCCGTACATGCTGAACGAGTAGTGCGGGAGCTTGTCCTGGGTCAGGCCGGGCAGTGGCTCACCGGGGTTGAGGGTGAGCCAGCGGAACAGGATGGCCAACAGCAGCACGAGCAGCGCCAGGACGGCAAGCAGGATGCGCTTGCGTCGACGGCGCTTGAGCTCTTCCGGTGTCAGGGAAGCGGCGCCGCCGCTTTCGCCGGGCTCCGGCAACAGCTCGGGCTCCGGGACCGGTCCGGAGGCAGAAGTTACGTCGGGCATCGTCATCTCAGCTGGTCTTTCCCGCGCCAAGCCTGTTCAGGCCGGTGCTTGCGTCGAAGTTCTTTGCGTCAGCGCCGAGTACCTTCTGGTACCAGCTGATCGCGCCCGTACGGTCGGACTCCTTCTCGGCGATCATCCCGAGCCCGAGCATCGCGTCGACCGCGACGGGACCCGATGTCAGGGTCTGCAGCCGGCGCTTGGCATCGGCTGGCCGCTTCTGGCAGAAGTCCACCATTGCTCCGGCGTACTCCGCATTGGGCGTGCGGCCGAGCTTCTTGAAGGCTTGCGAGAGCTGCGAGTAGGGCTCGCACCAGCCGGTCGGAACGAACGCCAAAGCGCGCTGGAAATCCACGACTGCGCGTTCGGGTGCGCCGGTCTTGAGGTCGGCGGTTCCCAGGAGGTACAAGGCGTCGGCGTCCGTGGGGTCGATCTTGATCGCCGCCTGGAGGCTGGCCACGGCGTCCTTCGCGCGTCCCTGCATCAGCGCGATCTGGCCGAGGCTGTACTGGGCCTTTTGGAGCTGAGGGTCGGCGGAGGAGAACTCCCCACCCTTGGCTCCGGTGACCACCTTCTGGAACGACGCCGCCGCCTTCGTCAGGTCGCCCTTCGCAACCAGCACATCACCGCGTCCGAGCAGCGCCATGCGGTTGGTGGCGTCCACCGTGAGGATCTCGTCGTACTGCTTGAGCGCGATGTCCAGCTGTTTGGTCGATTGGTAGACCTGCGCGAGCTGCAGCCGAAGCCCGATGTTGTCCGGCGCCTTGCGAACGGCCTGCTCGGCGGTCTGCACCTGTCGCTCGATGAGCGTGGGCCCAGCGTCGACGTGCTGGTCGCGGTAGTAGATGACACCGAAGGTCGGGATGCCGAGCGCCAGCGTCAGCACTGCCACGCCCAGCAGACGGTTCAGAGCTCGGTCAGGGACGGAGGTGGTCCGTCGACTCAGCTTCATCTCCACACCAGTCCTCTCGCAACTGCCGCGCACGCCTGGAACAAGCGCGCGCGCAGCGTAGAGGCATGAGGCCTCCTTGACCATGGTGTCGCCCATTGTCGTGAGATCCCATCCGTCGCACGATAGATTTCCGGTACAGGGCAACGTGAACCCGAGTGCCAGCCGATCGGGCTCGGCGGTCCGGGTCTTTACCGTGCCGGGGCCGAGAGAGTCCCGCCAGGGGGAGACTCTGCCGACAAGGAGACCGTGCTGTTGCTACAGCGGACGGCCTGGAGGATCTTCTCGAGCCCGGCGACGCCCGGAGGGTTGGCCGAGCCCCGGGCCACCACGGTGCTCACATCGATCAGGACGGCGTCTGGGGCCAGTGTGGACAGGTCGACCTGTCGGAGTGCGTCGCTCAGCTCGAAGATGACAACCGCAGGCCCGTAAGCCAGCGCCGACTTGACCGCTTCGAGGTCATGCGCCGACGCGACCGTCGCCTCGACACCACTCTGGGCGCGAAGGTACCTCGCGATCCCCTCACCGAGCAACGCGTGCTCGTACAGGATCACGACTGGGTGCTGCGCCCCATTCTCCACGGCCGCCACGGCCCCGCCCTTCCGATGGCACCAATGCACCATGTCCTGGACGATAGCCACTCTCCGTGCGCCGCGACTATCCCCGCACCGGCATAGTGCGGGACCGGTCCGCCTCTATCGCGGAGTACCGGCCGATGCCCTGAGGTGCACCCTCCGCACCGTCAGTCCTCGTCGGGACGACGTCCCAAGCCCTGCCGCACGATGTAAGCCGCGGCCTGGATCCGGTTTTCCATGTGCAGCTTCTCGAGGGCGTTGTGGACATGGTTCTTCACGGTGCCCTCGGTGATCGAGAGCCTCTTGCCGATCTCCTTGTTGCTCAGGCCCTCGGCCACGAGCTGGAGGGTCTCGAGCTCGCGGCGCGTGACGGACGGCCCCTGGGGCGGCGCCGTGGGCGAGCTGCGCTTCGTGGCCCCGCTCTGGATCTCGTTCAGCAGCCGCCCGGCGATGGCCGGCGAGAGGGGCGTCTCGTTCCGCATGACCGACCGGATCATGTCGTAGAGCTGTTCGGGTCGGAGGTCCTTCAGGAGGTACCCGTGGGCTCCGAAGCGGATGGCATCGAAAACATGGTCGTCGGCCTCGGACACGGTGAGCATGATGACCTTGACGGTTGGCAGCCGGTCCCGGATGAGGCGGGTCGCCTCAACCCCGTCCATCACCGGCATCTCGACGTCCATCACGACGAGGTCCGGCACCAGCGCATGCGCCATCTCGACGGCTTCCAGACCGTTCTCGGCCTCTCCGACGACCACCATGTCATCCAGCTCAGCGATCAGCGCAGCGATCGCCCCACGGAAGAGCGGCTGATCGTCAACGAGCAGGATGCGGACCGGTTCACTCTCGGGCATTGTTCACCTCGAAGGGGGTTGGCCTAGGATGCGATCGCTCGGGAACGCTTGCAACGACACGTGTTCCGTGTCCCGGCGTGGAATCGATGGTAAGGCTGCCGTTGAGCAACCCCATCCGTTCACGCATGGTGAAGACTCCGAACCCGTCCCGGTCCAACACCGAGTCACCCGAGTCGAAGCCGAGGCCATCGTCCTCGACGACGAAGGTCGTCGTCGAGTCGGACTCAGTGATCCGCACGACCGCCGACTTCGCTCCCGAGTGCTTACGGACGTTCGTCAAGGCCTCCTGGATGACCCGGATCACCTGGACCTCGCAACGCGGCGACAATGCCAGCTCGTGGTCGAGGTCACTTTCCAACGAGGTCTCGATCTCGCACTGGTGGCTGTACTTGGCCAGATAGGCGCGCAGGTTGTCCAGCAGCCCCCGCTCGGTCTTGCTCGACTCCCGCAGGCCAAGGATGGCCTCTCGGACGTCCTGGTAGGCCTCCTCGCAGATATCCGCCAGCTCCGCCAGCTCCACAGCGATCTCGGGGCTGCCTCTGACCTCGTCGCGTGAGTCCAGCGCCCGCAGCCGCAGATGAGTCACTCCGAGAACCTGCGCCAGGCTGTCGTGCATCTCGCGGGCAATCCGCTCGCGTTCGGCGAGGACGGCGCGCTGGCGTCCGTCCTCGCGCATCCGGAGGCTGGTGATGGCGACCGCGGCGAGGCCGGAGAGTGCCACGAGAAAGGCCCGGTCGCGTTCGGTGAACTGGGCATCAGATCTGCGGCCGATCCACAGCTCTCCGAGCAAACCCATCGGGCTACCAATCGGGACCGCCATGCTCGCCCTCCACTCCGGCGAAGACCGTAGGGGGCAGGCGACGTCGTGCCTGTGGACGTTGTGGCGCGACCCCGCCTCGGAGGTGATGCAGGCGGTCCCATCCCCTACCGAGCCTGTCCCGTCGAGCGTCCCAGCGAACTGAACGGATCGAGATGCGTCCTCGTTGAGGCACAGGACGGCTTCGTCGCTGCCCATGAGGTCACGCGCGTGCTTGACCACGCCCGAGAGGATGTCCGGAGGGGCGTTCTGGTTCGAGATCTGCAGGAGTACGTCGTAGAACGCGTGCCCCTCATTCTTCCTGCGCTGGAGGTCGCCAAAGAGCTGGGCGAGCTGGATCGCCGTGGCCAGCTGATGGCCGATGTTCTGGAGTGTGCCCGAGGCGAGGCAGTCGTCTTCGCCCGCGCCGTGGGGGAGTCTGAGCCGCATCCGGCCCACCGTCGTCGTCCCCGTCGAGAGCGGAATGTCGATGACGGGCGCGGATTCGCTGCCGTGGTCGTCCGATCCGAGTAGGGCCGACCCGGACGCCGCGAGCCGACGCTCGCTCCCGACGTCGTCGTGAGGCGGGTGCTCCTCCGTGCTGAAGATGGTGACCGAAGCCTCAGCCGCCCCGCTCGTGGTGAGGACGCTCCGGAGGGCCACATCGATGATCTTGTCCACACCGAGCTTGCCCTGCACGGCGCTCGACACGGCGTTCGTCGCCGCCAGCTCACGGTTCTGCCTCAGCACCTCCTGCTGCGCGCGATCGATGAACCGGAACATCACGAAGCCGAAGGCAGCGATGGACACAACGGTGAAGGCAACGAAGATGAGGCGGTAGCCGTCCCATAGTCGGCCCTTCCCGTCGACCGTGAAACGGACCAGCTCCAGGGCGACGATGAAGATGACTGGAAGGAGGACACTGATCACCTTGAGGCGGTGAGGGTCGACCCACTCGCCGAAAGCCCGGCGCTCGACTGCGCGGGTCGACTTCTGGAGTGCGGATTCAGACGTCATGGTCGAGGTCACGCTGCCGTCTCCGGACACTGATGCTGCCTCCTATGGTCCCTCCGAGGACGCTGGTTGGCCGTCGGGACGCGTACATCATAGGGTCGCATGTCTGCCCCGGGAGCGGGCAGTGAAGGTCCGGCTTACTGAACCGCCCTCAACACGTTGGGTCGGCGAACACCGACGACGGGACCAAGGTCCCAAGGCAAGGCTTACCTCAGCACCTACGGTGAGGACATGACGCTCCGAGAGAGTCCGCTGGGCAAAGAGCTGCGCGTGACGGGCGTCCGGCTGCCGGCCGCGGCTGCCTTCCGCCTGAACGAGATGGGTATCCGGCCCGGGACGCTCGCCCACGTCACGCAGCAGGCGGCCTTCGGCGGACGGGTTGTCGCTGTGGCCGGGTCCCGGTACGCGCTCGACGGCGGGACAGCGGCCCTTATCGACGTCGAACCGGTGCAGCGCCGCAGATGAGCTGCCACGGCCCTGCCTCTGATCCGGATCTCGGCCGGTCCACCACCGCGACCCTGCCGGCAACGCTGCGCGTCCTACTCATCGGCGGACCGAACGTCGGCAAGTCCACCCTCTTCAACGCGCTGACCGGCGCACGGCAGCGCACGATGAACGCCCCGGGCACAACCGTAGAGCTCGCGACCGGCACGTGGCGCACCTTCGCGAACGGCACCCGAGACGGCGCCACCGAGCGGGCGATCGTCGACCTGCCCGGCACCTACAGCCTCTTGGCCCGTTCGGTCGACGAGCAGGTCAGCGCCGACGCCCTGCGGGACCTTGCGCTGAGCTCCGTCGAGGTGACCGGCCAGCCGGGGGTCGCCGTCGTCGTCATCGACGCCACGGCACTGACCCGGTCGCTGTACCTGCTGGCCCAAGTTGCCGAGACGGGCGTGCCTCTCGTTGTCGCCCTCACCATGCTCGACCTCGTCACGACCGCGACGGACTCACCCACCGCGGCTGTGTCGTCCAACACCCTGGCGGCCGCGCTCGCCGCGGTCCTCGGCGTCCCCGTCGTCCCGGTGGATGCACGCAACCGGGCTGACGTCGGTCGACGTGACCTCGCCCGTGCCGTCGACGTCGTTGCCGCGAATCCCAGGCGACTGACCGGTATCGCCGCACTTGCGCCATCGAGCTGCTGCGGGACGCCGGTCGCGGTGGCCGGCGCCGCAGTTGCCGATCTAGCGCAGGAGCTCGCCCACGCCGAAAACCTGTTCGCGTGGGTCGAGCAGGTCGTCGAGCAGGTCAGCAGGTTCCTGGCGACTGAAGCTGGCGTCGAGTCCCCGACAACCTCCGAGCGGCCCCCGCGCCGTACCTTCTCCGACCGGGTCGACACCGTCCTGCTCAACCCGTGGGCCGGCATCCCCGCGTTCTTGGCGGTGGTGTGGCTGCTGTTCGAGCTCACGACCCGGTTCGCGGCGCCGCTGCAGAATGTCATCGGCCAGCTCGTCAATGGGCCATTGGCCTCGGGCGTCACGTGGCTGCTCGGCCTGCTGGGCCTGGGCGACAGCTGGGTGCAGGGGCTGCTGGTCGACGGTCTGCTCGTCGGGGTCGGCACCGTGCTGACGTTCCTTCCGGTCATGGCAGTCATGTTCGCGGCCCTGGGTGTCCTTGAGGACACCGGTTATCTGGCGCGCGCCGCCTTCGTCGCCGACCGCGCGATGCGTTCCCTTGGCCTCGACGGGCGCGCGCTGCTGCCTTTGATCGTCGGGTTCGGCTGCAACCTGCCCGCCCTCGCGGCGACCCGCACCCTGCCGCATGCCCGTCAACGGCTGCTGACCGGTTTGCTGGTCCCACTCACCTCCTGCTCGGCGCGGCTGACGGTGTACGTGCTGCTGGCGGGCGCGTTCTTCCCCCGCAACGCGGGCACCGTCATCTTCGGGATGTACCTGACCAGTGTGTTACTGGTGCTCGGCGGCGGGCTGCTGCTGCGCCGGACGGCGTTCCGCGACGTGCGCGCGGAGCCGCTGGTCCTGGTGCTCCCGCCATACCAGCGTCCGCACCTGCGCACTCTGGGAATGTCGGTTCGCATGCGGCTCGGGGCGTTCGTCATCGGTGCCGGGAAGATCATCGTCGGGACCATGCTCGTCGTGTGGGTGCTGATGGCATTGCCCGCGACCGGTCAGCACGCCATCGGCGACGCGCCGGTGGCGGACAGCGTGTACGGCCTCGCGGCGTCGGGGATCGCGCCGGTGCTCGCACCGGCCGGCTTCGGGAACGACCACGCGGCTGCTGCGCTCATCACGGGCTTCGTGGCCAAAGAGGTCGTCGTCGGTTCCTTGGCTCAGTCCTACGCGGTCGCCGGACCCGACCACAGGCCGGCGGGGAGCCTCGGGGCGCGGCTGCGCGAGTCCTTCGGAAAGTCCTCCGGCGGGCACGGCGGTTCGGCGGCTCTGGCCTTCATGGTCTTCGTGCTCGCGTACACCCCTTGCGTGGCGGCCCTCGCGGAGCAGCGGCGCCTGTTCGGGTGGCGGCCGACGGCGTGGGCCCTCGGCGCGCAGCTGGTCACCGCATGGGTGCTTGCGGTCCTGGTCTTCCAGGTGGGGTCGCGGTTGTGAGCGCTTGGGCCGCGGTGCTGGAAGATGTGGCGGCTCGGGGTGGGACCCCGACACAGGTCGCGAGGCGACTCGGGCTGCCGACGCCCCTCGTTCAGACGGTTCTCGACCACGCGGAGCGGTTGGGTGTGGTTGCAGTGGCCGGCCGCGGCTGCGGTTCGGGGTGCCCGACTGGACCGGACGTGCCCGCGGGCTGTGCGGGATGCCCTCTCGCCTTGCCTTAACCTTGGACAGGTCATTGGCAGACGCCCGAAGGGAGCGGTCATGAACGTCGAGAGCATTCTTCTCGAGATCGACCGTCTCGCGGGCGGTCGACATGCGGACCACACGATCTCCGAGGAGATGCGCACTGATCCAAAGACTCGCCGCGCGTTCGTGGCGATCACCTGGTTGCTGGCGGCTGGGTTCTTGCTCGGGATTGTCGCTGTGGTCGTGGCCATCGTGCTTCATGTGCGCGGCGACGAGGTCCCCTTGGTGGTGTGGATGCGCCTGGTCGTCGTGCTCGCCATGACCATGACGTTGTTCTACTTCGCGTGGCGTGCGCAAGGTGGTTTCTACTGGGCATACCAGCGGCTGAGGCTTTTCAGCAAGATCTTTCCGATCGTCGCTCTCGTGACCGCAGCCATTCCAGGGCTCTACCCGCTGTGGATGATCACGGAACAGATTTGCTTCAGCCTCATCCTGCTCGGCATTGCCGACTATCTGTCCACGGATCACATGCGCGAGGCATACGCCAAGCCGCCCAAAGCGCCGTCCGAGCCCAAGCGCGCCAACAGATAGGCAGGGGGGCAACAGGTCGGACTCTCAGAGGGGTCCCACGGGACCAAAGCCTCTGTGTCACTAGCAGACTCGACTGCAACACTGGCCAGGCACTTGAGGTCACACCTCGGGTCGGAGGAGGAGCACGATGCAGTCTCGACCACGGGTCGTGATCGTCGGCGGCGGGATCAGCGGTATGGCGACCGCGCACTACCTGCATCGTCGTCTCGGCGAGCGCGTACAGCTCACCGTCGTCGAGGGTGGGCCGCGGCTGGGTGGCAAGGTTGCCACTGAGCCGTTCGGTGGGCATCTGGTCGACACCGGGCCTGATGCCCTGCTGGTGCGCGTGCCGGCGATGGCTGCCCTGCTCGAGGACCTCGGCCTGGGTGACCAGCTGGTGGCCCCGGCCGCGCTGGGGGCGCACGTGTGGTCGCGCGGCCAGCTGCGCCGGCTCCCGACGGGCACCCTGTTCGGGGTCCCCGACCGGCTGCTCCCGCTCTTGAGGTCGCGTCTGCTGTCTCCCGCGGGCCTGGCGCGCGCTGCCCTGGATCTGGTGCTGCCGCGCCGTCGTACTGTCGCCCGCGACCCGTCGATCGCCGACCTGGTCGCCCCGAGGCTGGGTTCGCAGGTCTTCGATCGCTTGGTCGAGCCGCTGCTCGGCGGGGTGCACGCTGGCCGGGCCAATGAGCTCAGCGCCCGTAGCACCGTGCCCGACATCGCGGCCCTCGCCCGAAAGAACCGGAGCCTGTACCTGGGTCTTCGCCGGCTGCGCCGGCACGCACCGCCGACATCGGGCGGCCCTGTCCTGGTCACCCTGGCCGGTGGACTCGTTCGCCTCGTCGAGGCGTTGGAGACGCGCCTGGAGGACGAGAACCTGAGGGTGGACAGCACCGCCAGCCTCGTCGCGCGTGTCGATGACGGCTACCGCGTCGACCTGGTCGGCGGGCAGAGCATCGTGGCCGACGCAGTGGTCCTGGCCACCCCGGCCTTCGTCACTTCCCGGCTGCTCGCCGACCTGTCACCCGCCGCTGCGACGGTGCTGGCCGAGGTCCCCTATGTCGATGTCGCCACCATCTGGTTGGCCTACCCTCGCTCCGTCGT
>Ga0207929_1000376_pt1 | contig 12482 bp, 10 predicted proteins | sample NGESurdeep072012_FD_184466 | JGI IMG/M metagenome (GOLD analysis project Ga0207929, IMG submission 184466) | Arctic peat soil microbial communities from Barrow, Alaska - NGEE Surface sample 53-1 deep-072012 (SPAdes) | ecosystem: Environmental > Terrestrial > Soil > Wetlands > Peat ... | reverse complement strand
CGTGTCGATGCGATCTCCACGGGCGCCATCAACCTCGACGCCGCCATCGGTGTCGGTGGAATCCCGCGTGGCCGCGTCACCGAGATCTACGGTCCGGAGTCGAGCGGCAAGACCACGCTCTGCCTCCACGTCGTCGCCAACGCCCAGAAAGCGGGCGGAACCGCCGCCTACATCGATGCCGAGCACGCGCTCGACACCGACTACGCGATCAAGCTCGGCGTCGACGTCGAGAACCTCCTCGTCTCGCAGCCGGACACCGGCGAGCAGGCGATGGAGATCTGCGAGATCCTCGTCCGCTCTGGCGCCGTCGATGTCGTCGTGATCGACTCCGTCGCGGCGCTCGTGCCGAAGGCCGAGATCGAGGGCGACATGGGCGACTCGCACATGGGTCTCCAGGCGCGCCTCATGAGCCAGGCGCTGCGCAAGCTCACCGGCGCGATCGCCCGCTCCAGGACCTCCGTCATCTTCATCAACCAGCTCCGCGAGAAGATCGGCGTCATGTTCGGCAACCCCGAGACGACGACCGGCGGCAGGGCGCTCAAGTTCTACGCTTCGGTGCGCCTCGACATCCGCCGCATCGCTCCGGTGAAGGAGAAGGAAGAGGTGATCGGCTCCCACGTGCGCGTGAAGGTCGTGAAGAACAAGGTCGCGCCGCCGTTCAAGCAGGCCGAGTTCGACATCATGTACTCCGAGGGGATCAGCCACGTGTCGCTCGTGCTCGACATCGCGGCCGAATCGGGAATCATCGACAAGTCCGGTGCGTGGTACAGCTACGGCGCGCAGCGAATCGGTCAGGGTCGTGAGAACGCGAAGATGTACCTCAAGGACAATCCCTCGCTGCTCGCCGAAGTCGAGGAGAAGGTGAAGACTGTCCTCGGCATCAAGCCTCCGGTTGCCGACGAGGCAGAGGTCGAGCTGGCGGATTGACGCGTCCTCGCCCGACGGCGTACAACTACGCGCTGAGCCTGCTGGCGGCGCGTCCCTACGCCTCGAGCGCGCTGCGCCGAAAACTGATTCAGAAGGAGTACCCGGCGGCGGACACGGATGACGTGATCCGCCGCCTTCTTGATAACGGGCTTCTGAACGACGCGAAATTCGCCGAGCAGTACGCGCGCTCCAAGATGCAGAGCACGGGCGCGTCGAAGCGGAGGCTCACGCAGGATCTTTATCGCAAGGGAATCAAGGGCGACGTCGCGACCGAGGCCATCGCGAACGTCGTCGAGCAGGACGAGATCGACCCCGCCGTCGTGATCGACCGCGTCGCGCGGAAAAGGCTCGCACAGCTGGGCGATCTCGAGCCCGTTGTTCTCCGGCGCCGCCTCTTCGCTTTCCTGGCGCGCCGCGGGTACGATCTCGACGAGATCAAATCCGTTGTCTCGCGGCTGACTTAGCCGGCATCTTTGCCGGTCCGTCGGAAGGAGATCTTCTTCGGGAGCTCTCGCCTTCAGCGTCGCCTTGCGGCTCGCTGAACCGCGCCGCCTGGCAGCGGCGCTGGCTGCGGCCGCTCCCTCAGAAGAACTCCTTCCGACTTCCCATTTGAGTGCTCGGCTTTGTCATGCGTTCGTCTTCGCGCCGCCCTCATTCCGAGATCGTCGCGTGTCCGTGAGAGAGACGACGGGCGCGAATCGCCTGAAACGCGCGCGCAGTTGCGAGTCTGTATCGCGTGCTGTTGCGATCCTGTACAGGGAGGTGAGGGTGTCCTCGGAGGGAGCGGCCGCAGCCAGCGCCGCCGCCAGGCGGCGCGGTTGAGCGAGCCGCCAGGCGACGCTCAAGGCGAGAGCTCCCGCAGAGGACACCCACACCGACCATATGCAGCGATGCAAGTCGACGCGCGACAAGGGCAGCGCGACAAGGGCAGCGCGTATATTTACGAGCATGAAGGCCGCCGAAATCCGCAAGAAATTCACCGACTACTTCGAACGCAATGGGCATGTCGTCCACCCGAGCTCACCAGTCGTGCCCGGTGACGATCCGACGCTGATGTTTACGAACGCGGGGATGGTGCAGTTCAAGAAGGTGTTTCTCGGGCAGGAGCAGCCGCCCGGAGGCGCACGCCGCGCCACGACCGTGCAGAAGTGCGTGCGCGCCGGCGGGAAGCACAACGACCTCGAGCAGGTCGGCCATACCGCGCGGCATCACACGTTCTTCGAGATGCTCGGGAATTTCTCGTTCGGCGACTACTTCAAGCGCGATGCGATCCGCTTCGCATGGGAGTTCGTGACCAGGGAGCTCGGGCTTCCACCCGAGCACATTCGAGTAAGCGTGTTTGAGGATGACGACGAGGCGCGCGCTCTCTGGCGCGAGATCGCCGGCCTTCCTGATTCGCGCATCTACGGACTGGGCGCGCACGACAACTTCTGGCAAATGGCGGACACGGGTCCCTGCGGTCCATGCACCGAGATCTTTGTCGACCTCGCGCACGTCGCGAAGGATTTTGCGATTCCGCCCGGCGCCAAGGGCGAGTGGACGGAGATCAAGCGCAAGGAATTCTCGAAGGATGCGTTCGTCGAGGGAGCGGAGGCGGGCAGGTTCCTCGAGTTCTGGAACCTCGTCTTCATGCAGTTCGATCGACAGGCCGATGGAACGCTGGTTCCTCTCCCGAAACCGTCAGTGGACACCGGGGCGGGATTGGAGCGCATCGCCGCGATCATGCAGGGGGAATCGAACAATTTCCACGCCGATCTTTTTCAGTCGCTCATCAAGGCCGTCGAAAAGACCATCAAGCAGAAGTACGATCGTGGGGAAGGGGGCGCGTCGTTCCGCGTCATCGCGGATCACAGTCGAGCGGTAGCCTTCCTCCTCGGCGACGGAGTCTTTCCATCGAACGAGGGCCGCGGTTACGTCCTGCGCCGCATCCTCCGCCGCGCGGTGCGCCACGCGTGGCTGCTCGGTCGCCGGCAGCCGACACTGGTGGAAGTGGTGCGCGTCGTCATCGACCAGATGGGCGATGTCTATCCTGAGCTGCGCCATCGCTCACAGCACATCATTGATACCACCCGCGCGGAAGAAGAGCGCTTCCTGGCGACGATCGAGGGCGGGATGCGCCGTTTCGACGAGCTGGCGCCGGAGAAAACCACACAGGGGTCAACAGCGATCCATGGGACGATCGCCGGCGAAGACGCGTTCAAGCTGTACGATACCTTCGGCTTCCCGATCGATCTCACCGAGTTGATGGCTCGCGAGCGCGGCTATTCGGTCGACATCGCGGGGTTTGAGGCGGCGCTCCAGGGGCAGCGGACGCAATCGCAGGAAGAGCGGAGGTCGCGAAAGATTGGGGTCGATCAGGATGTTCTCGGCAACGCTGAGTGGATCGGAAAGGGGACGGTGACGTTCATTGGTTATGACAGCCTCGATGTTGACACCGACGTCATCGCGAAGAGCGATCTCCCGGACGGACGCGTGGCGGTAATGCTGCGGGAGACTCCCTTCTATGTCGAATCCGGCGGGCAGATCTCCGACCGCGGCGAGATTCTGGGCGATGGCTGGAGCGTCGACGTCGATGAGGTCCGCAAAGTCGATGGACGCATCACCGCGCTCGGAAAGGCCACTGGCAAGGTGCAGCTCGGAAAGGCGAGAGCGACCGTGCCGCGCGATCGGCGCCGCGACACCGAGCGCAATCATACCGCCACGCACCTTCTCCATGCTGCTCTCCGTCAGGTTCTTGGGGAGCACGTGCAGCAGGCCGGCTCCCTCGTCGACCCGGACCGGTTGCGATTTGATTTCACGCACCACGGTCCAATGAGTCAGCACCACCTCGCGGATGTTGAGAGCATCGTCAACCGTGGCATCCTCGAGGGGGTTCAGCTCACGTTCGAGGAGAAACCCAAGGCCGAAGCGATCGCGGGCGGCGCGATGCACCTCTTCAACGAGAAGTACGGTGATGTCGTGCGAGTCGTCACTATCCCCGGGCTGAGCATCGAGCTGTGTGGCGGCACGCACGTCCGCAGCACCGCCGAAATCGCCCTCTTCAAGATCGTGAGCGAGACCGGTGTCGCGGCGGGAGTCCGCCGCATCGAGGCGGTGACGGGCCGCGGCGCGCTCAATCTCTTCCGCGAGCACGAGCGGGAGCTGAAGGAAATCGAATCGCTGGTGCGCGCGCCCGCCGGCCAGGTCGTGAAGCGTGTGCAGGCTCTGGTCGAAGATCGTCGCTCGCTCGAGAAGCGTCTCGACGAGGCGATGCGGAGTGGGGGCGGCAGCAGCGCGATCAAATCGCTTATCGAACAGGGCTCGGTCGTCAACGGCGTAAGAGTCGTGGCTGCGAATGTGACTGCGCCGGATCTGCCCGCGCTCCAGGCGATGGGTGACGCGCTGCGCGAGCAGATGGAATCGGGCGTTGGAGTTCTGGCGGCATCTTTCGACAACGGCAAGAACACAATGCTCGCGGTAGTGAGCGACGATCTGCGCGACCGTGGAATCCGCGCCGACACGATTCTGCGCGAGCTGGCAGCGGCTGCGGGCGGGAAGGGAGGCGGCAAGCCGCACATGGCGCAGGCGGGGATTCCCGACGCGGCGCGCATGGCGTCGGCGGTCGCGGACGCGCCGGAGATGATCCGGAAGCACCTCGCCGCGACCGCGTGAGTCAGAGCGATCCGCGCCGCGACCGAGCGAGCAAGGGCAATACGCCTCCGCCCAAGGAGCTGGAGGCAGCGATGCGGAGCGCACTCAATGACAACTCGTCGCCAACCGCGACCGAAGTCCTGGACGCCGCCGCGCGCCTGCTCGACAGCGTCCTGCGTACGGACTGCGAGACCCGCGCGTCGGCTCTCGATCTCCTCACGGTGGACGCGCTGATGACTCGCGCGCTGGAGATCGCGTGTGCCGATCCAAAGCTCCTCGAGGAATTCCCCGAGCAGGCAATGCGGCGAATCTCCGAACGGGCGAGGCTCTAAGGGTGCGAATACCTGCAACTGAACGGGCGGGAGGCGTCAGTAGCATAGTTGTTAGATCCCCGTTCACTACGCCCCGACTTTTCTCGGTGGCGTTCAAGCGAAGACATACTTGTCCCCCAGGACATTCCGTTTCGTCTTCTGCCCGAAGCCAACAGCCGGCCCGCCGTCGGCCCCCGGCAGGTAGTCTTCAGTTGCAGTTATTCCACCCCGACAGCCTGGTACCGTCCGCGCGATGATAGTCATCCTGTTTACCGGCGGAACGATCGCGATGCGCAACGATCCCGGCGGCACCGGCGCCCAACCCGCGTTGACCCCCGCCGAGATCCTGCACGCGACGAAGGGCATCCACGCGATCACGGGCGTCGAGACCGAAGAGTGGGGCCAGTTCCCCGGCCCGCACATGACGGTGGAGCGAATGTGGGCGCTGAGGAATCGCATCGTCGAGCATCTGGCGCGTCCCGAGGTGACCGGAGTGGTGATCACGCACGGCACCGACACACTGGAGGAGTCCGCGTACCTGGTCGCGCGATCGACCGCGAGCGAGAAGCCGATCGTCTTCACCGGCGCGATGCGCACAGTCAGCGACCTCGGGTGGGATGGGCCCGCGAATCTTTTCGAGGCGGTGCGGGTGGCGGCGAGTCCCGAGACGAGGGGGTACGGCGTGATGGTGGTGATCGGCGGACAGATCTTCGCCGCACTCGATACGACCAAGACCAACACGCACCTGCTCGACGCGTTCGAGAGTCCCGGGCTCGGTCCGCTCGGTGTTCTGGACGAGGGCGAGCTGATCCTCCGGCGCGAGATGCCACCGTCGCCCCCCGTCATAACACCTGACAGTTTGGCGACTCCCATCGACATCATTTTTGCCGCCGCCGGATCGGACGCTCGCCTGCTCGACGCATCGCGGGAGCAGGCGCGCGGGGTCGTGCTCGCGGCGATGGGGCGGGGCAACGTCCCGCCGGCCATGGTCCCCGGAATTCAGCGCTGGGTCGCGGAGGGAAAGCCGGTCGTGCTCACTTCGCGCACACAGGGCGGCAGAGTGGGACACACCTACGGGTATCCCGGCGGCGGCCGGCGGCTGGAGGAGATGGGCGCCATCTTCGGCGGCTCCCGCCGGGCACAGCAGGCGCGCATCGATCTCATGCTTGCCCTGGGCGCCGGGATGAACGACGCGGAGCTCCGGATCATGTTTGATTCATGAGTGGGCGCGCGCGCCTGGCGCTCGGTTCACACGAATGCATTAACGGACTTCACATAAGTGCAAAAGAGAGAAGGTGAAGTTTTCGCTCTTGAAGTTTGCAAACACCCAATGAGAAGATGAGCGCTCCAAAATCCGATAAGCCGCGCAACGTCCCGCGCCTCGACCCACCCGAGACCGTCCGCGGCATCGCCAAGCGCCTCGAGGACGCCGGTTTCGAGACCTGGTGCGTCGGCGGCGCTGTCCGCGACGCTCTCCTCGGCCATCCCCACCTCGACTGGGATCTCGCCACCGCCGCCAAGCCCCCCGACGTGCGGAAGCTCTTCAAGCGCACGGTCCCCGTGGGTGTCGAGTTCGGGACGATCGGAGTCCTCGACCACGACAACGTCATGCACGAGGTGACGACTTTCCGCAAAGATGTGCAGACGGATGGCCGGCACGCGGTCGTCGAGTTCGGCGCGTCGCTCGATGACGATCTCGCCCGCCGCGATTACACCATCAACGCGATCGCCTATTCGCCCAGCAAGAACGAGTTGCGGGATCCCTACGAGGGACGCAAGGATCTGGAAGGGAAGCTCATTCGCGCCGTCGGAGATCCCCGCGACCGGATGCGCGAAGATCGACTGCGCGCGCTGCGCGCGATCCGGTTCGCGGCTCGGTTCAGTTTCGACATCGAGCGTGATACCTGGGACGCGATCGTGGAGAGCGCCCCCGAGCTCTCGCGACTTTCCGCGGAGCGGGTGAAGCAGGAGATCGAGAAGACGATGGACCAGGTGCGGCTGCCGAGCAAGGCTTTCGCGATGTGGCGCGACACGGGCGCGTTTGGCACGCTGATTCCTGCGCTCGCCCGAGTCACGGACCTCCAGCTCCTGCCACTCGATCATCTGCGCCGTCCGCTCGTGCCCGGCCGGCCGGCCAGGCGGTCGACCCGCATCGCCGGACTATTCGCATCGATGCCGGCCGCCACCGTCAGAAAAACGCTCAAGGACCTGCGCTTCTCAAATACCGAAGGCGAATGGATAGCCTTGCTGGTCGAGCGCTGGCAGCAGCTCGGGCCCTCCATGACGACGGCCTTGCTGAAATCCGAGGAGATGGGCGCGGCCGATCCCTGGAGCAGCGATCAGTACCCTACGAGCGCGATGCTCCGGACGTGGGCCGCCAGCGCCGGGCGCACGCGTCTTGCCCCACTACTCCGCCTGGCTGACGCATTCTGGTGGGCCGCTCGGCAGGCCGGGGCCCCGGCGCCGTACAAGCAGACCGTGGCCTCCGTGTACAAGCGCGCGATCAGAATCGCCTACAAGGATGCGATCGCGATCTCCGATCTTGCGATCGATGGGACCGATCTGGAGAAGCTCGGAATCAGCGGCCCCGCGGTGGGTGCGACTTTACGAAGGCTTCTCGATGCGGTTATTAATGATCCACGGAAGAATACGAATGACCAGCTGCTCGAGATTGCCAAGAGTCTCGATGGGCGGGACGGAACTCCTTAATCAGCGACACGATGCTCTTTAGAAGCAGGACCCCCGATTCGACGGTCTGGAAGCGATTCAGGTCAGGACAGGACGGCTTCACCTTCACCCGCACGGGCGACATCTACGAGGCCAAGGTGGTGGCGAACGCCGAGCGGGTGGTGGACCTGTTTTATACGCTGAGCGAGCTGATGGCGCCGGCGGTGGACGTCTACATCTACGACGCGAGATCGCGAAGCTCCTGGTCGGGGCAAACTATTGCGCTTCCCGATGTTCGCGACGCCGTGGCCCGTCTCAAGGTTCCGCTCTCGACCTACGGCGGGGTGGAGATCACTCTTTTTACTCCCGAGGATCAGCTCACCCTGACCCCGCAGATCGAGCTCTTTATTTACTCCCGCTCGGATCGGTGGATGTACCTCCTCAACAGCATGAACCTGGAGGAGCGCGCGTCGCTGGAGGAGCGCCTTTGGGGCATGGAGTCCTGGGAGCGCGCGCCTGCACCCGCGCTTAGTGATGCGGTGGCGGCAGCGGCGGAGCGTCTGTCGATCAAAAGCGGGTGAGCCGGCCGCAATGACGGGCCCGGCCTCGACGAGTTGTTTGCGCACAACGTCGACGCGAAGGTTCAACCCTTCGATGGAGCGCACACCGAGGAGCACGAGGTCGTCCGCTTCCGCGAAAACCACATCGTCCGCCGTCGCAAAACCGGCGGCGTGGACGATCGCGTAGCCGATGTCGCGTTCCAGGTGTCTTCCATCTGCCACAATGAATCCCTGTCGTCGCTGCACCTTGATGTCGAGCGATTCGAGCACTGCCCGCGGGATCCATGTAAACTCACTTCCGGTATCCACCAGGGTTTCCGGAAACTCCCGGATTCCACCCAACTGCGAAACGTTCTCAACGCCGACAGTCGTGCGCACGGTTCCCATGTCCGCCATTATTGCCTCTCTGAATCGAAGCTTCTTTATCATTATCCCTCAGTCGTGATCGCGGCAATGCCTGATCGACCGGGCCCGTGAAAGTTCGCGCTTGAACGGAACCGCTCTCGTCTACACGGCGGTCGCCGCGAGCGCCAACATCATCGGCGCCGTTGCGGTCGTCTCTCGCTCCCGCTGGAGCGTCCGCGCCCTCGACAACATGGTGGCGCTCTCGGCGGGATTCATGGTGTCGGTGGCGCTGCTCGATCTCGCGCCCGACGCCATCAAGCTTCACGGGGAATCCGCGGCCGTCGTGATCCTCATCGGCTACCTCCTGGTTCACCTCACCCAGCACACGCTGGCGCCGCACTTCCATTTCGGCGAAGAGGTCCACCACGTCACGAAGCTCGTGAGCTTCTCGGCCCTCGCCGGCTTGATGGTGCACACCTTCGTGGATGGCGTGGCGATCGCCAGCGGATTCGGAGTGAGCCACGCGCTGGGGTTGCTCGTGTTCCTCGCGATCCTGCTGCACAAGCTGCCGGAAGGCCTAGCGATCTCGAGCCTGTTCCTGGCGTCGGGTGAGAGCAGGAGGGCCGCGCTCGCCGCCAGTGCCGCGCTCGCGATCTCGAGCTTGTTCGGCGCGCTACTGACGCAGGAGCTCCCGATCCTCGGGCAGTACGGCCTGCCGCTCGCCGCCGGCGTGACGCTGTACGTCGGCGCGTCGAACCTGGTTCCGGAGTTTCAGGGCAAGAGGGGATGGAGTCTGCCCCTTAGCTTCTTTCTCGGATGCGCGCTTTACTACGTTGCTAGACGGCTCGTTGGGGCGGCGTGAGGGGGGCGTCGACAGGCACCCTGCCTTGGTCTTGCAGGGGTTTCGACGGCGGCTCCAGCGCGCTAGCCTTGTGGTTTCGTCAGGCGCGCCACGTCGGCGAGGTCCTGGGGCCGCCCAGTAGCGATTTTGTTGGCGATCAGATTGTCCCGGCTGATCGTCGGTACCTCCATATCCTCCACTCTTATCATTACGCGTTCCCGCCACGTCGACTCGAAGCCGACGCCGTCGATCGAAGTCGTCAGGTCGATTCGTCTGGGCGGGAAACCGAGTTGGACCATGAGCTCAGGTGTCTCGAGATCACCGACCGAGATTCCCTTTAGAGGCGCCCCGAAGCGCTCAAGAGCGCGCCAGACGCATTGAGCATTTGCCGTCGACGGGCGAATCCATAAGTCAATGTCGCCCGTCGCGCGCGGCAGGCCGTGCGCCGCTACCGCGTAGGCGCCAACCAACAGATATTCAACGCGTTCCGCGTTGAATGCGGACAATATCTCGCGGAAGTCTGGATTCAGCATCAGCGGAGCCTTGAAAGCCCACGCATCGAGTGCGAGCTGCCACATCATCCCGACGCGCTCGGCGGGGGTCATCACTTCGAAATCTTTGTCTTCGGTGCGCTCATGAAGGCCGCGGATGCGGACCGGCGCTGGATCGAACATGCTGAAATATAGTGCACAACCGTAGCTGTTTTGACGGAAGGTTCATAAGGGTGCTTCGGATTCTACCTCTGCAGCGCAAGTCGCGGCTGAGATTCCAAAAAGGCGAATTGAAATGAATGGCGATGTGAAAAGCTCCCAGCCACCAACTGTGCCACTGACCGCTCCCTGCTTCCGCTTTGCAGGGTGCCGCCTATCCAACTGATGCCCAAGAAACCCCGTCCTTCTGGCGAAGACGGTCTATGGAGCGCGAGAGAAACCGCGCTGCCCCTCGCCGCCCGGATGCGCCCCCGCACCCTCGACGAGTTCGTCGGCCAGGAGCACCTCCTTGCTCCCGGCAAAGCGCTACGCGATGCGATCGAGAAGGGAAGCGTCAGCTCCATGGTGTTCTGGGGTCCGCCCGGCTCCGGCAAAACCACTCTCGGCCGATTGATCGCCCAGTACACCGATCGCGATTTCGTCCCCTTCTCGGCTGTCACCGAAGGGATCCCACGGGTGCGCGAGGTGGTGACCGAGGCGGAGCAGAGGCTCCAGATGGGACGCCAGACAATCCTCTTCGTCGACGAGATCCACCGCTTCAACAAGGCGCAGCAGGACGCGTTTCTCCCTCACGTCGAAGCGGGCACGATCACCCTCGTCGGCGCCACCACCGAGAATCCATCGTTCGAGCTGAACAACGCGCTGCTCTCGCGGATGCGCGTGTTCGTGCTCAATCCTCTCACGCAGGGAGACCTCGGCGCGGTCGTAGATCGCGCGCTCCTCGACGAAGAGAGAGGTCTTGGCGGCCTGAGTCTCAAGGTTGATGACGACGCACGCGAGATCATCACCCGCGAGGCCGACGGCGATGCGCGCCGAGCGTTGACGGTGCTCGAGGCGGCGGCGGATCACGTTGGTAAAGGGGGTCGGATCACCGTGACAGTCGCCCGCGACGCGATGCAGAAGCGCTTCGCCCACCACGACAAGTCGGGCGAAGTCCACTTCAACATGCTCTCGGCCTACCACAAGTCGCTGCGCGGGAGCGATCCTCAGGGCGCGCTCTACTGGATGGCGCGCATGATCGAGGGCGGTGAGGATCCGATGACGATCTTCCGCCGCTCGATCGCAATGGCGGCCGAAGACATCGGGCTCGCCGATCCGCAGGCGCTACAACTGGCCGTCGCGGCGCGCGATGCGTTTCACATGCTCGGGCCGCCCGAGGGTTATTTGCCGCTGGCCGAGATGGTGATCTATCTCGCGACGGCGCCCAAGTCGAACGCGTCGTACCGCGCGCTCAGCGCCGCGCTCGAGGCCGCCCGCGAGAGCCCGGCCGCGCAGGTTCCACTTCACATTCGGAACGCGCCGACGCAGTTAATGAAGGATTTGGGGTACCACGAGGGGTACCAGTACGCCCACTCGGTGCCAGAGGCATACATCCCGCAAGAGTACTTGCCCGAGGAGCTGCGCGGCAGCGTCTTCTACGAGCCTGGACCCTACGGATTCGAGAAGGAAGTCGCTAAGCGCCTCGCCTGGTGGGCTGACCTGAAGGCAAAAGTGTCCACGCCGCCGTCACCACAGGGTGACAAAAGTGGGAGTGGACCTAACAACGTAAGCCCGGCGACAGGATCGCCGGGCGAAGGAAAGGAGCAAGAAAAATGAGAAATATCTTTGGGCGCATGAGTGGCAGAACGAAGCTCGCGGCGGTAGCACTGGCGGTATTCGCAATCGCAGGCTGCGCTTCCCTCGGACTCGGCGGCGCATTCCAACAGCCCGTCGTCAGCTTCAAAGATCTGCGCGTGAGAGGACTCGGCCTCACCGGCGGATCACTCGACGCGTATCTCAATGTCTACAATCCGAACGGATTCAACCTCGATGCGACGCGCCTCACCTACACTGTGGCGGTGGAGAACAATCAGCTCGGCACGGGAGTGCTCGACTCGCGCTTCACGGTTCAGAACCACGATTCGACGGCCGTTCGCATTCCGATCGACTTCACCTACGCCGGAATCGGCAGCGCGGCGCGGCAGATGATGAATAGTGGCTCCGTTCCGTACACGGTTACAGGTGACGTGACGGTGTCTACACCCGTGGGCAATTTCACGGTACCTTACAGCGGTACCGGTCGCTTCTCCGCATTCGGTGGGGCGCAGAACTCGAGGTAGCAGTATCTCCAAAGAAATTATCGAGCTGAAAGCCCAGGTCGAGAGAGCGATTCTCGTCGGGGCCCCGCGCAAAGGGTCGAACGCGAAGCATCAAATGAGCGAGCACCTCGAGGAGCTGGAGAGGCTCGTCGACACCGCGGGCGGCCTGGTAGTGGGAGCAGTGACGCAGCACATCGACAAGCCCAACCCGGCGACGTATCTGGGGAAGGGGAAGGTCGAGGAGCTGCGACAGGCAATCATTGATCAGAACGCCTCGCTGGTCGTGTTCGACGACGAGCTGTCTCCGTCGCAGGGCAAGAACATCGAGGACGCGACCGGCCAGCGCGTGATTGATCGGGCCGAGCTCATTCTGGATATCTTCGCGACGCGCGCGCGATCGAGCGAGGCGAAGA
>Ga0207929_1000374_pt1 | contig 12498 bp, 10 predicted proteins | sample NGESurdeep072012_FD_184466 | JGI IMG/M metagenome (GOLD analysis project Ga0207929, IMG submission 184466) | Arctic peat soil microbial communities from Barrow, Alaska - NGEE Surface sample 53-1 deep-072012 (SPAdes) | ecosystem: Environmental > Terrestrial > Soil > Wetlands > Peat ... | reverse complement strand
CGAACGCCCGGGCCCGCAAACCCGCCTGCGTATCGACAAAACATGGCGCTGGGCTAACCAGATCGCCGCCGGCTTCCACCATCTACGAAGCGTGTCCAGCTGAACGCGACCAAACCACCTGCCACGACCCAAGGACCAACGGAGAGACCGACCACCGCGCCGGCTGATCAACCACGCCCACGAAACATCAACCAGTCCACCAGAAAGGCGCGACGTCGTCAGACCACCGCATGAAAGGCCCGGGCTAGCTACCGATGGCGTTGTAGATCGCGAAGATCGGGAGATACAGCGCAACGATCATCGACCCGATAAGGCCGCCGAGAAATGCAATCATCAGCGGCTCGATGAGAGCTGTCAACGACTCGGCGGTAGCCTCGACCTCTTGATCGTAGAACTCTGCGATCTTGGCGAGCATGGCGTCGAGGGCCCCGGTGTCTTCGCCGACCGACATCATCTGCGACACCATCGGTGGAAATACCGCGTGCTCTGACAATGGCTGGGTCAGGGATTCACCCCGGCGCACGCTGTCCTGGATGTCGCGCACGGCAAGCGTGAGCACGAAGTTCCCGGTGGTGTCGGCGACGATGTCTAACGCCTGGAGAATCGGGACGCCGGAGCGCAGCATGGTGCCGAGGTTGCGCGCGAAGCGGCTGATCGCCACCTTCTGAAACAGTGAACCGAACACCGGAATCTTCAGCTTAATAGGGTCAACGACACGGCGAACCCGCTCCTCCCGCTTCACTTTGTTCCAGACGATCAAGCCGCCGACGCCAAACACGATGAGCAGCGGAATGATGATCGCCATACCGTGCGAGAGGTCGACCAGAATTTGCGTCGGCGCCGGCAGTTTGCTGCCGAGAGTCTTGAACATTTTGGCGAACACGGGCACGACGAAGGTGAGCATGACGACCATGGCGATCATGGCGATGCAGAACACGACGACCGGATAGGTCATCGCCGACTTCACCTTGCTGCGGAGCTTCACTTCAGCTTCGTAGTTCGTCGCAATCTGGAGCAGAACCGCGTCGAGGAAGCCGCCGACCTCTCCGGCCTTCGTCATGTTGACCATGAGCGGGGGGAAAACCTTCGGATGCTTCGCGAGCGCGACCGAGAGCGAAATGCCCGTCTCGAGATCGTTGCGCGCGACAGTCAGCACTCTGGCGAGTTCCTTGTTCTCCGTCTGCTCCGCCAGAATCGTCAGCGCACGCAGGAGCGACAGTCCGGCGTTGATCATGGTCGCAAACTGCCGCGACATGATCGCCAGATCCTTGAGCTTGACCCGCTTCCCACCGAACCCAGGAATGGTGATTTCTTTCTTCAGACCCTGGCCGGACGTGGTGATAGTTAGCGGCGCGTAGCCCATGCTCTTCAGCCGCTGGGCAACCATGCCTTGGTGCTCGGCGGCCATGGTGCCTGTGATCACCTTGCCGGAACGGTCTCGCACGGAGTACTGGAACGTCGTCGTCATGAGCGAATCCTCGTCATCCTCGGCCAGCAAGCCGGTTGAAGTCCTCGACGTGATGGCACTTCTCAAGGGCCGATTCGTAGGTGATACGACCGGACTTCACCAGTTCGGCAAGGTGCTGGTCCATCGTGTGCATGCCATGTCGCGAACCTGCCTGCAACGTCGAGTAGATCTGGTGCGTCTTCCCCTCGCGAATGAGGTTGCGAATGGCTGGTGTAGCCACCAGCACCTCGGTCGCCACCACGCGGCCGCGACCGTCAGCGGTCTTGCAGAGCGTCTGGCAAACAATGCCTTGCAGCGCGCCTGCGAGTTGTACTCGGACCTGCTGTTGCTGGTGCGGTGGGAATACGTCAATGACACGGTCGATCGTCTGCGCCACGTCCTGCGTGTGCAGCGTCGCGAAGACCAAGTGGCCGGTCTCGGCCGCTGTGAGCGCGACCGAAATCGTCTCGAGGTCGCGCATCTCGCCGACCAGGATGATGTCGGGGTCTTGGCGCAGCACATGCTTGAGCGCGTTAGTGAAGGAGTGGGTGTCTTCGCCGACCTCGCGCTGGTTCACCAGGCAGCTCTTGTGCTGGTGCAGGAACTCGATCGGGTCTTCGACCGTCATGATGTGGTCGCGGCGCTGTCGGTTCGCCAGATCGACGATTCCGGCGAGCGTCGTTGACTTGCCCGAGCCGGTCGGCCCGGTAACAAGGACGAAGCCTCGCGGCAGCATCGCGAAGTTCGATACCGACGGCGGCACACCGAGCTGCTCTAGGGCCTTGATTTCAAAAGGAATGAGACGGAACGCCGCGCCGACGGCGTCTCGCTGCTTGTATACGTTGACACGGAAGCGGGCGTGGCCCGGTACGGCGTAGGCGAAGTCAAGTTCTAGTTGCGCTTCGAAGCGCTCGCGCTGTTTCTGGGTCAAGATCGCGTAGATGATCGACTGAATCACGGTTGGGCTGAGCTCAGGACTGTCCTCAAGTGGCAGCAAGCTGCCGTTCAAGCGGATCATGGGGCGTGCGCCTGCGGTCAAGTGCAAGTCAGACGCGCCGCGGGTGATTACCTCGACGAGCAACGCGGTCAGGTTGAGGCCCTGGAGTTCAGTGACCGCCTCGAGCACCTGGCGCCCCGGAGCATTTGTATCCGCATCGTCGATCGCTATCGGTTTGGTGATCGGGGGGGTCTCGTTGCGCACAACTCCGAATGAGCTCGAGCCAGCCTCAGCAAGCGACGGCTGGATCCCGATCGGGACCAGCGGTGCGAACGGCAGGTCGAGTGCAGATGGCGCGTAGGTCTCAACATCAGGCTGGTACGGGGCGAGCTCTTGGACCGGCACGGCATGGCTAGTGGCAGGCGTGAACTGAAGCGCGCCTTCACCGAACTCGCCCGCTGAACCACCGGTCGGCTCGTTCGGCGGCCAGGCGGGATTCGTCAACGAACCCGACACCAGGTCTGGATCAGCCGGCGGCTGCGACCCCGAGTCCGGATAATAGCCAAGACTGTCCACCGACAAACCCCTTTCGGCATGCCCAAGCGGGCGCTAACTCAGGAATGGGCATCGGCCGAAAGCGGGCCGAGCTTGAGCCGATCGGCGCATCGGTGCGCAGCAACGTCAGACGACGACGCGGAAGATCTCCTCCAGCGAGGTCACGCCTTTGGCCACCTTGTCGAGTCCGTCTTGGCGAAGCGTGACCATGCCTTCCTCGATTGCGACACGAGAGATCGTCTCCGCCGACGCATGCTCGACCGCCAGTCGCTCGATCGCTTCTCCCACCACCATGACCTCATGCAGTGCGACACGGCCTTTGTAGCCGGTCTTTGAGCACGCCGTGCACCCCACCGGCCGGTAAAGGGTTGGAAGCGGCTCACCCGCTTCCAACGGGAATCTCGCCAGCGTGAGCGCCTCTGCGGTCGGGACGTATGCCTCTTTGCATTTCGGGCACAGCCGTCGGGCCAACCGCTGAGCGAGCACGCAGTCGATCGCGGTGCCGACGAGGAACGGTTCGATACCCATCTCGATGAGTCGGGTAATCGCGCTCGGCGCGTTGTTCGTGTGCAACGTCGAGAGCACGAGGTGACCGGTGAGCGCCGCCTCGATCGCAATCTGGGCGGTCTCGTGGTCACGCACCTCACCGATGAGCACGATGTCGGGGTCGGAGCGCAGGATCGATCGAAGGGCCGACGCGAATGTCAGACCAGCTTTGACATTCGTCTGCACCTGGTTGATGCCGGGGATGCGGTACTCGACCGGGTCTTCAACCGTGATCACGTTCTTGTCAGGAGTGGAGACGATGTTGAGCGTGGCGTACAGCGTCGTCGACTTACCCGAACCGGTCGGTCCGGTGACCAGCATCATGCCGTAGGGCTTGGTAAAACTCTGCGACCAGCGCTCGTAGTTGCCGTCAGCGAAACCGAGGTCGGCGAGCTTCAGCAGAGCCGTTGAGTTGTCCAGGATTCGCATGACGATCTTCTCGCCCCACACCGTCGGAAGAGACGCCACCCGCAGGTCAATCTTCTTCCCGGTGACCGAGACCGACAGCCGGCCGTCTTGGGGAATGCGCCGTTCGGCGATGTTCATTTCGGCCATGATCTTGAGCCGGCTGATCACACCGGCTTGAATGCTCTTCGGCGACTTCATTACTTCGTGCAGCACGCCGTCGATGCGGTAGCGCACCCGCAAATCGCGTTCGGTCGGCTCGATGTGAATGTCTGATGCACGGTCTTGAACAGCTTGCGAGATCAGCAGGTTGACGAACTTGACGATGGGCGCGTCCTCGACGAGCTCTTTGACTGCCGAGAGGTCATCTTGGTCATCCTCGGCAGTGAAAGCCATCGAGAGGTCATCGAGTTCGCCATCGGCCCGATGGAACCGGTTGATTGCGGCGATCACGTCGGCCCGCGTAGCGACTGCGGGCTTTACGTCCAGTCCGGTGATGGAGCGGATGTCGTCGATCGCGAAGACGTTGGCCGGATCGGCCATCGCTACGAGCAGCTTGCCGTCTTCATAGCCGATCGGCAACGCGGTGTACCGACGGCACACGCTGTCAGGCACGCGACTAACGGCCGATCCGTCGACGGAGAAATCCGAGAGGTCAACGAAGCGAAGCCCGATCTGGTTCGCCAACGCTGCGACGAGTTGACCTTCGGAGAGCACGCCCTGCTCGACCAACACCCGGCCAAGGCTGCGTCCGCTGCGCTGATGTTCCTCGTACGCGGTGTTCAGTTGAGTGCTGCTCACCAAGCCGTTCTCAAGAAGGATGTCACCGAGTTGCTTCACTTGCCGGCCATCCCTGGAACGTCGGCACCCAAGACGGGGTGCGCGGCAGAGAGGACCCCAAGGCGGACCGCACCGCGACGGCCGACGATTCCGCCGGCTACAACGGCGAAGGCCAGCACGGCCACGGAGACGACCCGCAACAGTTCCTTCCACGGCTTCGCCGCGATCAGCGCGGCGACCACGACGACGACAGCCTTGATCAAGACCCGAGGTCCGCGACCTCCTGAGGCCTCGGCGAACGGCATCGTGAGAGACGCGACCGCGAGCCCGACAAGAATCCCAGGAATGGTCCGGGTGGAGCGGGCGGAGGGTGCCGCTAAGGGTGCCGTCGACGGGGTTCTGACAAATGGCGCGGCAACGGCGGTCATGAGCAGACCATCGGCAAAGACCTGCCCTGCCTTGACGCTCGAATCGGGACGGTTCGGCGCGCAAGCCGCGCGCCGCAGGCTCAGGCCTGTGCAGCCGCAACGTCGAGCGAGTCGACCACCGCGTAGAGCAGCGCGAGTAGCACGTTCTTCACCGACTGGCGGTCAGTCGCGTCGCACGGGACGACCGGCACCGACGGCTCAAGGTTCAGGGCCGCACGGACCCGGCTTTCGGCGTCCGGATCGTCGCCTTCGGCGCGGTTCAACGCGACGACGAACGGCACTTTCGCCATCTTTTGGAAGGCGGCCAGGATTCCGACGGCCTCGTCGAGCGACTCAGGCCGATGCGCGTCGAGCAGCAAGACATACCCGAGCATGCCTTCGCCGAGGATCTCCCACATGAAGTCGAACCGGTCCTGCCCGGGCGTGCCGAACAGGTAGAGCACAAGATCGTGATCGATGGTGATGCGGCCGAAGTCCATCGCGACCGTGGTTTCGGCCTTGCGCGACTTGGTCGCGTCGGTGATGTCTTTCTCGGTCGAGAGCACGGTGATCTCGCTGATGGTGCGGATCAGGGTGGTCTTGCCGGCCGCGAACGGTCCGGTCACGACGATCTTCACCGCCTGTGCGTTGCCACCTCTGCGGCCCCGTTTGATGCTCATGTCACAAACCCCTGACGCCGGCAATGAGACGTAGCAGCAAACTCTTGTTCACGCTGGGATCGCGCTCAATGTGCGACTTCGGCTCCGACTCGCTGACCGCCGTAGCAGTAGCCACACCAGATCCTCGGCTGGCCGCAGCGTGCGCCTCCTCCGGATAGTCGGGCCGGCGTCGTGGCATGAACGGTTCGGGCCGGGCTGGTGTGACCGGCGTGCGACTGTCAGCGACAAAGCGGGCGGACGCCGATTCGCCGCCGCCGTTCGATGTGGCCATCTCGCGCGCGGGCGCTGGTGTGCGCGCGAACGGCGAGCCCTCGACGCCGGCAGCGGCCGCGAGAACAGAGGCAACGGTGGAGTTCGAACTGACCTCGCCGAGCGAGACGCCCGCGAAGATCGATTCGTCTGCAGTAGCGTCCGGACGATTCGGCACCGCCCGGTCGTCACGTGTCTCCGGCTGCGGCGTGGGCAGGGGGGCGAAGTCGGCCGAGCGAGTCGGCACATCTGGGCGGCGGCCGTTTGCGGCAGGTGCCACCGTTTCGAGTCGCGCGAGAATCCCGTGCCGCCTCGCCAACGCTTGCGCGCCTTCTTCCGCATCGGCAACCCGCAAGGCCAAGAGGCCGCGTTCGATCAATGACGCCAGTTGCGACACCACGGCGTAGTCGCCGCGGCCAGCCAGCACGATGAGGTCAGCAACAGAGCGGCGACCATCAACCAGTGCCAGCAAGGCCCACTCGGCCCGCGACACCTGTGGCTCATCCCGAACAGCGACGGGTAGCGCGAGCACGACGTCAGGCGAGGGAATTACCCGGCACGCGCTCTCCCACGTTTCGAAGCGGCTGCGCGCATCAGTAACGATCGGTTCGACACCCAACGCCACCCCGATGTCATCGGGGCCGGGCTCATCGACGGTGAAGGAGAAGTCACCCTCGCTCCACCGCAAGAAGTCGAATACCGCATCGACGGCCTGCTCGCTCACGAGGTCATGCAAAAGCTGCGCATCGATCGCGCCCGAATCGAGAAGGGCGCGTCCGACGCCGACGCCATCGGCCACCGCCCGTTCGACTGCCGCAGCCAACTCGTCGTCGCCGACCGCACCGCTACCGACCAACCTGCGTGCCAACGCCTGCCGGCCGTCGTCCGAGGTTGCGCCGGTGACCGAGCCGTCGCGGAAGTACACGCAGCCGTGAATGGAGGCACGCCGAAGGTGCAACCCACCCGACTTCTTCGTGAAGCTCAAGAGCTGGAAGATGTCCGGAAGGCTGAAGGCATCGAGTGAGCCTTCCAGTTTCACGGCGGTACCTTTCCGGTCGCGTTCGATTGCCTACGTTGCACACACGCTGCCCTACGCGTGCACGACAGGGATCAGGTCCAGGAACCCTGTTCGCCAGGGAGAACGCTGCCGATCGGTGCGTACGACGACCAGCCAGCGTTGTCGGCAGCGGGCGCAGCCGGCTGCGCGGACTCGGGAAAATACCCGTGCTCGGCCGATGCCGTGGTGGGTTCGTACTCAGGTTCGGTGTAGGCCGGTTCGGTGTAGGCCGGTTCGGTGTAGGCCGGCTCGCTGTACGAAGGCTCGTTGTACGAGGGCTCGCTGTAAGCCGGCTCGCTGAACGGCGGCTGGCTGTACCCCGGCGTGTACGACTGCTCGTCAAACGCCTCGTACGACTCCGCGGGTTGTCCGTACGAAGGTGCGTCGTCATGAGCGTCGAGGTAGCCGCGGGTCACGTTCGCGGGCAGTGGCGCCGGTAGCGGTGCCGGGCCGTGTAGCACTTCGCCGACGCGGTTCGCGGCCAGCTTCACTTCGTACAACATCATGCCGACCTTCGCGCCTGCGGCGGTAACGGCGATCAGCACACCTTCGTCTTGGGCGGACACAAGGAAGACGGTGCCGTGCTCACCTTCGATGTAGACCTGCGACAGGTCGCCTCGGCCTAGCCCTTGGGCGGCTCGCTCGGCGAGTGACAGCAAGGCGGCACTCATGGCGGCGACGCGATCTTCGTCCATGCCGGCGGGCAACGCCGATGCCATCGGCAGCCCGTCGAACGAGACCACGGCGGCGGCTTCGACACCAGGGGTCTGGTGCAGCAGCTCGCGCAGGATCTGATCCAGTCTGCCCGCCCGACTCACGGACTCGGGATGCGGTTGCACGGAGGACATGAAGCACCTTCTCTCAGGACCCTCTGACCCGGGAAGCCACGGGTCTTCCGGTACCCCATCGGCGCTCTCTGCCACTTGCTTGAACCACGCTGCGGCATTTGCTCGTCGGCGACTTGCCGTTGACGCGACCTCGCTGCGTTCGCTGCCAGCGATCAGCCCGGGGTCGACCTCGAGGCCAGCGCGGCCGCCCCGGCTGCCCGCATCGCGGCGACCGGCGCGACCAGGCCGGTCATCAGCTCGACCTGCCCCGCCGCCTGCTGAACCAGCAGTTCAAGACCGCCAATCACGTCTGCTCCGGCCGCCTCGGCCGCAGCCGCAAGTGCCGTCGGCCACGGGTGGTAGAGCACATCGAAGAGCAACTGGCCGGCGGCAAGCGGCGCATCGTCGGCTCCGGCCGCCGTGACCAACTCGTCGGTCGCCCCGGCCGGCGCGGTCGCGATCACCAGTTCGGCCGCCGCCACCGCGACCCGACCCGGCCAGTCGACGACGTTGACATTGACGCCAAGCCGGTCGGCGGCATCCGCGACGTCGGCCGTGCGCGCGCGATCGCGAGCAACGACCGTGAGGCGGGTGGCGCCGAGCAGCTGGGCCGCCGCGAGCGCAGCCGAGGCGGTGCCGCCAGCGCCAAGAACAACCACATCGCGGACGCCGTCGGGCCGGCGCGCTCGGACGGCGTTCACCATGCCGGAGACATCGGTGTTCTCGCCCCGGCGCCGCAAGAACGGGCCGAAGCCTTCGAAAATCACCGTGTTCGCCGCGCCGACGTTGCGCACGAGATCGCTCATGTCGTCGAGCAACGGCAACACCGCTCGCTTCAGCGGCATCGTCAACGAAACGCCGACGAACGACTCATCGAGATGATCAAGCACGCCTGGCAGCTCGACTTCGTTCGATTCGATGGCGACGTAACGCCAGGCGAGACCGAGGATGCGGTACGCCTCGCTGTGCAGCACCGGCGATAGCGAGTGCGCGACCGGAGAGCCGAGCACGGCGGCGCGACGCTGGCCGGGGGCAACAGGTGGGCCGCCGGCCGGGTCGGCCCCGGTCATTTCGTCGTCGCCGATGCCGTCGGTGAGGCCGGCGCAGACCCGGCGGCGATAGCGGCCGCATTCTTCTGCGCCAGCACACGGAGTGCGATGGCTTCTTTGAGCGACGCGGTAAAGGTGGTGTCGCCCGTGGTGGGGTCGGTCGTGACGAAATACAGGAAGTTGCCCTGCGCCGGGTTCAGCGCGGCGACGAGCGCGGCTTGGCCGGGCGAGTCGATCGGTGTCGGCGGCAAGCCCGGATGCACGTAGGTGTTGTAGGGCGAGGCCGTCTTCAACTCGGCCGCGCTCAAGAACGGCTTTGTGGTGCCAAGCGCGTAGTTCACGGTCGAGTCGAGTTCGAGGCGCATGCCCTTGTGCATGCGGTTGATGATGACTTCGGCGACCTGCGAATAGTCTTGGGGCCGCTTCACCTCAGCCTCGATCAGGCTGGCGATCGTCACCACCTGATACGGCGTGAGATGCAACTGCGCGGCGCCCTGTTCGAGGTTGATCGAGGTCGACACCTGGCGGAAGCGGGCCACCATCTGGATGAGCAGAGCGGTCGCGGTGGTGGTGCTGTCGATGTTGTAGGTGGCCGGGTAGAGGAAACCCTCGGCTTGCCCTGCCGCGTAAGGCGGCAGGCCGAGCTCACCGGTGCGGCCGAGCGCGGCTTCGATGTCAGCGACCTTGATGGTGCTTTCGGCGGTGGCGATGAGCGGCTCGATCCGGCTGATGCGCAAGCCTTCGGGGATCGTGACCCGACCGCCGATCAACGAGCCCGGGGTAACCAGCAGCGTCACCGCACTCAGGGCAGACATCTGCGTACGCAACTGGTATCGCCCGGGCTGAATCGCGCGGGCCTGCGCAACGTCGTTTGCCGCATCACTGAACGCGGTGACGGTCTTGACTACCCCGGCGGTCACCAACGTCTGGCCGATCGCCGACAGCGAATCGCCCGGGTGCACCTCGATCTGGACCGAACCGAAGCCCTCGCCGACGTAGTCGTTGGGCGTACTGGGATGGAAGACCTTGCCGGCGTAGTGCACGCCACCAAAAACAATTCCCACGACCACGAGCAGCGATGCCGCGACCGCCAACGGCACCTGCAGCAGCCTGCGGTGCACCGATGCTTTCGGATCGCCTGGCCGCAGGCCGAGGCCGAACGGGTCCATTACGATGCCGACACGACCTCTCCCGGTGGCCGACCCGACGCTGCCTCGGAGTCGAGCGCGGCCTGCAAAATGATGACCGCTGCCGCCTGGTCGACGATCTCACGGCGGGCTCTCGACCGTCGTCCGGCTGCCTGCAATTGACCGTGCGCGGCGACGGTCGACAGGCGCTCATCGACGACCCGCACCGGCACCGGAGCGACCAGGACGGCGAGGTCGCGAGCGTAGTCGAGGGCAGCTTGGGCCGCGTGGCCCGCAGCGCCGCTCAACGACAGCGGCAGACCGACGATCACCTCCATCGCGCCACGCTCGACGACCAATTCAGCCAGTCGTGCCAGATCGGCACGCGACGCCGCGGCGCCGCGATGAACCGTCTCGACGGGTGCGGCCAACACCCCGCCTGAATCACTAGCCGCAACACCGACCCGCACGGTTCCGACGTCGACGCCCAGTCGAATTCCCGGCCGAACTCCGGGGCGAACTCCGGGCCGAACCGCGGCCCGGGTGCCATCGCCGACCTCGGGGGTCGCCACCGCGCGGCCGTTCACGCGCCGACGGCGCGTTGGATAAGCGCCCGGACGGCGGCCAGCGCGTCGTCGACGGCGTCGGCGCGCGCCCCTCCGCCCGACGCGACGTCATCGCGACCACCACCGCCGCCACCCAATGCCTTGGCGGCTACGCCGACGAGCTCACCGGCCTTCACGCCGCGCACACGCGCGGCCGCATCGACGGCGGCGGCAACCAACGGACGCCCACCGCTCACCCCGATCGCGACAACGGCAGCCGCCCGGTCGGCGGCGAGCCGGTCGCGCACGTCTATGACCAGCTTGCGCAGGTTGTCGGCGTCGATGCCGTCGGCGACGTGTGCGGCGACAACAGCCACCCCGCCCATGTCGAGCGCCGCGTCGGCGAGCGAACCGGCCGCGGCGAGTACGCGGTCGCCGCGCAACTTCTCCAACTCTTTCTCTGCGTCGCGCAACCGGCTGACGAGGCCCTCGACCCGGTCGGCCAGTTCTTCGCGCGGCGCTTTCAGCTGCTCGGCAAGTTGGGCGACCAACACCGCCTCCCGCGCAAGGAATCGGTAAGCATCAGTGCCGACGAGTGCTTCAACGCGACGCGTGCCCGCGCCGATCGAAGCTTCACCGAGCAACTTGATCACACCGAGATGGCCGGTGCGGCCGGCGTGCGTGCCGCCGCACAGCTCGCGGGCCCAGTCGCCCACCGACACCACCCGCACCTGATCGCCGTACTTCTCACCGAACAGTGCCATCGCACCCGATGCGACCGCCTCAGCCTGACTCATGACCTCGGCAGTGACAGCCAGGTCGTCGAGCAGCACGGCGTTGACGCGTGCCTCGACATCGGCAAGCACCGACGCCGGCACCGCCGAGGGGTTCGCGAAGTCGAACCGGAAACGCCCCGGCGCGTTTTCCGAACCCGCCTGGGTAGCCGACTCACCAAGTGCTTCCCGGAAAGCCTTATGCACCATGTGGGTGGCCGTGTGCGCGCGCGAAATCGCCTGCCGCCGGTCGAGGTCGATCTCGGCATGCGCACCATCGCCGACCACCACCTCACCCGACACCACTCGGGCCCGATGGACGATCAAGCCCGGCAACGGCCGCTGCACATCGTCGACTTCGACAACCGCGCCGTTCGCGAGCCTGATCACGCCCGCGTCGGCGAGTTGGCCGCCGCCCTCGGCATAGAACGGGGTGCGGTCGAGGACGACCTCGACCTGCTGTCCGGCCGCAGCAGCCGAGACCGACGCACCGTCGACGAGCACGCCACGCACCTGTGCCTCGCTGCGCCGTTCGTCGTACCCGGTGAACTCAACCGGCTTGCCCACGATCTCGAGCACCGAGCGATACGCCGAGACGTCGACAGCACCTGTCTTCTTGCGCTTCGCGTCGTCCTTGGCACGCTGCCGTTGCTCTTGCATGAGCCGCTGGAAGCCCTCGACGTCGACTGACAATCCCTGCTCGTCAGCCATCTCAAGCGTCAGGTCGATCGGGAACCCGTACGTGTCGTGAAGAAGAAACGCTTCGGCGTCCGTGATTCGCGTCGGCTTCGCCGCAATCCCCGGCGTGCTCCAAACACGTCGAACTTGCCCCGAGGGAGTGACAATCTCGCTCCCCCTTGCCCGGAACATATTGTCAAAGCGTGCAGTGCCTGCCTGCAATGTCGAGAAGAACGAGGTCTCTTCGCCGTCGGCGACCGCGTGTATTCGGGCCGCGTGTGACGCGAGTTCGGGGTACTGCGGCGCCATCACCGCGATCGTCGTGTCGATCAGCTCGTGCATCGTCGGACCGTGCGCACCGAGCAGCCGCATGTTGCGCACGATGCGGCGCAGGATCCGCCGCAACACATAACCGGCCTCTTCGTTCGAGGGCGTG
>Ga0207929_1000373_pt1 | contig 12581 bp, 13 predicted proteins | sample NGESurdeep072012_FD_184466 | JGI IMG/M metagenome (GOLD analysis project Ga0207929, IMG submission 184466) | Arctic peat soil microbial communities from Barrow, Alaska - NGEE Surface sample 53-1 deep-072012 (SPAdes) | ecosystem: Environmental > Terrestrial > Soil > Wetlands > Peat ... | reverse complement strand
CGCGGCGCTGACGAGGTCACCGCCATCTGTTTGCTCGCTGCGCCCGAAGGCATCGCGTACCTCCAGGAGTACCTCACCAACGACACGGTGCCCGTGGCGTTGGTGACGGCGGCTATCGACGAGCGCCTCAACGATCAGGGTTACATCGTCCCCGGATTGGGGGACGCGGGCGACCGCCTTTATGGCACTGCGGGCGGCGGCAACCTCACCACGTCTGGGCCAGTCTCAAAGCCTTCCCAACTGCGCTGAAGTCATTGCCGCTGAATGCTGACGACACCGAGCCGTCGCCGTAGAACATCGGTGGTCCACCGAGCTGGTCGGTGATGTAGACGCCGTATGTCGAGGCAGCGTCCCAAAGTGCGGACCCCATCCGCGACAGACCGGCCGGCTTGGGTGTGCCAGCCGGGATCAGAAGGAGCCCACCCTCGGGCAAGGGCCCGGTGCCGTTGTTGTCATCGGAGTTGACCGCCGGTGCGACTTGCGGACCAGCCGTACCTACACCGCCGAGAGCGGCGTCCGAAAACGCAATACACAGAGCGTGCGAGATCACGCCGGCCGCAACATCGCGGGTGAGGATTGTGCCCGCCGCCTGCGGGGACCCGATCGCGGTGGTACCGATGGCGTGGCCGCCCGAGCCGAAGCCCGAACCATTGACGCCATCCGAGATGCCGTAGTAGGTGGCCGTCCAGTTCGTGCCAGAGCCGGAGACTCCGTACATGTCGAGCAACCGGCCATCTGTCAGCAACACAGTCATAACCGCGTCACCTCCAGGGGCCTGGTGCATCCCTGCAGGAGCGGGCGACGTAATGGTCGTTGCCGGAAAGCCCCACCCTGCGCCGAGATGGAAGGTCGTCACTGGGTCGCTGGCCTTAGCGAAGAATGTCGGATGACTGTACGCATCGTCGTTAATCCCGTACGTCGTTCCATGCAGTGTTGAATCGGCCGCCGCCGCGAACGCCGTCGTGGATTTCCTCGTGTTCCACAGCGAACTACGCGCAAACAAGCTGGCGCCGAGTGTCAAGATGGGGGGCGCGGGCGCAGGTACTGCCGGGACCACCGCTGGTGCGCTCTTCGTCGGGGCCGGGGCGGGAGCGACGGAGCTGTGAGTCGTTGTCGGCGGCGCGGGCGACCTGTGTGAAGTCGTCGGGGCGGCGGCCGCACTGGACGCGCCTGCTGATGCGGTGGCTGGCGTTGTCGACGGGTTTGTGGTCGGCGCGCCGGAGTCTGCATTCGGCGATTCTGGTGCGCTCGATGACGGGTCGGTCGATCCCGACGCGGACGACGAACCGCTGCCACCACTGCTTGCACTGCTGAGCGGTGGACGCCTCGCGCCACGTGCCGCGGCATCGTCGCGATGCCGCCCGTAGTCGACGAGGAGCGAGCCTGCGCTGGGCGACAGTGTCGGAGCCGAAGCGGCCGTTTCGGCCGAGTTCGGAGCGGACGAGATACCAGCCCACGCTCCGATTGCGGCGAAGACGGCAGCGACTAAGCCCGCGACAGCGAGCGTGGCCCGCCGGTCATGGCGGCGATCCGCTGCGCGGCGCCTGCCTTCGATGCTTCGGTGCGCCCCGCGATTGGGACGGCGCGTCATGCTCCTCGCGCCGGCGGCGTGCTTGCCGGTTGCGCCATGCTTGCCCGCGGCGCCGCGGCTACTGGCTGTGCTGTGCCTGCCGGCTGTGCTGTGCTTACCGGCTGCGCTGGGCTTCCCGGCGGTGCTGTGCTTGCCGGCTGTGCTGCGCCTACCGGCTGTGCTGTGCCTACTGGCTGTGCTGTGCCTGACTTCGGCGGTCTGTGTCTCGATCTCGTGTGTGTCGGCGATGTGTTGCTCGGAGTGAGCGGTCGCATTCTTTCGTTGGACCAGGCGCACCAGGAGTCTCCTCGTCGTTGTGTCGGTCCCCCCTCTGACGTGTTGGCCGATAGTGCGTACTCCTGCCTGTGGACGCGGTTGGTGACTGTTCACGAGGAACTTGCCGGGATGCTGCCAGTGATCGGGAGTTGATGCAACCCTTGGCCGGATCGACACCTCGCGACAGGTGCCTTCGTATGGGTACCGCTTTACGCGGCAAATGATCTTCGATGAGCGTGCGGCTGATTGGCCAACCAGGCCTGAGAAATTGGCCAAAATTGATCAGCGTGAACTGGCCGATTCGACAAGGGCTTACAGATTCTTGATTGCAGCGACCAGCTTCGATAGCGAATCTTTCGCATCGCCGAAGAAAAGCGTGGTTTTGGGGTGGTAGAGCAGTGCGTTGTCGATACCGGCAAAGCCGGGACGCATCGATCGCTTCATGAACACCACGTTCGCTGCTTCGTCGACGTTGAGAATCGGCATGCCAAAAATCGGGCTGCCCACAGAGTCGCGCGCGGCCGGGTTGACCACGTCGTTCGCACCAACCACAACAGCAACATCGGTCGAGCTGAACTCGGGGTTTGCGTCGTCCATCTCTTTGAGTTGTTCGTACGGCACGTTGGCCTCCGCGAGGAGCACGTTCATGTGGCCCGGCATGCGACCCGCAACAGGGTGAATAGCGTAAAACACCTGCACACCACGCGATTCGAGCAGATCAACGAGCTCGCGGCAGGTGTGCTGGGCCTGTGCGACGGCCAGGCCGTACCCGGGCACGATCGCGACTTTTCGCGCATACGCAAGAAGAATCGCAATGTCGTCTGCGCCCGCTGACCGCACGGCGCGATCGCCCGATACGACCTCAGCCGTGGAGCCAGCAGTCGACGGGCCGGAAAATGCGCCGAACAGCACGCCAGTGATACGCCGCCCCATCGCGCGCGCCATGAGTTGCGTGAGCATCGTGCCCGACGCGCCGACGAGCGTGCCGGCGACGATCAGCAGCGTGTTGTCGAGCACGTATCCCGACGCAGCAACAGTGAGACCCGTGAACGCGTTCAGCAACGAGATCACGACGGGCACGTCGGCGCCGCCAACCGGCAGCACAAACAACACGCCGAGCACCAGCGACAGGCCCGTACAGATAACGGCCAACGGCACACTGGACGCCGCCACTGCCGCAATCCCGCAGCCGACCGCGCCGAGGCCCACCGCACAGGTGACGATTTGCGCGCCCGGCACGAGAATCGGCCGACCGGTCATGAGTTCTTGCAGCTTCGCAAAGGTGATCAGCGAACCTGTGAAGCTCACACTGCCGACGATGGCAGTGAACGCCACGGCAATCGCAGCCGCAGTTGAATCAACTGTGTGCAGGCGCACGTATTCGTCGAGTGCAACGAGCATGGCGGCACCGCCGCCGACGCCGTTGAACAGCGCAACCATTTGCGGAATCGCCGTCATCTTCACGAGACGCGCAGCGGGGATCGCAAGTGCGGTGCCAACAACGATCGCGCCAATGATCAGTGGTCGGTGGCCGAGACCGCGCTGCGCAACGGTGACGACAACAGCGAGTGTCGCGCCAAACGCGCCGATCAGGTTGCCGTTACGCGCGGTCTTCGGCGACGACAATCCTTTGAGCGCCAGGATGAAACACAGTGACGTGACGAAGTAGGCGACCTGTGTAGCGGTGCTCATCGAGCGGCGCCGTGGCGTAGTGCGGTGCTCACGTGATCGGCCTGCCGTCGGCGTCTTTGGCGTCCGCGGCCACTGCGGCCTTGGCCTTGTTGCGACCCTTGAACATTTCGAGCATGCGATCAGTGACCACAAAGCCGCCGACCATGTTGCCCGTGGCCAACACGATCGCGACCACACCCAACGTCAGCTGGATGCCGCCTTGCGCAGACCCGGTGATGAGAATCGCACCCACCAAGATGATGCCGTGAATCGCGTTGGCGCCCGACATCAGCGGAGTGTGCAAGACCGCCGAGACTTTCGAGATCACCTCGAAGCCGACGAATATCGAGAGCATGAAGATCGTGAGCAGCCCAACGTTGTTCATCAACGCACCGTATTCATCAACGCACCGCGCCATCGTGGACCACGAGACAACCCGCGACGATCTCGTCGTCAAGATCGGGGGTCACCACGCCGTCCTTGGTCATCAGCAACACCAGGTTGGCCAGATTGCGCGCGTACAGACGGCTGGCGTCGAACGCCATTCCGCTCGGCATATTGCGACCGCCCCAGATCGTCACTCCGTTGTGCACGACTTCTTCACCGGGCTGTGAGAGTTCGCAGTTGCCACCCGACTCGGCCGCGATGTCGACGATGATCGTGCCCGGCCGCATCGCCTCGACCATCGCGGTGTCGACCAGCAGCGGAGCCTTGCGGCCCGGCACGGCCGCGGTCGTGATGACAGCATCGGCGGCGGCCAGAAACGGCGTCAGCAGTTCACGCTGGCGAGCCGCGCGTTCGTCGGTCATCTCGCGGGCATAGCCGCCGGCGCCTTCGAGGGCCTCGAGGTCGAGTTGCACGAAGGTCGCGCCGAGGCTTTTTACTTCTTCGGCGGCAGCGGTGCGCACGTCATAGGCCGACACCACAGCCCCGAGCCGTCGCGCGGTGGCGATCGCCTGCAAGCCGGCGACACCGGCACCGAGCACGAGCACTTTCGCCGGCGGCACCGTGCCGGCCGCCGTCATCAGCAGCGGGAAGAATCGGGGCAGGCGTTCGGCCGCGATGATGGCCGCTCGGTACCCGGTCACCAGCGCCTGCGACGACAACGCGTCCATGCTTTGCGCCCGCGAAATTCGTGGCAACCGCTCAAGCGACATCGCGTTGACTTTGCGATCCGCGAAGACCTGTAGGAGGTCGGGCTCGGCCGCCGGTTGCAGGAAGCTCAGCACCAGCGTGCCCGCACGCAAGGTTCGCGCATCGGCGATCGGCAAGGGTTGCACAGCCAGTACAACGTCCGCGGTGGCCAACGCGTTGCGGTCGGCCAGTTCGGCACCGGCGGCCACATAGCCGTCGTCCGGGTAACCGGCCGCGTCGCCGGCCCCGCGCTCGACGACGACCGAGAGCCCGGCGGCGGCAAGCTTCGCGACCGTGTCGGGAACGACGGCGACCCGGCGTTCATGCTGCGCGGTTTCGCGCCCTACGACCAACTTCACTCTGGAAACCTAGAGCATCGAGCCGTAAATCCGGCCCTGGCCCCGGCGACGGTTAGACATTCGCGGGGTCCTTAGCCCGGCAATGTCTAACAAACTCGCGCGCGTGAGGGCGGGCAGCGGCAGGTCGGGGCGGATCAGGCCCGGTCAGGGCAGGCCGCGGCTACCGCGACAGCACCAGCGGGCCTGACCCGACGGTGACCGCCAACCCGGTCGGCTGCACCGTGAGCGCGGTGACATGCACCCCGGCCGGCAAGCCCGGAAGTGGGACAGAAAACGTGGCATGACTCAATACGGACGCCGTCGCCGCGGCGGGCAGTGTGCGGCCGACGACTTGCACCCCGGTCGCGGTGACCACGAGCGAACCGCCGGTGAACACGACCTTGGCCGTGACCTGCGCAGTCAAGCTGACGCTGGTGCCGAGAGGGCCGGCAACCACGGCTTGCTCGCTGAAGGCCACCGTGTCGGCAACTCCCGGCACGGCCGCCAATCTCGTGACTCCGACGATTCCGGCGGCCGTTGCGGTCGCTTCAAGGTCGTCGTAGGGCACGGTCATGGATCCGGTCACGTGGTCGACCGGAACCCTCGTGACCGAGCCCTTCAACGCTTTCGACAACGGGATCGCCGCGCCGAAGAAGTCGAGCCGCAAGGTCGCGCCGCCCGGCGTCCCGTGCTGGAAGACATCATCGCCTCGGACTTCGACGTCGTGGTACTTGCCGCGAATTAGCTGTGTCAGAAAGGGAAATCCGTGCACCTTCACGGCCGGCCGCGCCGATAGGTGCGCATCGGCCTGGACCACGGTGGCGATCTTGCCCTCGGCCACATGCTCGACGTACCGATCGGCGAAATACCCGAGCACCGCCAGCACGCCGAGTACGGCAAGCAGCTTGACGAACCGACCCATCAGCGGACCTCAGCCGACCATGATGCGGGCCACGACGAACACGGCGGTCGGCACCACCACGAGCGGCAACGTCGCCACCACCGGCCACAACACGACGTCCGCCGGGCTCTTGCCCATCGCCGCACGCGCCGCCACGGCCAGCGTCGCCGCGACCGCAGCCACCGCAGCGATCACCCCGCCGCTCAACCCGCCGGCAGCGTGCCCGGCGAGCACGCCGGCGCCAAATCCGAGCGCGAGCCCGGCCGGAATCGACACCCACCAGGCGAGCGTGCCCTGCAACGGCAGGACGCCGACCGCGACCGCCACCAGCGCCACGGCCACCATCGTCGTGCCGTCGGGTCCGTTGCGTACCGCGAGCAGCACCGCCGCGGCGACGGCGAGCGCACCCGAGGCAATCGACGCCGCGAGCGTGTCCGTCAGCCGCGCCCGCCCGTCGCGCCGGGCCAACTGGACGACGAACGAGGCCACGACCAGCGCCGCCAGCACGCCGGCGAGGCCGCGCACCTCGGTGCGGTCGTGCATCCGCACCAGCACGATGTCGGCAGCCCCGGCGGCGGCGATCGACACGATCGCCCCGACAGCTTGGCCAGGCGACGTCAGCTGCGCGCTGCGAAACCAGCCCGCGATCAACAGCAGCTGGACGACGAACAGCCCGACCGCGAGTGCGCCGCCGCTGCCATGCGACGCAAGCAGCAGGCCAACCGCCAGGATCGGCGTCACCAGCGCGCCGACCGCCTTGCGCAGCTGAGCCAGCACCGGCTCGCGCGCGTTCTGCAGGGCCGGAATCGCCGGCTGGTCGGATGCGCCGCCAGCAAAGGGCGGGAGCACTTCGATCGTGCCGCCGTGGGTCAAGCCGACAGTCGCGGGATCAAGCCGGCTGACCGGCGTCCCGTCGACGACGAAGGCGCACCGAGTGAGCACGTGCGTCAGCCGGCTGCCGTGTCGCTCACGGGCGGCGGCGAGCGCCTGCGCAAGCGTGGCGGCGACATACGGCTCTTCGGCCGTGCCGGCGGCCTCGCGAGCGGCGGCCCAATAGCGGATCACGCCGACCGGTTCGCCCGGAGTCGCGGCGGAAACGCCGTGGTTACCGGCGTTCACGTCGCAGAAACGCGTTCGAAATGCGCAAACTCGTATCCTTAGGTCAGTTGACGCGGTGGTAGCGCTTTCAAACGGGTGCTTCAGACCGATGGTCTGACTGACAGTCTGAACGACCGCGTGACCGAAAGGGGGAACGGGTGAGCACGCTGCTCCTCCTGACCAACGCCCTGCAGCCGTCGTCCGAGGTATTGCCGGCTCTGGGACTTCTGTTGCACCGGGTCAGAGTCGCCCCTGCCGAGGTTTCCGCGCTGCTCGACGCGCCGCCGGCCGACGCCGTCCTAGTTGATGGCCGCCGCGATCTCGCCCACGCCCGCTCGCTTTGCCAGGTGCTGCGCACCACCGGGCTTTCGTGTCCGCTGTTCTTGATCATGACCGAGGGCGGCCTGTCGGTCGTCACCGCCGAGTGGGGCATCGACGACGTGCTGCTCGACTCGACCGGCCCGGCCGAGGTCGAGGCCCGGCTGCGGCTAGCGTCCGGTCGGCGCGAGATCGCGACGCGCAACGAGATTGCCGACGACGAGGTGATCCGCTCGGGTGAGCTGACCATCGACGAGGCCACCTACTCGGCCCGCCTGCGCGGCCGCTCGCTCGATCTCACCTTCAAGGAATTCGAGCTCCTGAAGTACCTCGCCCAACACCCCGGCCGAGTCTTCACCCGCGCCCAACTGCTCCAAGAGGTGTGGGGCTACGACTACTTCGGTGGCACTCGCACGGTCGACGTGCACGTGCGGCGGCTGCGAGCCAAACTCGGCACCGAGCACGAGGCGCTCATCGGCACCGTGCGCAACGTCGGATACAAGTTCGTGCTGCCGCAGGCCGAGCGGGCAGGCGCGCACAGCGAATCACGAGCTGAGGCCACCCGCATCGACATCTCAGTCGACGCCGAATAGGCCTCCTCAAGGCGAATGCGGTCGCTAGGGTCGGCTGCGTGGAGAATGCGCCGCCCGGCAGCCGGCTCGAATCGGTCGGGCGGTTGACGCCCAGGCAGGTCGATGCCGTGACGGCCCTGGTCGACGCGGCCAGCGATGTCGACGGAGTGCGGCCGCTATCTGAGCACACGATGCTGCATCTGCGGCATGGCGGCGATTCGCCGGCCCGCAATCTGCTGCTGTGGCAAGGCGAAACGACCCTCGCTGCCTACGCCCACCTCGACATCACCGATCAGGTCGAAGGCCCGAGCGCAGAACTCGTGGTCGCGCCCTCGATGCGCCGACACGGGTACGGCCGCGCGCTGATTACCGGCGCCCTCGAAGAATCCGGCGGCCAGCTGCGGTTGTGGGCCCACGGGGGTTTGGCCGAGTCGGCGCTGATGGCTGAGCACCTCGGATTTCGGCGGGTGCGCATGCTGCTGCAACTGCGGCGGTCGTTGTCGGCCCCGCTACCCGCGCCGTCGCTGCCAGCCGGCATCACCGTTCGAACCTTCGAGCCAGGCGCGGACGACGACCGCTGGCTGCGAGTGAATGCGCGCGCGTTCGCCGATCATCCCGAGCAGGGCGACTGGACCTCAACCGACCTCGAACAACGCATGGCCGAAACCTGGTTCGATCCCGCCGGATTCTTTCTGGCCGAACGAGACGGCGAACTCGTCGGGTTTCACTGGACCAAGGTGCACGGGCGCGAGGATGCCCCGGGCGACGGCGACGGCCATGACCATGAGCACGGCCACGAGCACGGCCACCAGCACGGCCACGACCATGGCCACGACCAGGCCTCCGGCTCGCTTGGTGGGCACGGCCACGAACCGATTGGTGAGGTCTACATCGTGGGTGTCGACCCGGCCGCGCAAGGCCTCGGACTCGGGCGCGAACTCACGGTCATTGGCCTTCGCCATCTGCGAACGCTGGGGCTGCACCAGGTCATGCTCTACGTCGAAGAATCGAACGCGCCGGCCATCAAGCTCTACGAGTCACTCGGGTTCAGCCGCTGGGACGTCGACGTGCTATTCCGGCACGTCGACTAGCTATCCAGCTCCCAACACGACCGTAGCCTGGCTGGCTCGAACCATCGGAGCGTTACGGCTGCCCCAGCAACACCAACACTCCGATGGTTCGCGGCTGCGGCGGTCGCTGGTCGGCCCGCGGGCGGTCTTACCGGGTTAGCCGGGTCAGATGGCGGGCCGGCTAGCGCTATCCGTGGCGCCTGCCGCGCTATCCGAACATTGGCAACAGCGCGAGGTGCACCAACGCTGCGACCGTCGCGGCCGCTGGGATGGTGACCACCCAGGCCATCACGATGTTGCCGGCCATGCCCCACCGCACGGCTGAGAATCTCCGGGTTGCACCGACGCCCATCACCGACGAGGTGATGACGTGAGTCGTCGACACCGGTGCGGCAAAGTGGGCGGCAGTAAGCAACACGATCGACGACGTGGTGTCGGCGGCGAAGCCCCGCGGCGGATCGACCTGGATGATGCGCCGACCCAGTGTGCGCATGATTCGCCAACCGCCCGAATACGTGCCCAGAGCCATAGCGCCAGCCGCCGCAAGCTTGACCCACAACGGCACGGTGAACGTGCGAATCGTGCCGGCCGTCACGAGCGCGAGCGTGACAACGCCCATGGTCTTCTGCGCATCTTGGGTGCCGTGCGAGTACGCGATCGAGGCAGCCGACAGCCGCTGCAGCCGCCGGAATCCACGATTGAGTCGATGCGCGTTGCCGCGCTTGCAGGTCCACAAAATCGTGAGCATCACGATGAACGCCAGCGCGAACCCGATGAGCGGCGACAGCACCATCGGGATGACAACTTTCTGAAACACGCCATGCCATTTCACTGCGCTGAAGTGCCGTGAAGTGACAAGCGCAGAGCCGATCAATCCACCGATGAGTGCATGAGAAGAGGACGACGGCAAGCCGAAATACCAGGTCGCAAGGTTCCAGGCGATGGCGCCCACGAGTGCGGCGAAGACCAGCACGAGCCCGTGGTTGCCTTTGGGAGCGGCAATAATGCCCTTGCCGACAGTGCCAGCCACACGCGTCGAGACCAACGCGCCGACCAGGTTGAGACTGGCCGCCATCGCCAGCGCAACCCGCGGTGAGAGAGCGCGCGTCGATACTGAGAGCGCAATCGCGTTGGCGGCGTCATGGAAGCCGTTCGTGTAGTCAAAAGCCAGCGCAACAACGACGATCGCGATCAACGCGAACGACACAGCTCAAGACTCCTTGATGACGATCGTCTCGATTGAGTTGGCCACATCTTCGAACGCATCAGCCGCGCCTTCGAACTGCTCGGCGATTTCTTTCAGCTTCATCACCGTGATGGCATCGAACGTGCCGTCGAACAGCTTCGCCAGCAACCTTCGGTAGAGCTGATCTGCCTCGTTCTCGAGGCGGTTGATCTCGATCCAGTAGGGGTCAAGGTTCTTCATCGAACGTAGCTTGGGCATCGACTCGGCGGTCAGCACGGCCGCGCGTTGCAAGACGTCGACCTGCTTGGCGATCTCGAGTGGCAGTTCGCCGAGGTTGTAGAGAACGACGAGATCGACTGCCGCTTCCATGAAGTCCATGACGTCATCGAGCCGGCCGGCGAGGGTGTAGATGTCGTCGCGATCGAACGGCGTGACGAAGGTGACGTTCAACCTCCGCAAGATGGTGTGCGTGACCTCATCTTCGGCATGCTCGATGCGCTGCACCTCGATCGAGATGGCCTGGCGATCGGCGTCCGGCTCGAAGAGCCCCGCCACCGCCTGCGCACCGAGCACCAGATTGTTGGCCGACTCGGTGAGCAGGTCGAAGAACGAGGTGTCTTGCGGGGTGAGGCGCAGGCGCACGAGTACTCCCAAAGGACACGAGTGCTCCCCAACGGACGAGCAGGTGGGGTTGACCGTCCCGGCGATGCTAGTGGACCACCTGACTGCGGTTGCCAGGCCGGCGGCGAGGGCTCAGCCGGTCGGGGAGGGCTCAGCCGGTCGGGGAGGAGCGCCGCACTCCGAGAGCGTGGTCGATCACCGCAGCTGACAAGTGCTCGGAGCTGGTGGCCGCGACGATGATCAGCTCGCTGTAGAGGTCGATCTCCTCCAGCAACGCAGGATCTTGGACCCGGAGATCGATCAGCGGCTCGTCGCCGTCAGGTGCAGTCATCACGCGGTCCTCCCGTCGGCATCTAGGTTAACTCCGGATCGGCCGCCAGCGCGTGATCTGTTCGGGTTACGCGCGTCTGTTCGGGTTATCCGCTGTTCGCGTCTTGGGTCGCGGCGGCCCGCTTAGCTTCGCGACCCGATCTGCCGATACATGGCCCATGCAGATCATGTACGTCGAGACGTGCCCCGATTGCGACTGCGCCCTTGTGCGAGCCAAGACCGGTGAGACGAAGCCGGCCCGCGTCATGGCCGATTGCGCCGGTTGCGCCTGTCACACGCCGTGGCAAATCGCAGCGGGCAGCTGACCGACCTGCAACGAAGGTTGCTTAGCGCGTCACGCGACGAAGTCGCGGATTGACCGCTGCACCAGGGCGCCAACCGTCGCCAATGCGACCTGGCAGTTTGTTCGGTCGAACAACCCGTCGCTGTCGAGATCTGCGTACATGTCATCCATGTCGCGCAAACCCGTCGCGCTGTCGACGTCCGACCAATCGGTGAGCAGCACGCCAGCTGCCGCGATGCGACGCTCAGCCGCGTCACGAGTTGTGCGCATAATGAGCAGCAGGGTGTAGATCGCATCGACATCGGTGGCCGGAGTCGTCATGGCAGCTGCCGCGGAATCGGATAGCCAGCAAGGTCTGCTGCCCCCAGGGCGACGAGCGTGGCCTCGGCGCTCGAGCAGGCGACGTCGAGCGCAGCGCGATTGGCTTCGGCGAGTGCGTCGACCTGTGCCGTGAGCGAGTGAAAGGCCGTGCGGTGCGCTCGGAACAACTCACCCCACGGCGACGGCGCGGCCTCGGCGAGCGCCGCCAGGGTGCTGTCTGAAGGCAGCCTGAGCTGGGTCGCCAGTGCATCGAGCTCGATCGCGCGATTGACTTCCGCGAGCCGCAACTGCTCAAGCACCAACTCGATCTCACGAGTCGAGCGCGAGAGCCAGCGCAACTCGCCGGCGTCGAGCAACAGCTTCTCGGTCTCAAGCTTGAACAGCAGGACGTCGAGCAGCTCGCGTTCGCGCCAGAGGATGTCGGACACCTCGGCAAAGCCGGTCACGATACCTCCGATCCCACCCGAGCTCTGTTCGACGACCACTGTTCGACGACCACTGGTAGACGCCCATCGGCAGCCAGGCAGCAATCCTAAGCGTGCTCGCGGGCCTCCCGACGCGATTTGACGCTCCCGTTAGCGCGAATGGCCTAATCCGCTATCAGCCGTCCGGGGTTGGCTAACTAGTCAGTCCTGACCGTTTAGCGGCTGGTAGCCCATTCGGAGTCAAGTACCCCGGTCGGACAGGGCGATGAGTGACTATGGCAGGCACTCAGATCGCTAGTCCTATCCGTTCGCACCCAGAGATCGAACGGGCTTCCGACGACGAACTCGTTCGGGAGAACCTTCCGCTTGTGGGGTACCTGGTCGCCGAAGCTGCGAGCAGGTTGCCCGCTCATGTCAGCCGCGATGACCTCACCTCCGCCGGCATGATGGCGCTGGCTCAAGCGGCC
>Ga0207929_1000372_pt1 | contig 12597 bp, 9 predicted proteins | sample NGESurdeep072012_FD_184466 | JGI IMG/M metagenome (GOLD analysis project Ga0207929, IMG submission 184466) | Arctic peat soil microbial communities from Barrow, Alaska - NGEE Surface sample 53-1 deep-072012 (SPAdes) | ecosystem: Environmental > Terrestrial > Soil > Wetlands > Peat ... | reverse complement strand
CTGCGCGCGGCGATGGGCATGCACGGCGCGTACCTCATCCACGACGAGCTTGGCGAGCCGTTCGACAAGGTGCCCGAGATCTCGCGGCGCGGGCGTGCGTTTCCGGTGTGGGCGGTGCTGCGGTCACTGGGGCGGTCCGGGGTGGCCGAGCTCGTGGAGCGTCTCTGCCGGCACGCCTCCACCTTCGCCGCGGGCCTGGACGGCATCGAGGGCGCGGCAGTGCTCAACGACGTCGACTTCACGCAGGTGTGCGCGACGTTCGGTACCGACCAGCGCACGGAGGAGGTCGTACGCCGGCTACTCGCGGACGGCACCGCCTGGATGTCAGGCTCGACGTGGCACGACCAGAGCGTGCTCCGGATCTCGGTGAGCAACTGGTCGACCACCGAGAACGACGTCGAGCGCAGTCTGGATGCCGTTCGCAAGGCGGTCATCGGGCTCTGATCTGGCTGGGCGGCGCGACGGGCCCCCGCGCGCCCTCGTCGCAGGAAAAGGCGCAGTTGCCGGCGTTGACGTTCACCGCCAGCCGCTCCCGCGGGAGCACGTTTGCCGATCCGCTGGCCGAACTCGTCCGGTGAGGGTGGGCATCACGTCATGCCTGTCTTCGCGGTTGTGACGCTGGGGGTCGTTCCGATCGACGTGATGGAGAGGACTGGTGATCAGACGGATGGCGTCTTTTCGCATGGAGGGCGCACCGCGTGATGACCTGGCGGAGCGGTCAGTGAGCGTGGGTAGGGCACAGCGTGTGCCGTCGGCGGCATTGGTGCCGCTAGCGGCGATGGTCTGGTGGGGCGTCGGCTACCTCCCGTGGATCACAGCAGGACTGGGCAGCCCATTGTCCGGGTCGGAACCCCCGGGAGGTGCTGGTGTCGGAGGTGCCCGACTCGCGGTGCCGCTGACTGCCTCCTCGATGTCACAGCTGGTACTGGGGGCCCTGGTGGGAGGTGTGGTGGCCGGGATGCTGGGCCTGGTCGCTCGACCTGGCCATCGACTGCGCGCAGCAGTGGCAACACTGACGGGAGTGGGCGTGGCCGTGACGGTGACTGGTGGGCAGGCGGTGCTGGCCGCGCATACTTCGGCACCAGGTGGGTTCGCGGCATACCGCCGAGTTCTCGCCGGGTTGTGCGTGGTTCTTGCGCTCACGGCGCTCGTGGGCTGGATGTTCGGAGCGTGCGCCACCCTGGGACGAGCCGGAACCGGGATAGCACTGGCGGTTCTTGCCGGAGCGACACCGCAGTGGTTGTCCAGCTCGCTGACGCAGCTGATCGACACCTCACCTTTCGGGCAGCTGGGCGCTCGCGGAACCACCATGGTGTGGCTCGGCGGCGCCATACTGGCAGTCGCGTTGGCTGTTATCGGTGTGCGGCCACCCTCGAGGCTGATGTGGTGGCCGGTCGCGCTCCTCGTGGCATGGACGGTAAGCCCGGTCCTGACCGCGGTCAGCTACCTCGAGCAGCTGATACGTCCAGGATCTGGGTTGCCCCGCTTCTTGGGCGACGCCGTCCAAGGGGATGTGCAAGTGCTGAGCAGCGCCGCGCTTCTCGGTGCCCGATCACTCGCGCCGTGGGTGGCGGCCATCGCCATCGGCATCTGTCTAGCCCTCACCGTCCCCCACCTGCGGCCGCGCATCACCACGCCCCCTTCTTGACGGTCGGCTCGTGGCGCGACTACCCGCCCTGTGCGGTCGCGAGCCCCGTCCCTCGCTGCTCCACGGAGACGCGCAGCAGAACAACTTCGTCAGCACGCGTGGTGCCGTTTGTCCTTGCCGCCGATGGCATTGGCTTGCGCCTGGAGGCGACCCATCAGGATGCTGTTCACCCGGAAGCACCAGGCTCCGCGGGAGCTGGCCCGGTCGAGGCACGCAGTTTGAGCACAACGGGCATGGTCACGTTGCGTGGTCCCGTTGAAGAAGCAGCCGCGCCCGCACCACCGGCCATCCCTTCATGCGCCAGCGCGTCCAGGAGGAGGCGGGCCGCCGTCGCACCCATGCCCCTTCGGTCGACGTGGTGCGTTGTCAGCGGCGGGTCGAGCAGCCGGGAGGTGTCGAGGTCATCGTTGCCGACGACGGACAGGTCACGAGGGATGGCCAGCCCCAGCTCGCGGGCCGCGGTATAGACGCCGTATGCCGCGTCGTCGCTGTTGGTGACCAGGGCCGTGGCCCGCTGTCCCGGTCCGCGTCGTGCGTCGGTCGCGACGCGGCGCCCGATCGCGCCCCACGACAGGTTCTCGGCCTCCAGGACGTGGCCCCTCAAGCCGTGACGCTGCATCGAGGCGTGGAAGAAGTCCGTCCGCTCGAGGTCCGGCGAGTCGCTCTGTGGCCCGTCGACCAGCGCGATGCGGCGATGGCCCAGTGCGACGAGATGGTCGACGGCGCCATCCATCGCCGCGACGCCGTCGGAATGCACCCGGAACGCCGCGATGTCAGGCGCATATGTCACCGAGTTGAGCAACACGATCGGCGCGCCGGTGGCCGCCTTCCAGACGTGGGCAGCGCGCCCACCACCGATCGGGGCCAGCGCCAGGGCGTCGACGGCGCGGTCCGCAAAGGCGTGGACGAGCGCCTGCTCACGTCGAGGGTCGTAGTGCGACGACCCGATGACCACTTCGCTTCCGTGTGCCGCACACTCGCGCTCGAACCCCTCGGTGACGTCGAGGAAGAACGGGTTGCGCAGGTTGCGGATGAGCAGCCCGATCAGGCCCGAGCGACGGGTTCGCAGCGCCACCGCGGACCGGTTGGGCGAGTAGCCGAGGCGCTCGGCCGTCTCCTGGATCGTGCGTCGCAGCTCGTCGCTGACACCCGGGCGCCCGTTGATGGCGACGCTCACCGCCCCGATGGACACGCCCACGACGCGGGCGATGTCGGCCAGAGTGGCGCGAGGTTCTCGGTCACCTGTTCCGCCACCTGGAGAGCCCATCCTCGGAGTGTAGGGCGGCCGGATGGGGACCTCGGAGATACCGGGCGGGTCGCGTTGTCCGCTCGATGAGATGACCGGCGGGTCGCGTTGCCCTCATCGCCGGGCTTGCTATAACGTTCTAGTTACGACCTCGTCAGTTGACTCTCGCGCCGGAGGATCTGTGTCGCTCTTTGAGCCGACAGTGCAGTGCCTGAGCTCGTGACCCACGTCAGGACGCCGGCCCTGTGGGACCGCAGCCGACCCTTCGAGGTGCAGGGCCACCGCGGGGCCAGGGGGCTGCGACCCGAGAACACGCTGGCAGGTATCGCCTGCGCCCTTGAGATCGGCGTCGCCTCGATCGAGTGCGACGTGGCGCTGAGCGTCGACGACGCGGTGGTTCTCAGCCACGACGGCACCGTCCCGGCGCTGGCCGCACATCCTCCAGCAGAGCCCATTCCCGTTGCCCGGCTGCCCCTTGCCGAGCTGCGCCGCGTCGACCTGGGCGAGGCCGGGCGGCCGGCGCCTGACGCTGTCGCGGCGTTCCGCGGCGAGCCGGGTCAGCGGATGGCGACCTTGGGCGGCGCACTGGCTCTGCTCGAGCTGTTCGGCGCGACCGGGGTTCGCCTGGACGTCGAGATCAAGAGCGAGAGGCACAGCGACCCGCACTGGGACGCAGCGCACGTCGTTGACCGCGTGCTGAGCGAGATGCGGGCCCACGGCGCCATCGAGCGGTGCAGCCTGCGCAGCTTCGACGTCGAGGTCATGCACGAGGCCCGCTCCCGCTGCCCGCTGCTGAGCCGCGTACTGCTCGTCGGGAGGGTCTCGGACCGCGTCCCGCCCGCGCTGGCGGTCAGCGAGCTATTCACCCCAAGCGACGTCGTCGCGCTGGCCCTCGAGGTCGAGGCCGTCGCCGTGGCGCCTGGACGTTCGCTGCTTTCCCCCGAGCTGGTGGCGCGTTGCCACGCGGCTGGGCTGCCGGTCATCCCCTGGACGATCAACGACCCCGAGCAGGTACGCAACCTGTTGGACGCCGGGGTGGACGGGGTATGCACCGACCGCCCGGACCTCGTGCGCACAACCCTGGCGGCGCAGGGCATCCAGCTGCCACGGCGTCACCGTGCGCCGGCGTGGCTCGGCTACGGGTGGCAGACGTGGCCCGACGAAACCGCTTCGTCGGGTGTGGCTTGAGTTCAGCTGGTCGCGGTGGTTTGGGCTGAACTCTGGCGTTTCGGTTGCGATCACTCGGGAGACCCCACTACCGTTACCGTCGAACGTCCTCCTTTGCGATTGGGTCACCAAGCCCGACAAGCGCATGCAGGAGGGCGTTCCTACGTCGCAACCGGCGCGCAGAAACGTCATCCCTTGCCCATGTAGCACGAGCATCGTGGTTCGAGGCCAGGCGGTTACGCAGCAGCCTTCGATTCTGACAGCTCGACGCCCCGGTTCGGCTGCGCAGTCTGCGGGGCCTGCATGTCGGCGAGCTCACCATCTGCGGCCGGCTCTTCGGAGACCGCCGGTATGCCGCCCGGCCGGCTCGCGCGCGAGCCGGACAGCAGCGTGCGCAACCGGAGTGCCGCGAATACGGCAGCAAGGCTGATGCCCACGTGAACGGCCACGAACAGCGAGCCGCGACCCGCGCTGAGGGCGACGCCGGCCAGCATCGGACCCGCCGCGGACACGCCGGTCTGGAGCGCCGCGAAGATTCCCAACGTGGTGCCGACCATGCCGGACGGAGCGAGGCTGGCGGTCAGCGGGTTGAGCACCGGGGCGTACATCGTCTCGCCGACGGCGAAGACCCCGAACACCACGACGAACATCGTGCCCGCGAGCTCTGGCACGACGGACGAGGCAGCCAGCAGCAGCCACGACAGCACCCAGATCGAGCCGACGGCCACGAGCAGCGACGGCGCCGACCGCTTGGCAGTCCACCTCACGACGGCCATCTGCAGCACGACGATGACGAGGCAGTTGACGGCGGCGGCGGTGCCGATCGTGCGCTCGGAGACCCCGAGAACCATGATCGCGTAGGCCGGCAGCCCGGACTCGAACTGCGCATAGAAGCCGAGCGCCAGTGTCGCGGTGATGACGGCGGTCCAGCGCAGGGTCGGCGTAGCCAGGATGACCCGGATCGCGGACCCGACCGAAACACTCGGCTCGTCCTCTGGCGCTGGAACCTCGTCCGCGGGCGCGCCACGGCCGGCGAGGCCGATCAGCCCGGCGGAGACGAGGAACCCGATGGCGGCGGTCGCGAAGGCCGGCCACATGCCGTCGATCCGCTTGAGATCGACGAGGTAGCCGGCGGTGAACGCACCGATGGCCATGCCGACGGCGGCACCGGTGAACAGGAGCGCAAAGACTCGCCTGCGGTCCTTGGAGTCGACCCACTGGAGCACCAGAAGCGTCTGTGCCGGCACGGCCGCCGTGATCCCGGCACCGAAGACGAACATGCCCGCCAGGAAGAGCGCCGGCGTCCCGGCGACGATGAGGAACGCGGTGGCGACGGCCGCCACGACCTTCGCGACGACCGCGACCCGCGCCGGGTCGAACCGATCGGCCAGCCGGCCACCGACCGGGGCCGCCGCGAGAGCACCGATGGAGAACAGGCTGGAGGCCGCCGCCGCCACGAGTCCGCCCCAGTCACGGGTGTTCGCCGCGTAGGCGTACTGGTAGGGCAGGATCGAGCCCCATCCCAGCATGCTCACTGTCGACGCCAACACCAGCAACCGCGCGCGCTTCATCTCATCCTCCAACTGGCTTGCATTTCGTACTCTTAGTTATCGAACATTTCGATCTCGAAATCTTAGCATGGCACGATGCTCCTATGAAGACACCCAGGTCCGCATCGAAGGGCAACGCACCCTCGGCGCAGGACGAGTACCGCGCGGACGTCGCGGCCTACGTCGCGGCCGGTGGCGACGAGTCGGTTCAGCGCGTGATCACCGCCGTCCACGGGCTGGCTCGCAAGCTCAACCAGTGGTATGCGCGGCAGCTGGCCGATCTGGACCTCTCCGCCGGCGAGTGGGCCGTCCTGTCCCGGCTGGCGCGCAGCAACGAGGACGAGGCACTGACGCCGAGTCAGCTCGCCGAGGCGACCAGCGTCGCGCCGTCCTCGATGACACACCGTCTTGACCGGATGGCGCAACGAGATCTGATCGCCCGTGCCGCCGACCCCGACAACCGCACGCGAGTCCTGATCACCCTCACCGATGAGGGCTGGGCGACGTTCAAGGCGGCAGTGCGCGAGTCCGACATGGTGGAGTCCGACGTTCTGGGGCCGCTGTCCCGCAGCCAGCGAGAAAAGCTCGCCTCACTCCTCGAGGTCCTCATCGCCAACTTGGACGAGACCCCTCAGGTCTGAGTCAGCCGAGCTCGGGGAACCAGATACCGACCTCGCGCCCGGACGACTCCGGGGAGTCCGATCCGTGAACGATGTTGTGCTGGACGTTCAGGCCCCAGTCGCGGCCGAGGTCGCCGCGGATCGTGCCGGGCAGCGCCGCGGTCGGGTCGGTGGCGCCAGCCAGGGCGCGGAAGCCCTCGATGCAACGCTCGCCCTCGATGACCACGGCAGTCACCTGGCCGCTGGACATGAACTCGAGCAACGGCTCGTAGAAAGGCTTGCCCACGTGCTCGGCGTAATGCCTGGCCAGTCGGCCACGGTCGGGGGTGAAGATCGACAGGGCCACCAGGGTGTAACCCTTGGCTTCGATCCGGCGCAGGACCTCACCCGAGAGACCACGTTTGAAGGCGTCGGGCTTGACCAGCACCAGCGAACGTTCTGTCTGAGTCGTCACAGTGCCAGACCCTATCCGTCCTGTGCGGACGTCTCCGGTGCGGACGTCTCCGATGCGGGCGTCTCCGGTGGGGATGTCTCCCGTGCGGACGTCTCCCGTGCGGACGTCTCCCGTGCGGCATACCACTGCGCGTCGACCCGTTCGGTGTGGTCGTCCAGGTTCTTTCCCTGGACCAGCGCGGTCAGCCACAGGGCACCGAACAACAGCCCGACAAGCAGCATCGTGGGCACGATGAGCGCGCAGGCAAGAGTGGCAACCTGCAGGACAAAGCCCAGCGTGATGCCCCACGGCCGACGCAGCAGTGCGGCGTCGGCGATGCACAGCACCGCCAGGAGCGAACCGACTAGCAGGAACGTACTGGAGGTGTGAGTGCCCTTGGCCGCGGTCAGGGCCCGTGCCACGAGCGCACCGAAGAACACCGCCAAACCTTGGGCCCCGATGACGATGCCGGCCAGACGCCGGGTCATCTTGCCCGGTACGCCGTAAAGGGTCAGGGCGCTCATCCGTCCGTGACACCCAGCAGCATGCGGACCTCGGCCGCCGTGGTGATCGAACCCGTGGCCAGCACTCCCCCGGCGACACCGCCCTCGTCCGCCAGCTCCGCGGCGTGGTCGAGGGCGTCGGGCAGGTTGTCGATGACGCTCACGCGGTCCTCGCCGTAGATCTCCGTGGCAATCCGGCCCAAGCGGTCGGGGTTCATGGCACGCGGTGACGTCGTGCGGGATACGACGATCTCGTTCAGCACCGGCTCGAGGATCTCGAGCATCGTCCTCGCGTCCTTGTCCTCCAGGATCGCAATGACACCAACGATCTTGGCAAAGTTGAAGGAGTCCTCCAGCGCCGTTCTGAGGGCCAACGCACCGGCCGGGTTGTGGGCAGCGTCCACCAGTATCGTGGGCGAACGACGCACGATCTCCAGACGTCCCGGTGAAGACACCCCAGCCAGGCCGGCACGGATCACGTCGACGTCGAGTCGATGCTCTCCGCCCCCGACGAACGCCTCCACGGCCGCCAGCGCCACCGCCGCATTCTGACCCTGGTGGGGGCCGTGCAGTGGAAGATAGAGGTCGTCATAGTCACCGCCGAGGCCGCGTATGGCGAGCTGTTGGCCGCCGACCGCGACCTCACGGCGCACGATGCCGAACTCGTTGCCCTCGAAGGCCGGGGCTGCCCCAACCTCTTGGGCACGCCCGACAAGGATCTCGGCGACCTCCCGATCCTGCAGGCTGCTGACCACAACGGATCCGGCCTTGATGATGCCGCTCTTCTCCATGGCGATGCGCTCCAACGACGAGCCCAGGAACCGCTCGTGGTCAATGGCGATCGGTGTCACGACAGCGACCTTGGCGTCCACGACGTTGGTGGCGTCCCAGGAGCCACCCATGCCCACCTCTACAACGGCCACATCGACGGGGGCGTCTGCGAACGCGGCATATGCGACGGCTACCAGGACCTCGAAGTACGTCATCCGTGGTGCGCCTTCGACGGCCGAGCGGGCGTCGACCATCTCGACGAAGGGGATCACGTCCTCATAGGAGGCGATGAACCTCTCGGCCTCGATCGGGTTGCCGTTCAAGGCGATCCGTTCACGGATGTCGTGCAGGTGGGGCGAGGTGAAGCGTCCCGTCGACAATCCCATCTCGCGCAGCATCCCCTCGATGATCCGTGTGGTGGACGTCTTGCCATTGGTGCCGGTGACGTGGATGGCCGGGAAGGCATGCTGCGGGTCGCCCAGGAGGTCCATCACCGCGGCAACGCGATCCAGTGACGGCTCGAGGTCGTGCTCCGGCGCGCGCGCCAGAATCGACCGTTCGATCTCGCGCATCCGCTTGTGGATCTCCAGCCTGTGCTCGGCATCGCGCTGGGCTGCGTACGACATCAGATCTTCTTCACGAGAATGCGGATCGGCCGGTTGTCACCGACGACGGCGTCCACGCCCTGGCCTTCGGGAAGGGCGTGCCCCGAACCCGACGAACCGAACTGCACCGACAGCGTCTCGAGCATGATCAGCTGCTGGTGGGCCACGGTTGCCGCCCAGACGTCGTCATCCCCGGTCACCGTGAGGCTGATCCGGTCGCTGATGTCCAGATCGGCGTCACGACGCGCCTGCTGAACGGCACGGATGACGTCCCGGGCCAGCCCCTCGGCGGCCAGCTCAGGTGTCACGGTCGTGTCCAGGACGACGAACCCGTTGTGCGGCAACATGCCGGTGACCCGCGACGACCCCTGCGAGGTGCCCGCGGTGTCATCAGCCACAGCGCCGTCGGCCACAACGCCATCAGCGACAACGGTTTCGAGGAAGTACTCCCCCTCGAAGAGGGCCAGCCCACCCGCGGTGACGACGCCGTCCTCGGACACCGACCAGTCGCCGATCTTGCTGCCCTTGATGGCGAGCTGAACATCCTTGCCCAGCCGCGGGCCAGCCGCCCGGGCGTTCACGGTGAGCTTCTGCGAGACGCCGAAGTCGGACTCGTTCGCCGAGTCGAGGTCCACCAACGTGACGGTTCGGACGTTGACCTCGTCGGCCACGATCGCGGCAAAGGACTCCAGAGCCGCGGCGTCGGCCGTGACGACCGTGAGGTCCTGTAGCGGCAGACGGGTCCGCAGACCGCCCGCCTTGCGCAGGCCCGAAGCCACCGAACAGATCTCACGAGCCCGGTCCATGGCGGCCACCAGATCGTCGTCCGCGGGCAGGTCGGAGGCATCCGGCCAGTCGGTCAGGTGCACGGAACGGGCACCCGTCAGGCCGCGCCAGATCTCCTCGGTCGTGAACGGCAACAGCGGTGCGGCGACGCGGGTGACTACCTCGAGCGTGGTGTAGAGCGTGTCGAAGGCGTCAGTGGACGCCGCGCTCTCACCATCCCAGAACCGGTCGCGCGAGCGGCGGATATACCAGTTGGAGAGCACGTCGAGGAAGCCGCGCACCGACTCGCACGCGGAGGCGACGTCATACGTGTCCAGCCGTTCCTGGACCTCCTCGACGAAGCCGCGCAGCTTGGCCAGGAGGTAGCGGTCGAGGACGTCCTGCGAGGCCGTCGACCACTTCGCCTCGTAGCCGGAGCCACCTTGGGCAGCGTTGGCGTACAACGAGAAGAAGTACCACGAGCTCCACAGCGGGAGCAGCACCTGGCGCACGCCGTCGCGAATGCCCACCTCCGTGACCACGAGGTTGCCACCTCGCAGGATCGGGCTCGACATGAGGAACCAGCGCATGGCGTCGGCGCCGTCGCGGTCGAACACCTCGGAGACGCTCGGGTAGTTGCCCAGCGACTTGCTCATCTTCAGACCGTCGTTGCCAAGGACGATGCCATGGCTGACGCAGGTGGAGAACGCGGGCCGGTCGAACAGCGCGGTCGCGAGGACGTGCATCGTGTAGAACCAGCCACGGGTCTGGCCGATGTACTCGACGATGAAGTCGCCAGGGAAGTGGTGCTCGAACCACTGCGCGTTCTCGAACGGGTAGTGCACCTGGGCGAACGACATCGAGCCGGAGTCGAACCACACGTCGAGCACGTCCGGGACGCGACGCATCGTCGACCGACCGCTCGGGTCGTCGGGGTTGGGGCGCGTCAGCTGGTCGATGAACGGCCGGTGCAGATCGGTGACCGTGACCCCGAAGTCGCGCCGGAGCTCCTCGAACGAACCGTAGACGTCGGTCCGCGGGTAGGTCGGGTCGTCGGACTGCCACACGGGAATCGGGCTGCCCCAGAAGCGGTTCCGGCTGATCGACCAGTCGCGAGCGTTGGACAGCCACTTGCCGAACTGTCCGTGTTTGACGTGTTCGGGCACCCACGTGATCTGCTCGTTGAGCTCGACCATGCGGTCCCGGACCTTCGTCACCTCGACGAACCAGCTCGACACCGCCATGTAGATCAGCGGTTGACGGCAGCGCCAGCAGTGCGGGTAGGAGTGGTCGTAGGTCTCGCGGCGGAGCAGGACCGTCCCGGGGGTCGTGGAACCAACAGCGCCCGCATCCGTCGTTCCCTCCGTTCGGGCCTTGAGGTGGTCGATGATCGCCAGGTTGGCGTCGAACACCAGCATGCCTTCGTAGTCCACGACCGGGGCGATGAACCTGCCGTCAGGGCCGACGGGGACTACCGCCTCGATGTCGGCGGCGTCGGTGACGACCTTGTCCTCCTCACCGAAGGCCGGCGCGATGTGCACGATGCCCGTCCCGTCCTCAGTCGTGACGTAGTCGGCGGACAGGATCCGATGGGCGTTCGTGTGCCCGACGTAGTAGCTGAACGGCGGTGTGTACGTGCGCCCGAGCAGGTCGGATCCCTTGAGTCGCTGCACGATCCGCTCGCTCGCGTCCTCACCGAGCTCCCGGCTGTATGCCGCAACCCTCGCCTCAGCCAGGATGTAGCGCTCCTCGCCGCCGGTGCTGTCACCCTCGACCACGACGTAGTCGACGTCGGGGTTCACCGCCATGGCCAGGTTGCTCGGCAGCGTCCACGGGGTCGTCGTCCAGATCAGCGCCAGCTCGCCACTGTCGAGCCGGTAGCCCACCGTGACCGACGGGTCCTGGCGCATCTGGTAGACGTCGTCGTCCATCCGCAGCTCGTGGTTGGACAGCGGTGTCTCGTCGTTCCAGCAGTACGGCAGGACACGGTAGCCCTCATAGACCAGACCCTTGTCGTAGAGCGTCTTGAACGCCCAGATGACCGACTCCATGTAGTCCGGGTTGAGCGTCTTGTAGTCGTGCTCGAAGTCGACCCAGCGGCCCTGGCGGCGCACATAGGCCTGCCAGTCGTCGGTGTACTTCAGGACGGACTCGCGGCAGACGGCGTTGAACTCCTCGATGCCCAGCTCGAGGATCTCGCCCTTGGTCTTCAGGCCCAGCACCCGCTGCGCCTCGAGCTCGGCCGGCAGCCCGTGGGTGTCCCAGCCGAACCGGCGTTCGACCCGGCGCCCACGCATGGTCTGGTAGCGCGGGATGAGGTCCTTGACGTATCCGGTGAGCAGGTGACCGTAGTGCGGCAGGCCGTTGGCGAACGGCGGGCCGTCATAGAAGACGAACTCGTTGTCACCGTTGTCTCCTGCGTCGCGCCCCTCGACCGACGCCATGAAGGTGCCGTCCTCGTCCCAGTACCTGAGGATGCGCTCCTCGATCTCGGGAAACCTCGGGCTCGCGACAACGCCCACACGCGCGGCGTGGTCGGCAGTTGTCCTATCGGGCAGGAAGTCGACCTTGGGGTAGGTCATCGGCGCATCTCCGTCATCAACTCGTCGAAACAGCGTCACACGGTCTGTGACCTGCCACCACGAGGACGGCGCCTGCAACAGCACCGCGGTACCACCTCGCTTGCCGCAACCCCACGGAGTTCGAGACTGCACTCCTGGAAATACGACCGCTCTGGTCCCAGGCGCTCACGGGCCCACCCGTCCGGTTCTAGTGAGACTCGTGAGCCACGTCGTATGCCGTGTGCTCCCGCGCCCGTTCTTCCGGAGGCTCGCCGGTGATGGCCGGGTCAATGCCTGTGCCGCCAAGTCTAGCGGCCAGCAGCCACGGTCGTCTCCGCCGAGAGGACAGACGCCCATGGCAGCGTCTCCTGCTCGGTTTGCTCTGAGCCTGGACCGGGTCAGCGAATTCCTGCGCGGCGCACAAAGGATTCGTCTGGCGCTGCCGCCTTCTGGGAGGATCTGGCCATGACCCACCCCGCTCCCCAGCATCGCGCCGTGACCATGCCCGACAAGCCGTCCATCGACGGCCTCGAGGAAAAGTGGGCGCGGGTATGGGCCGAGCAGGGCACCTACACCTTTGACCGCATCGCCGCGATGTCAGGGCCGCGGGACCGCATCTGGTCCATCGACACCCCGCCGCCCACGGCGAGCGGGGCGCTGCACATCGGGCACGTCTTCGGCTACTCGCAGGCCGACTGCATGGCGCGCTACAAGCGGATGGCCGGCTT
>Ga0207929_1000371_pt1 | contig 12614 bp, 8 predicted proteins | sample NGESurdeep072012_FD_184466 | JGI IMG/M metagenome (GOLD analysis project Ga0207929, IMG submission 184466) | Arctic peat soil microbial communities from Barrow, Alaska - NGEE Surface sample 53-1 deep-072012 (SPAdes) | ecosystem: Environmental > Terrestrial > Soil > Wetlands > Peat ... | reverse complement strand
TCACGTGAACGCGGCCGCGAGCGCGCAGCGTGAACTGACCCATTTGGAGCAGGTTTTCGCTCCAAATTAGTCCCGGCGGGCCGATGAAGCAGGAGTGAGACGACTCCGATCGCCTTGGTCACGGTGAAGCGTCCCGCACGCGCTGCCCAAAACCCGCCGCCGCGTTCGCAAGACTCCGCCGCCGATTTGGACCGCCGCATCACGCGCCGCGCTCGCCTCGCCGCGCTCGGAACCGTCGTTATTTTGCTCGGCTTGAGCGGGTTCGCCGTGTGGTCGTCCCACGCAACCGCCTTCGCCGCGCGCAATGCCGCAACGGCGAACCGCTTGTCCGATGCCTACGGCCGCGCCGCTTCGTCGGTTGCCGCCGAACAGTCCCTTGAGCGCCACTACCAGCTCGAACCGGGGCCGACAGTCCGGGCCGACTTCAACGCCGCCGAGGTGAGCTTCGTCAGCGCACTGGGCGAGGTCGAAGCCGATGGCGGCGCCGCCGAGCATGCCTTCGTTGCCAAAGCGTTGGCCCACCAGGCCGACTACCTGGCAGCGATCAATCGCATGTTCGCCGAAGTCGACCTCGGCGATACCGCAGCCGTGCTGAAGATCGACAGCGGCGAGGTCGATCCGACTTTCGGTGTCATCGGAAAGGAAGTCTCCGCCAAAAGCGCAGCACAACACGCGCTCGCGCTCCACCAACTGGCCAAACTACAAAACCTCCAGACATTGAACAGCCGGCTCACGCCCGCGGTGTTCGGCCTCGGCTTATTGCTCGCCGGACTCTTGGCAGGTCTCGGGCGCAGCTATCGGCGGCTCTTGCGGGCCGAACGGGCCGGAGCCGTCGAATACTCCATGCGCGATCCGCTCACCGGACTCGCGAACCGCGCCTTGCTCGCCGATCGCACCGAAGTCGCGCTCGACGCCGCGACCCGATCGGGTGCAACAACGGCTCTCCTACTGGTCGACCTCGATCGGTTCAAGGAGGTCAACGACACCTTCGGGCACAACTTCGGCGACCAGTTGCTCGCGCTTATCGGACGCCGATTTGCTGCGGTAGTCGGAGCGGTCGACACCGTCGCCCGCATCGGCGGGGACGAGTTCGCGATTCTGCTTCCGGACATCGGCGACCTTGCGTCCGCGATAAGGGTCGCCGCGAACCTTCAGGAGGCGTTGGAACCGTCTTTCCACGTCGAAGGAGTCGAGCTCGAGGTCGACGCCAGCATTGGCATTGTGCTATCGGGCGAGCACGGCACCGATGCCGCGACACTGCTACAGCATGCCGACGTTGCGATGTACGCCGCGAAGAGCGGCACCGCCGGAATCGTGGCGTACAGCAGGGGAATCGACGAGTACTCGCCGGAAAGGCTGGCGTTGCTCGGCGACTTGCGCCGCGCTTTGGAGATGCACGAGATCGTGCTGTATTACCAACCTAAGGTGAGTGTTGCCACCGGCGAGGTGGTTGGCGTCGAGGCACTTGCACGGTGGCAGCATCCGACCCAAGGGCTGCTGTACCCGGATTCGTTCATTCTGGCAGCCGAACACTCCGGCCTGATCGGACCCTTTACGAGCTACGTGCTCGACGCAGCGCTCACACAGGCGAGGATCTGGGCCGACCAGGGTTCGCCGATGCCGGTCGCGGTCAACCTTTCTGGCCGCAACCTTCTTGACGAACACCTCCCCGCCGAAGTCGCCGACCTTCTTGCCGCGCACGGGGTGCCGGCGTCCCTGCTTGAGCTCGAAGTCACCGAATCCGCGATCGTCCTCGACCCGGTGCGAGCGCGCCGACTTCTGCAGAACCTTTCGGATCTCGGCATCCGGTTATCGATCGACGATTTCGGCGCCGGCTACACGAGCCTCAGCCAACTGAAGACCTTGCCGATCGACGAACTGAAGATCGACCGATCGTTCGTCATGACGATGTCGTCCGACGCGCGCGATGCGCTGATCGTACAAAGCGTGATCGAACTAGGTCAGAACCTCGGGCTGAACATCGTCGCTGAAGGCGTCGAGACCGCACTGGCGCTCGCGACGCTGCGTGGCTTCGATTGCGATATCGCGCAGGGCTACTACATTGCTCGGCCCGCGCCGGTCGAGAGTTTTGACGCCTGGCTTGCGGCCCGAAAAGGTTCTACCCCGGCGCCGATCGCGGTGACGCCGTCGCGGCAAGTGAGCGACGCCGTATTCACCGAACGAGACTTGAGCGAGGCGGCGTCGCCCGCGGCCGCGTTGAGGGCTAGTGAGGAACGCTTCCGCGCGCTATTCACACTGGCTCCCATCGGCATTACCGAGGCACGAGCCGACGGCGCGATTGTCGCGATGAACCCGCACGCGTGCGCGATGCTCGGCTACGAGCTCGACGAAGTCATGGGTCGCTCCGTCACGATGTTCATCGACCCTGACGACCGCGCCGACCAGGCACGGAGCCTGGCCGCGCTGTCAGACACCGGGGCATACTCGGCCCGGCGCATTTTCCGACGTAAGGACGGCACACCGATCACGGTGATCATGAGCGTGGGTGTTGTGCGTAGTGCCTCGGGAGCCGTGCATCGCATGGTCGGCATGATGGTTGATGTCAGCGAGTTGGTGGCCGCCGAACAGACTCTCGCCGCGAACGTCATCGCGCTTGCTGCGCAAGAGTCAGAGCTACGTGAGAGTGCCGCTTTCCAAAATGCGGTCCTGGCGGCGAGCCCGGATCTGATCTTCGTCGCGGATTGCGTCACAAATCGCAATGTGTGGTCGTCAGGAAACCTCATCGACTTCGGCTACACCGATCGGCAGCTGAAGGACCTCGGTGACAACGCGATCGACGCGCACGTGCACCCCGACGATCGGTGCAGAATTCGCGAACAGAATGTCGCTGCTCAGGCGCTGCCCAACGGCGAGGTTGTGCGTATCCGTCATCGGCGTCGCATACAGGACGACACATATCGCTGGTTCAGCCGTAGCGTCACGCCGTTCACCCGCGATGCCGCCGGGCGGGTGACGCAGATCCTTGGTATCGCGAGCGACGTCACTGATCTCGTGGAGGTCGAGCAACGGCTCGCCGACGCAGCTCTGCACGATCCGCTTACCGGGCTACCGAAGCACACTCTGCTGACGGACCGGCTCACGAAGACGCTCGCCCGCAGCAGCCGTAGCGGCCACCAGGTCGCCGTACTTTTCTGCCATCTCGACGGGTTCAGGAACGTCAACAACGACGGTGGTCGCGAGGCCGGCGACGCCGTGCTCGCAGCGACCGCCAGGCGACTGGCCTCGACGTTGCGCCCAGAAGATACCGCTGCGCGCATCGGTGTCGACGGGTTCATGGTCATCCTCGAGCCGTCGTCACGCACCTGGGCCGGACCCGACGGCGCACCAATCGACGTCCGTGCTTATGCGGTTGAGGTCGCCCAACGCATCGAGGCTGTGCTCGCATCGCCTGTCGATTTCGGCGGGCGCGACTACACCGTGACCGTCAGCATCGGCCTGGCGATTGCCCAAGCCGGGGACGACGTCGAGGAGGTTCTTGCGCAAGCCGACGCCGCCATGTGCCGGGCGAAGATCCTCGGCAAGAACGGCCACGAGATTGCTAGCGAGGTTCGGCGTACGTCGGTTCGCTGATGGGCGCCGGCGCACCAAAGGCTATGCATCGCCGCGAACCTTCGGAGGGTTAGCGCTGCTATGACGACATCAACGCTCCGATGGTTCGACGCGGCTGCACGTTCGTGACGCTGGAGAAGTCGAGCGGCCTGCCGTGGGCTGCCGTGCCCTGCTCTGGCAGCCTCTCCCGCTAGATGTCGATGCCGAGTCTGGTGATGGGGGCGAGGAGTTCTTCTTCCTCGTAGGCGAGGTGCGAGAACAGCACCTCGGCCAACAGGTCGACCTCGGCCTTCACGGCGCTGAGGCCGTCGGGGTCTGTGACCATCGCGACTAGCGCAAGGTCGATGCGATTGAGCACGTCGGCAACCACCTCGTGCTCTTCGGCAAGTCGGTCGACGACGGGTCCGAGCTCTGCGTCGCGCAACTTCAGGCTGGTGAAGAGGCTCAAGTCTTCGATCGTGTGATGCATCGTGACCACCCGGCAGTAGGTGGCGCAGAACGCGCCGAGCGACCAGTAGTTCTGCCGCATCGACATGTCATTGATAAGCGACCGCGCGACCTCTGCACTGGCACGACCCTCGGCGACTTCGGCGATCACGCTACGGAGCTGCTCGAGCTCCGATCGCAGGTGCGCGTGCACATTGACAGCATTTGCGCGGACGCCGCACCACTCGCCGTCCGCTCGGCATTGGGGTGTCGCGGTGCGCGCGGGCGGGTCGCTTCGTCGAGCCGGAGGTCGTCAGTCATCAATGTCCGAGCGCTGTCGTGAGCTGCGCTTGCACCGCCGCACTTACTGCAGCGGTGCCCCCGAACACCAGTGCTTTCGTGACGCCTGAGCTGACCGTCTGGAGATACATTGCCGGCGCAGCGGGCAGCGCCGCGGGATCGGTGAGCAGCAACGGCCCGCCGGCATGTCCCAAGAATTCGGACGCCGGAAGCGCGTCGGCGAACGTGGTGCCGCTGGCAACGCCGACAGTCGAGGCCGAAGCGAAGAACTGCTGCGCGACCATCGCCGCGGTGGCGTAGCGGTCGGCGCCGACGATTGGTGTCGCGGCCGGGTCAGCAGTTGCGGCCGCGCCGCCGATTGCGTAGGCCGTGCCTGCGTACGCAGCCAGGTAGCCGCCAGTGGCCGCCGACATGTCGCTGCCGTTGGTCAACAGAATCGCGCCGTTCACCTTGGCGCTTGCGGGCCCAGCCGCGAGTGCATCCGCGAAATTTGCGGACGTCGCGAGGAAAACCGTCGTTGGGTCACCGAGCAGATCGGCAACCGCAACCGCAGTGGCATACCGATCTTGGCCGCTTACGCGCACGACCGTATAGCCGAGCGCTGTGAGCTGGGTGGTGACGCTGGCCGGGACTGCGCTGATTCCGCCAAGGACGTAGACCGCTTTGCCTGGCGCGAGAACGCGTTGCAGTTCGGTTTGCGTTGCGGGCGGAAGGGTTGTGCCTGCGGCGTAAAGGAGGGGTGCGTTCATCTTCGCGGCGAGGGGAGCCCCGACAAGCGCGTCGGGATAGGTGTCAGCTCGCACGAGCACGACGGCGTCCGCACCGCTTTGGTCGTAAGCGGCGGTCGATACGGCGGTTGCGGTGGTGATGCGGTCGGCTCCCGCGCGCCGCGTCACCACCGGGTCGACGACGGTGACACCGCCGTTCAGCGTGTCGACCATCCACAGTGAGCCGGTCGAGGTATCGACGGCCCCGTTGCCGTTCGCGGCAGCCTGGAAGGTGGCGACGACCTGATTGGTCTTCTCGTCGATAACCGAGGTTGTTCCGTCGGTGCTCCAGGCGTAGACGACGTGTGCGGAGGCGTCGACAGCGAACGATGAAAGTGTGAAGCCGAGTTGGACATTCGCAAGGACGGCTCCAGACAGGCCGTCGACGGCCTCTATCGCCGAGGCGCCGCCATCTCCGACGTAGAGCGTGTGGGTTCCCGGGTCGATGTCAATGGCGTTCGGGAAGCCGGGGAGGCTGAACGTCGCGACCACCGCGTGCGTCTGCGCGCTCGTCACGCCCAATGTAACGGCGCTCGTCCGGTTGTGGACTACATAAATGCGCCCGGCGGACGCGTCAACTGCAATCGTTATGCCGAAGCCCGCGTATTCGCCGTCCCAGAGTTGCACGAGCAAGCTGCCAGCCTCGTTGAAAATGCCTCCACCTGCGTAGATCTCATGTGTAGCAGTGTCTATCGGGGTGAAGGCCAGTGACGTCTTGAGCGTGATGGTTTTCGTGATGGTGTTCGTCGTGGTGTCGATAGCGATCAAGACAGGCGGGCCACGGGTATTCGGCACCGCCTGGGGAACGAAACCCTCAACTAACAAGGTGTGGGTTGTGGGGTCGACCGACAACGACTGCGGTGTGTCGACCAACTGGATGGTCGCAACAACCGTTCGGGCCAGGCCGTCGAAAACCGTGATGGAGAGGTTGCGGTTATTGGCGAAATAGATCCGGTGGGTCGTCGAGTCGATCGCCACCTCGGACATGCCCGCGAGTGGCAAGCCCGTGACCGTGTAGGCCGACGAACCCGCAGCTGCCGCGTCGTCCGTCATTGTGGTGATCGCGGTGGTGATGGTGACCGCGCTCGTCAGGACCGCCGCGATGGCAGCGGCGCAGGTTCTGGCTCGAGTTCCACGCCGCGAGGCGTTGCGGCGGCGCATGACGTGCAGGTTATCCGGGCGCCGAACTCGCCCGCGCTCCACTCCTCACAATTCACCCCCCCTGGCTTGAGAGGTGCGAATGTGTGAGGAGTCGGAGCCCCGGGGGAGGGCGTCGGGTGCCGTCGGCGCCCGGGAAGCGGATGCGGTCGCGAGCCCCGGTGCCGTCAGCCTCGGCGGCTCGGAACTAGCGGTTGTCCGGTGATCGGGTCGAGCAACAACTGGTCAGCACCACCGTGGTGGCCGTGGAAGTCGAACAGCCCATTCAGTGACCCGGCGACCGTGGCGAAAGAGCCGTCGATCGGCGGGAGCTTCCAGTTGTCCTGCACGAACTTGGTCACCGAACTGAGGTCGGTCAACGTGTGATCGACCGCGTTTTGCTTGGCCCACGGCGAAATCACCAGTAGCGGCAACCGCGGACCGTACCCGCAACGGCCGCTCTGACTCGCCAGCGGCGGGTGCGCAACAACGTCGCCGCACAAACCCATACCGCTCAAAGAGTCTTGCGGGCCAGGAGGAGTTGCCACACCCGCTGTCGACGACGTGTTGTGCACGCCGCTGTACGCGTGGTCGTACCAACCATCGGAATCGTCGTACGCAATCACGACGGCTGTGCTCGCCCACGCCGACGTGTGCTGCAACGCGTTGATCTCATCGACCACGAACTTCTGCTCGTCGATCGGGTCGGAGTAGCCCGCGTGCCCGTCCTGATATCCCGGCGCCTTCAGGAAACTCACGGCCGGCAGGTGATCGGGTGTGACGTATCCGTGCGCGATCGCGCCGACGAGGGAGTCGAAGTCGCTCGTGTCGTACTGGTGGTTCGCAGTGTCGAACTGCGGCACGCCACCGGTGCTCGTCTGCGTGTCGACGCCGATCGCCGACAACGACGCCGGCGCGAGGTGGTGCGGGTTCGCGGTTGACGGGTAGTACTGGAACGGCTCGTGATGGGCGATGTAGTCGTCCTTGTTTCCGTAGTTCGTACCGCCGGGCGTCGTGCCACCCATGCCGCCAACAGCCGCGCCCACCGGGTGCACCGCATTGCACAAACCTTGATCGGACGCCGGCGCTGCTGCGAACTTGCCCTTGAACTCATTCGGGGTAAATGTGCTTGTGGGCTGGGGCGTTGCCGCGGTTGCAGTAGCGAACGAGGTGGTCGGGCGGAAGCCGCCTTGGAACCAACCCCAACTCAAGCCCGCCGCGTTCAACTCGTCACCGACGTTCTTGCCGGTGAGCGAAACAGCGTCGCGCGTCGAGCAGTCGTCGTAGTACGGCTGCGGGTCTTCGATCAGTGACGCGCCACCGACTCCGTCGCTCACGGTGTCGCCGTCTGTCGCTGCGCTGTTGATCTGCAATCCGACGCCGCCGGTGTTGCCGGAGATCAGGTTGACCGCGCCCGGGGCCGACGGACCGAACGTGGTGCCGAACGAGTTGTCACTCATCGCGAAGTGCTGTGCGTAGTTCCACAGCGCAGTGACGGTGTTGCCGTCGTAGTAGTTCATGACATCGCTTGCGCTACACGGGACGCCGGTTCCGCTCTTGCCCGCGCCGGTGCCGACGGTGGTGACGAACTTGTCCATCGCGCCGGCATCGAACGCCTTCTGCTCGTCGCCGTACGAGTGATCCTGATCGCAGGTCAGCACGTCGTTGAGATTGGCCGGATCGAGGCGACGCGGATTGACCTGGTTGCTGCCGGCGTCCTTGTTCGGATTGTTCGTCAGCAGTGAGCCGATGCCGCCGAGGCCTGCAGTGTTCGCAAGGCCATTGACGGACGGCGTGTGGTGGACCGCATCGAACGACTGGCCCGAGGTGTTCGGGGCTGCGGGGTAGGTGCCGAAGTAGTGGTCGAACGACACGTTCTCGCCGAAGATGACGACGAGGTGCTTGATCGGCGTCGTGGTGTTCGAGGTCGGTGTGGTCGGGGCCGGCGGAGCGGCGCTGGCCGCGACCGGAAGCGCGAGTGCGAGCGCGGTGCCGAGAAGGGCCGCGGTGGTCGCGGCGGTGCGATGGCGGCTGAGGCGCCGGGGGTTGATGCGCATGAGTGCTCTCCTGACTGATCGCCACATCGGCGGACAGCACCCACCCGACGCCCCTTGGGTGAAGGGTTATGGGCAGGTTTGAGCAGCAGTAGGTGACCGTTGGGTGAACGTCCGGTGCCGTCGGGCGGGAAAGCGATCAACGCGCGCAGGAGTGGCATCGTGAATCGAGCAGCGTTCGGTCGGCCCAACCCTCGCGGCATCGCGCTGGTACTGCTTAGTGGATTGGTGCTTGTGGCGGCATGCGGGTGTGCGGCGAGAGTCAGTCGATCGCCATCGTCGTCGGGCCCAGTCGGCGTAGGCCACAAGTGGCGACTGACCGAGGTAGCCGCTGACGGCAAGACAGCACCGATCCCTGAGTCGATCACGGCGACCATCCAGTTCACCGCTGACGGACAATTCCTCGCCGACGACAGCGTCAATGCCGTGTTCGGCACATGGGTGGGCACGCCCGCGGGCTATCGGGTGGGGTCGTCTGGCACGACGCTGGTTGCCTACGCGGGCCCCGACTCGACGAGGTTAGAGGTAATGAGCGCCATCGGCTCGGTAACGGTGGCCGCGGCCGACGTAACCGCCCACAGCACGGGAACGACGCTGACCCTCGCTGTGCCGAAATACACGCTCACCTTCATACAAGCTGGACCTGCTGTTACTTTTCCGCCGCCATCACCCACGACGGGCTCGACCCAACACTGAGGGGTCGACGCGACATAACGAGCGACTGCACGACGAGGCGGAGGGCGACTACCTGATCGATCTCGGCGTCGCAGCCTCACGGTGTAGATTCGCAGTGCTGCCCCAGACTCGCCGGTGGCGAGCCCGTCATGGTGGTGTTGTCGGGAGGCGTGCGTGTGCACTCAAGGCCCAGGCCCGGTGTTCGGTTGCGTGCTCGACGGGTCGCGGCGCGGCTGGTGCGTATGACCCAGGAATCCAACGCAATCGTCGCTGCCGGACAGTCCGCTTCCGCCACCGGCGGCTTGCAACCCTCAGACGCCCCAGTCGTGTCGCGCGATGAGGTAGCCGAGTTGCGCGCCCGACTGAATGACGCCAATGACGAGTTCGCCGACGCGCACGACAAACTGGCCGACGAACTCGACCAGCTGGCCGCACAGTTGGACGCCATCGCCGCCGCCCGAGACGCGGCGGCACTCGACCGCGACGTACAGGCATCCGACCGAGACCGCGGCGCCCGCTTGCGAAACGACGGTAGCGACGCCCAATCCTCGATCGACCGCATCTGGGCCGGCACCGACCGCGACCTCGCCGCGGGTGATCGCGCGGACGCGCGCGATGATCGGGAAAACGCGGCGGCAGACCGCGAACAGGCGACGGAGGTTCGGCACACAGCCACCGCGGCACGCCACGCTGCAGAGCAGCTAGTAGCCGTCGAATCCCTCGTCGATGCCCTGCGTGATCGCCAAGCGCTCCAGCGCGCTCAAGGTGTCATCATGCAGCGCCACCATGTCAACGCATCCGACGCGTACGAACCGGTGAAGGAAGATGACCCGGGCCTGGTCGGCGTCGCCCTCGCGCGACCCCAAGACGACGGCGACCCGAACGTCGCTCCTGCAAACGAACACGACATTCAGTCAGCCGAAGACCAGCACCGCGACAACACCTAGCGGAGATAGGCCCATCAGCGCGCAACCGGCGCAATGGGTTTAAGAACTAGGTTCGAGCAGCACTCGCGGCACCTAGTCTGGTGACATGTTTGGAAAGCACCGTCAGGCGGCGCGACAGCAACCCGGCGATGAGGTGTCAGTCTTCGCCGGCCTCCGAGATCAGATCTTGACCCTCGATCCGGCAAGCATCGGACTCAAACCGACCACCGATCGCCCACGGGTGTGGGGCGCGCTGATGGACATGGGTCGTGAGAACGACACGTGGGCGACGATCGTCGCGCTCGGAGACGGGACAACCAGTCTGTACACGAGCACGGGCGGCGGCATCATCGGCGCGGGGATGCGACCGACCGTTGCGGCGGCAAGCGAATCGTGGCTCTCGACGATCGAGCGCCACCTCGATCTACTGCCCGTGGCAACCGGATCACGACTGCCACCCAACGGCTTCGTGACAATCCGGGCACTTTGCTTCGGGCAGCAGCACGCTGTCGAGGCGTTGGAGGATGACTTAGGTTATGGACGTCACCCGGCATCCGTGTTGTTCCATTCCGCGCACGGCGCTATTACGGAAATTCGACTCATCGACGAGGCCAGACCGAACTAGCGGCCGAGGCAGAACGCGCGTCATTGCCGCAAGAGCGGGGAGCCGAGCCGGAAAGCCGTTCATGAGGGAACCGGCTGCTGAATCGCCACGTCTACAGTGCGACAGAATCACGCACGCTATGAACAGGGGCGCCACAAGATGAGTAAGCGACGGCCATTCCTGCTGCTCCCGGTTTCGCTGCTGCTGCTCGCTGCTTGCGCACATCAGCCCCACCACCAGTACGTCGGCGTGGCGTCAACTACGGCGCCTGCGACAAACAGCGAACTCGAATGGGATCGAACCGGGTCGACGGCCAACGGAACGCTGACGCTGGGTGTGATCGTAGAGCCGACAACAGGTCTGGCAGTTGCCCCACAGGGTGACGCGGCTGGTGGGCCGCTGCCACCAGGCACGTATCGCATCGCAATCACCTTCACCGCCGAGGGCGATCGCAACGCGTTCTTCGAAGCCGGTGCCAGATTTGCAGGGGTCGTGTCCGACACCGGCGGGAAAGAGGTGGCGAAGGCGGCGGGAACTGTGACTGCGACGGGCGTCGAGCTGACCGTCACGGCACCGCAGGCGGCGCCATTCAGGATCAGCTTTAAGAGCACCAAACCGGGGAAATATACGGATTCCGCCGGATCCTGAGGTACCCGTCCGGCTCAGGCGATGATCGCGCGGGCTCCGGCGGCCTTCACTGCGTGTGACAGCGACTCGATGTCGAACGCCCCGTGGTGCCGAATGCCGTTGATGAAGAACGTCGGCGTGCCCGACACGGTGCTGAGGTCGGCCCCGTCGACGTCGCCCGCCACCCGAGCCGCGCCGACGTGCCGCTTGAGGTCGTCGGTGAAGCGCTCGACGTCGAGCCCGAGCTCGCCGGCGTAGCGAATGAGGTCGGCCATCCGCAATGCGTCTTGATGCGTGAACAGCAGATCGTGCATCTCCCAAAACGCGCCTTGCAGGTGCGCCGCCTCGGTCGCTTCGGCCGCCAACTGCGCGTGCGGGTGCACGTCGGTCAGTGGCAAGTGTCGCCAGACGTAGCGGACGTCGCCGAAGTCTGCCAACAGTTCGCGCACGACGGGTTCGGCTTGGCCACAGAAGGGGCACTCGAGGTCGCCGTATTCGAGCAGCGTCACCAACGACTCGTGCGGGCCGCGGATGTGATCGCGCTCGACATCGACCGGGTCGGCGAGGTCGACAATGGCCTCCGACCTGCCGAGCAGGGCGACGATGCGCCGGCGCGTCGGCAGTCGCTCGGTGATGCGGAAGATCAGCCAGGTGAAGAACGACGCCAGCAAAGCAGCACCGAGTACGCCGGCTTTTGCTTGCTGGAGCTGGGTTCCGGTGAAGGCGAGCGATGCGATAAGCAGCGAGACGGTGAAGCCGATGCCCGCGATCGAGCCGGCACCCGCGACCGCCGCCCATCCGACCGGCGGGCGTAACCGCCGACGCGTCACAGCGGTCACCATCCACGACGTGAACACGATGCCGATCGGCTTGCCGAGCACGTAGCCGATCATGATGCCCAACGTGATCGGTGACGTGACCGCCTTCGAGATGAAGTGGCCACTGATCGGGATGCCTGCATTCGCGAGGGCGAACAAGGGCACGATCAGGTACGTCGTCCATGGCGCCCAACGTTGCTGCAGCCGTTCGTTCGGTGAGATCGCCGCTTCGACTTGTGCCCGCGCTTGGCGGGCGAGCTCTGCGGTCGGCTGTTCGCGGAACAGCCGGAACCCTTCGGTCGCGCGGTCGAGGTCAGGACGCGCGGCCGCGTACGCATAGGTCAGCAACCCGTAGGCGAGCCCGACAACGACCGGGTCGACACCCGACTTGAACAGCGCTAGCCACGTCGCGATACCGAATACCACGTATAACTGCTGTCGATGCGGCAACTTGAAAGCCCGAATCACGAGCACGCACGCAAACAGCAAGACGGCCACAAGCAACGGCATGGCGCGCAGGTGTTTGGTGTACGCGGTCGCGATCACGAGCAGCGCCACGATGTCGTCGACCACGACGACCGTGAGCATGAAAGCCCTTAGCCGGTCGGGAAACCGCGGCCCGACGAGTGCCAACATGCCGAGCGCGAACGCGGTATCCGTAGACATCACAGCGCCCCAGCCGTGCGCACTCGAGCGGCCGCCGTTGAAGG
>Ga0207929_1000367_pt1 | contig 12705 bp, 13 predicted proteins | sample NGESurdeep072012_FD_184466 | JGI IMG/M metagenome (GOLD analysis project Ga0207929, IMG submission 184466) | Arctic peat soil microbial communities from Barrow, Alaska - NGEE Surface sample 53-1 deep-072012 (SPAdes) | ecosystem: Environmental > Terrestrial > Soil > Wetlands > Peat ... | reverse complement strand
ATCTATCCGGTGCCTGATCCGACGCTGCCGTTTCTCGGCATCCACCTCACGCGTAAGATCGACGGCTCGGTGTTGATCGGTCCGAACGCGATCCTTGCCTCGGCGCGCGAGGGGTACCGGCGCACGGCGTTCGTCGCCCGCGACGTCTGGGACACCCTTGGCTGGCCAGGCGCCCCGCGGTTATTCCGCCGCTACTGGCGGGTGGGTGTGGCCGAGATTTATCGCACGCTTTCGAAGCGCGCGTTCATCCGCGAGGCGCAGCGATATGTACCACAGCTGCAAGCGAGCGACGCGATCCGCGCGCCACAACCGGAACGTTAGGCGTCAATCGAAAGGAAGGCATGACAATGACACGCGTTCGAGTTGAGGGTTTTACTATCTCGCTTGACGGATACGGAGCTGGTCCGAATCAGGACATCAGGAATCCGCTCGGCGTGGGCGGGACAGATTTGCACCAGTGGTTAGTCCCGACACGCACGTTCCAACTGACCCTATTTGGCGCCGACGGTGGCACAACGGGGATCGATGACGACTTCGCTGCGCGGGGCTTCAAGAATGTTGGCGCCTGGATTCTCGGAAGAAACATGTTCGGACCGATTCGCGGTTCCTGGCCCGACATGAACTGGAAAGGCTGGTGGGGGGACAACCCACCCTATCACGTTCCAACTTTCATCTTGACTCATCACGCGCGCCCGCCCATCCAGATGGAAGGCGGAACGACATTCTACTTCGTCACGGGCGGTATTCACGAGGCGCTTGACCGGGCGCGCGACGCAGCCAACGGAATGGATGTGCGCATTGGCGGCGGACCTAACACTATCCAGCAATATCTTCGTACGGGCCTCATCGATGAGCTGCACGTCGCTATCTCGCCGGTCCTGCTGGGCAGGGGAGAGCGACTGTTCGAGGGAATTGACGTGCGCGCTCTGGGATACGAATGTGTTCAGTTCGTTGCGTCGGAGAAAGCCACCCATGTTGTACTCCGGCGCCAAGGGCACAATGACGCCTAACAACCGGTTGCAGCGGACGGCGCTGCCGCGCCGCCGCTGAACCGGAACGTTAGACAGCACTGAAATGACGCTGCCGACATCAATCAAGGGCGTGCTCCTCGTTGAAGGCGGAGTCGTCCTGGTCAAGAATCCGCGAAATGAATGGGAGCTTCCCGGTGGACGCATCGAGCCTGGTGAAACACCGGAGAGCACCTTGGCGCGGGAGTTCGAGGAAGAGCTATCGCTTCAGGTCAACGTGGGCGCTCCGATTGACTCATACGTCTTCGAGGTTGTGCCCGAGCGAAACGTCCGAATCCTCACATACGGGTGCACGCTCGCAGGCACCTTCGCGCCTCGAATCAGCGATGAGCATTCCGAATATTGTGTGTGTCCCGTGAGTGAGTTGGCCGGGTTGAGTCTGCCCAGTGGCTACCGTCAGTCAATCGAGAGGTGGAGCAGTGCTGTCTAACAACGCGTTCGAGCGGACCGTGAGGTATCGTGGGCCGCGTCTGGCCGCGGCACGGTCATCGTGGCCGGCCGCTCAACTCGGACGTTAGAGAGCGCAGATCCTTCGCCAGGAAGCCATATGTGGATATGGCTGCAATGCCATACCCGTGGTAACCTTTGACTATGGCGAAGGCGCGGTTCGATTGGGATCCGAAGAAGGACCAACGGAACCGGGAAAAGCACGGGGTGGCCTTCGCGATGGCGCAAATCGCCTTCGCTGATGCACGGCGCGTCATCGCGGAAGACCAAACTCACAGCTCAGGCGAGCTGCGGCACTACTGTTTCGGTTTTGTCGACGGCGGAATTCTCACCGTGCGGTTCACTTACCGTGACGATGTAATCCGGATCTTCGGAGCTGGCTACTGGCGGAAAGGAAAGCGAATCTATGAGCGAGAGAATCAGGTACACGGACGAGCCCCTCGGCGACCCAAAGGTCGTCCCTGACTTCCTGCCGAACCCGGAGGATCTGGTTTTCCGGGATGAAGGAGTCAAGGTCACGATCGCGCTGAGCAAGCGCAGCGTGGAGTTTTTCAAGAGCGAGGCGCTGAAGCACAACACGCAGTATCAGCGCATGATTCGGCGTTTGCTCGATGCCTATGCCGAGCATCATGCACGGCGCTCTCTAACCGGGCGTTCAAGCCGGACGCGCGCGAAGGCGGCGCGCGCCGCTTAGCGCGAACGTTAGATACTTATGCCAAAAACTCGTCCTCCCAAGGTAACTGTTCGCCGGGCCGCAGCGCGAGACGAGAAGCGCTGGCGCGAGTTATTCGACGGCTATTGCCTGTTCTACAAGCGCCCCCTCTCGGAGCCGCTCACCCGCCACACGTGGGCGCGCATCCTCGATGACGCGTCGCCCATCCACGCGATCGTCGCCGAGAATCGAAAGGACGGCGTCATCGGCATCGCCAACTACGTCGTCCACGAACACACGCTGGGGCTTACCCCGGTCTGCTACCTGGGGGACTTGTTCGTCGATCCCGCGCAACGCGCGGCAGGGGTCGGCGAGCAGCTGATCGGCTGGCTGGTGGCCGAAATGAAGCGCGAGGGCTGGTCCAGGCTGTATTGGCACACCAGGCTGAACAACTACCGCGCCCGCGGCCTGTACGACAAGTTCACGCCGCATAGCGACTTCGTCCGCTACACCGTGTATCCGGAAGCTTGAGATGGCCGAGCCGATGCTCAGGCGCCTGGCCAAGGCAGTTGTTTTTGTTCTTTTCATCGCCGCCGGAATCGCCGGCTTCTTCTTCGGCAATCCCGTGGAGAAATCGCGTGCGAACCAGGACGAGGTCTGCCGAGTCAGGTGCGCGGATTTGCAGAAATTCCACCGCCTGGTGCCGGCGTCGCCTGGCAAGCCCGGCGGGCCCTCGGCCTGCGAGTGCTATTGAAGGGTTAAAACGCGAGCACCACGCGGCCGAGCACTTTGCCGGCCTTCAGATCCTCGAGGATCGCGGTGACTTCGCTGGCCGGCCGGGTGGTGACGGGCGTGGGCTTGAGCTTTTTCTTTTTCGCCAGCGCGACCACTTCCTTCAGCTCCTGCAGGTTGCCGACGTAGGAGCCGACGATGCCGATGCCGCGCTGCGCGATGGGCGGCAGCGGATACACCAGCTCGCCGCCGAACAGGCCGCAGATCACGTAGCGCCCGCCTTTCCGGAGCGCGCCGATGCCGAGCGCGGCGGTCGCGGGCATGCCGACCAGGTCGATGGCGCCGGCGAGCTGGCCCATGGCGAGCGCCGCCAGTTTCGGCGCGGCGTCGGGCGCCGAATTGGACACCCCTGTATCGAGCGTGAGTTTCGCGCCGAGTTTCTTCGCCGCCTCCAGCTTGGCCGGATCGATGTCGCAGGCGACGATGTTCTTCACGCCCCTGGCGCGCAGCACCGAGATGCAGACGAGCCCCAGCCCGCCGCAGCCGATCACCGCGACCCAGTCCTTCGGCCCCAGTTCCGGCAGCTTGGCGGCGGCGCTGTAGGTGGTGAGGCCGGAGCAGGCGAGCGTCGAGGCGAAAGCGTCGTCGATGCCGCTGGAATCGACCAGGTATTTCGGGTCGGGCACCAGCAGGTGGCTGGCGTAGGCGCCGGGACGGTTGACGCCGAGGAAGCGCGAACCCGAGACGCAGTAGTTGTCCTGGCCGGATTTGCACACCGCGCACTTGCCGCAGCCGATCCAGGGGAAGACTATTTTCTTTTGTCCCCGTTTTAATTTCTTATCAATGCGTGAAACCGAAGAACCAAAATCCTCAACAATTCCAAACGGCTCATGGCCGAGCGTGAAGGGCGGAATGCAGCCGCGCTCCTTCACATAGAAGCGCTTGCCGCCGCCCCAGTCGAAGTAACCGTCCCAGATGTGCAGGTCGGAGTGGCAGACGCCCGAGCGGGTGATGCGTACCAGCACCTCGGTGCCCTGCGGCTTCGGCGTGTCGTGCATCACCTTCTGCAGCGGCTTGCCGTGTTCCATGAACTGGTAGCTGATCATGCTTTCCCCGATTCCGTCAGTGCCTGGTCGATATCCCACAGGATGTCGTCGATGGACTCGATGCCGACCGACATGCGGATCATGTCCGGTTTCACGCCGGCCTTGAGCTGCTCTTCGTCGCTCATCTGCCGGTGCGTGGTCGAGGCCGGGTGGATCACCAGCGTCTTCGCATCGCCGATGTTGGCGAGATGGCTCATGAATTCCGCGGCGTCGATGAATTTCTCGCCCGCCTTGGCACCGCCCTTGACGCCGAAATTCAACAGGCCCGATGCGCCCTTCGGCAGATACTTCTTCGCCAGTGCGTGATATTTGCTGTCCGGCAGCCCCGGGTAGTTCACCCACGCCACGCGCGGATGGTCCTTGAGGTATTTCGCCACCGCCAGCGCATTGCTGCAATGGCGGTCCATGCGCACGGGCAGCGACTCGAGGCCCTGCAGCAGCAGCCAGGCGTTCATCGGCGACAGCGTCGGGCCGAAGGTGCGCATGATCTCCATGCGCGCCTTCATCGTAAAGCCGAAGTCGCCGAAGGTTTCGTGGAAGATCACGCCGTGGTAGCCGGGCGAGGGCGTGGTGAATTCCGGGAACTTGCCGTTGCCCCAGTTGAATTTGCCGGATTCCACGACCACGCCGCCCATGGTGGTGCCGTGGCCGCCGATGTACTTGGTCGCCGAGTGCACCACGATGTCCGCGCCCCAGTCGAACGGCCGGCACAGGTAGGGCGAGGGCACGGTGTTGTCCAGCACCAGCGGGATCTGCGCCTCGCGCGCGATTTTCGCCAGCGCCTCGATGTCGACGATGTTGATGAGCGGATTGCCGAGCGTTTCGGCGTAAATCAGCTTGGTGTTGGGTTTTATGGCCTTGGCAAAATCTTCCGGCTTGTCGGGGTGAACGAAAGTCGTATCAATGCCCAATTTCTTCAAATTCACCCCGAGCAGGGTATGCGTGCCGCCGTACAGCGTGGAAGCGGAAACGATGTGGTCGCCTCCCTTGCAAAGCGTGAGGATGGCGGTGGCCTCGGCCGCCTGGCCGGTGGCGGTGGCGAGCGCGGCGCGGCCGTTCTCGATCGAGGCCATGCGCTCTTCGAACACCGCGACCGTCGGATTGGAGATGCGCGAGTAGACGTTGCCGAAGGTCTGCAGGTTAAAGAGGCTCGCCGCGTGCTCGGCGGAATCGAACACGAAGGAGGTGGTCTGGTAGATGGGCGCCGCGCGTGCGCCGGTGGCGGGGTCCGGGATCTGCCCGGCGTGCAGGCACAGGGTCTCGAAACCGAATTTACGATCCGCCATGCACTAATTTTACAGCGGCGTTACCGTCACGCGGACTTCGAGCTCCTGTTCGCCGCCGCCGAGGATCACGCCGCGCATCGGCGTGACGTCGCTGAAATCCCGGCCCCAGGCGAGCGTGACGTGGGCATCGCTCACGAGGCAGTTGTTGGTCGGATCGAAGTCAATCCAGGAACCTGCCTCCCCCGCTCCTCCCGCGCAATACACGGACACCCAGGCGTGCGAGGCGTCGGCGCCGACCAGGCGCGGCTTGCCGGGCGGCGGCGTGGTGAGGATGTAGCCGCTGACGTAGCGCGCCGCGAGACCTAACGTGCGCAGGCAGCCGGTCATCAGGTGGGCGAAGTCCTGGCACACGCCGCGGCGCTTGGCGAGCACTTCGCGCAAGGGGGTGGAAACGCTGGTCGCTTTCGGGTCGAATTTGAAATCGGCGTGGATCTGCCGCGTGAGATCGAACGCCGCGGCGACCAGCCCCCTGGCGGCCGTGAAGCTCGGGCCGGCGTAGTTCGCCAGATCGCGAAAGCACTCGACGTGCGGCGATTCGAACAGGAACTCGGCGGCCTCGAGCGCGTGCTCGCTGCCCGCGCGGCGCAGGCGCTCGCGCATCTCTTCCCACGGCGCGTCGCCGGCCGGCGCAGTCCTGGCGGCAACCGTGACCAGCGATTCGGCGCGCACCGACAGCTCGGAGTGCGGCGTGGCGAGCACGATCTGCGTCACCGGGTTGCCGAAGTAGTCGCTGCGCCCCGCGGTTTCCGCCGGTTCCGGCGCGATGGCGACCTGGTGCCGCTCCAGCGTCTGGAAATCGAGCACGCGCGGCGTCAGGTGCAGCAGCTGCTGCGACAGCACCACCGGCGCTTCGTAGCTGTACGTCGTTTCGTGGATGACCTGGTATCTCATTACATTGCCGAATTACATCGCCGCATCACATCGCGAACGTCTGGCGGTTGACCTCGCCCACGTGGGCGAAGAAACGCAGTCCCAGCTGCTCCGACAGCCGGTAGCTCGCCGCGTACCACTCCTCCAGCAGCGCCGCGAGGCGCGCGCTGCCGTGCTGCAGGTCGGCGTCGGGATCGAGCGTTTCCAGCGCGATCATCGCGGCGTCCAGCCGTTCCTCGACGCCTTCGCCGTAGGCATCCTCGACGCGGCCGATGAAATCGTGCAGCCCCTTCAGCTGGAAGGCGATGGAGCGCGGGTTGGTGAGGTCGCGCACCAGCAGGTCCAGCACCGGCAGCCATTGCGGGCGCGCCATGTAGCGCGAGCGGTAGGTGATGCCCGAATCGGCAAGCTCCAGCACCCAGGTGAGGTCGGCGTCCGCCGGGCCGGCGAGCGCCTGCTGCAGCATGCCGCAGAGGAACTGCAGCCGCTCGAGCCGGCGGCCGATGGACAGGAAGCGCCAGCCATGGTCCCGCGTCATGCCATCGAGCGCGAAACCGGCCAGCGTGATGAAGGCGGCGATGTCGCGGTCGAGTTCGGCGAGCGTGTCGGAAATGCTGACCGGCTTGCCGCGGCTGCCCGACAGGCGCCGCGCCATCTGGTTCAGCGTGCGCCAATTGTCCAGCGACAGGCGCTCGCGCAATTGCGACGCAACCCGCAGCAGCTGTACCAGACTGCTGGCGAGGCCCGGCCGCGCGTCGTCCGCCACCGCGACGCGCAGCAGGCGCGCGACGGCCGCGTCGTCCGCGCCCAGTTCCGCCTCGGTGAACAGGCCGTTGTGGCGCAGCAGCCCGGCGATGCCCGGCCAGGCGCGCGCCCGCTCGGCGGGCGCTTCTTCGATCATCCTTACCAGCGCGACCCGCAGCAGCCGCGCGATGTCGTCGCAGCGCTCGGCATTGCGGCCGAACCAGTAGAGGTTCTCCACCACCCGGCTGGACAGATTGAGCCCGGTGCGCACCAGGTCCTGCGCGCGCGTTTCGCGCTTGAGCAGGCTGAACTGGCTCACCGGGCCGGAAGACAGCACCCAGGTGTCCTTGCTCGAGCCGCCGCGCTGCATCGAGATCACGCGCGCATCGGGCCCGGTGGCGGCACGCGTCAGGCCGCCCGGCATCACCACGTAGCCGTTCGGGCTGGCGCAGGCGTAGACCCGCAGGCCGATCGCGCGCGCCAGCAGCTGGCGCGGCTGCGCCGGATCGCAGACCGGCGCCTGCGACAGCTGCACCAGTTCCTGCGCCACGTACATCTGCGGGCGCGCGCTCAGCATCGCGGCGACGCGCTTTTTGCCGCGCGCGTCCAGGTCTTCGCCGAACATGGGCTCGACGCGCTCCTGCGGAAACGCGCTCTTGATCACCACGCGATCGAGGTTGGCCAGCGCGTCGGCGAGCGCCGCCGGCTCGCCGCACCACCAGGTGGCGACCGAGGGCATTTTCAGCGGCTCGCCCAGCGCGCGCTCGCACAGCTTGGGCAGGTAGCCGAGCAACGCGCCGGTTTCGAGCAGGTTCGAGCCGAGCGCGTTGGCCACCAGCACGTTGCCGCGGCGCACCGCCTCCACCAGGCCGCTGATGCCGAGCGCCGAGTCGCTCCTTAACTCCAGCGGATCGCAATAATCGTCGTCCAGGCGCCGCAGCAGCACGTGCACCCGCTGCAGGCCGGAGAGCGTCTTCAGCCAGACCTTGCCCTCGCGCACCGTCAGGTCGCTGCCTTCGATCAGCGGAATGCCGAGGTAGCGCGCGAGGTAGGTGTGCTCGAAATAGGTTTCGTTGTGCGGCCCGGGCGTCACCAGAACCGTGAGCGGGCTGGCGCCCGCATTTTCCTTATCAACGGGCGCCCAGTGCGCGAGGCTGTCCCTCAGCGTGGCGAAAAAGCCGGCGAGGCGCTGCACGTTCAGGTCGCGGAACAGGTCGGCGAACGGGCGCGAGATGACCAGCCGGTTCTCCAGCGCGTAGCCGGCGCCCGAGGGCGCCTGCGTGCGGTCGTCCACCACCCACCAGCGGCCGTCGGGCGCGCGCGCGAGATCGGCGGCGTAGTGGTGCAGCATCACGTCGCCGGGGACCTTGACGCCGTGCAAGGGGCGCAGGAAGCCCGCGTGGCCGTAGATCAGCGCCGGCGGCAGCAGTCCTTCCTTGAGATAGCGCTGCTCGCCGTAGACATCGAGCAGCACGCGGTTGAGCAAGGTGGCGCGCTGCGCGATCGCCGCTTCGATGCCGGCCCATTCCTCGGGCGGAATGATGAGCGGCAGCATGTCGAGTTCCCAGGGGCGGTCGGCGCCCTCCGGGTCGGCGTACACGTTGTAGGTGATGCCGTTCTCGCGCACCTGGCGCTGCACCCACTGCACGCGCTCGCGCATCGCCTCGGGCGGCGTCGCCGCGAGCTGCTCGAACATCCGCTGCCAGTGCGTGCGCGGCGTTTGCGCGGCGGCCAGCATTTCGTCGTAGCGGGCGGCTCCCCCTGCATAGGAGGACAGCATGTCGGAGGAAAGCCTACCGGCGTCGAGCGATTCGCGCGTCATGCGCGGCGGATTATGCCTTGGCGGGCCTGGCCGCGCCGGGCTGCGTCAGGGTCATCAGGATGTCCGCGTACCAGGCGCAGTTCAGGTCGAGCGCTTCGTCCTTCTCGATGTCACGGTTGGCGATGTCCAGACGGCTGGCGTGGATGCCGAGCAGACGCCAGGCGAGGTCGGCGCGGCCGGCGCGCGGCGCCGATTCGCGCGTGACCACCGGCGCGCCGCTGGTGCCGCGGTGCAGCCGCGCATCAGTCAGGAAATAGCCCTTTCCCTGGAAGCGGATGCCGAAGGCCGAAGCGATCACCGCCTGGCGCGCGACCGGCAGGCGGTGCAGCTCGTCGTGCACGCCCAGCGGGAATCCCACCACCAGCACCGAGGTGCCGAGTTCCACCTGCTCCAGCCGCTCGACCAGGTGTGCAGGCGTGAAGGCCTGGAACCACAGCGTCCTGGGCAGTGCGGGGCGCTCGAGCAGCAGCGCGACGACATCCACGGGTCCGGCGCTGTCGGATCCCTCGAGCCACGTCGATTTGCCGTCGCGGTAGAGCGGAATCGAGAAGCCCACCGTGTCCGCGACGTTCTCCGGGTCCACGTGCAGTTCGATCTCCAGCCGGTCCGGGAAGTGCTCGCTCGGCTTGTCCAGCACCACGTGCCGGCTGGTGATCAGGTACAGGCGCTTTTCCCGCTCGAAGAAAAATCCGGTGGCATTGGTCAGCGTCTTCTGGCCGAGCATCGTGGTGACGCGCGTGACCGCGAGCAGCAGGGATTCGATCATGGGCTTCCCATGGTACTAAACCTCGAGGCGGATGCGCTCGATTTCCCCCGACAGGGTCGCGCCGCCGATGTTGAGGAACAGGTGCCGGTCCGTCACCGACAGGTCGAAGGCCATGCGGCGCTCCAGGCGCGCCACCAGCCCGGCGAGGAATTCGCGGTCGAAGGCGTAGATCTCGAGCTCTTCCGCACGGTGGATTTTTTCGCCCGCGAGCTGGCGCAGCGTCAGTGCCGGCGCGCGGTGGATGTACAGCGCCACCCGCGGCGCCGCCTTGCTCGCCTTGTGCAGCCGCGCCGCGTCGGGCGAGCCCACCTCGATCCAGGCCTGGATCACGCCGGTCAGGTCGCGCACCGCGATCACCGGTTCGTCGGGACTGGACAGTCCGCGCGAGAAGCTGATGCCCTCGGTGAATTCCATGCAGTAGGCGAGCACGCGCGTCACCAGGTGCTCCGCCGTCTCCGACGGATGGCGCGCCACCTTCAGCTGCAGCGTTTCGTAGACCGCGCGGTCGACGTCCGCAAGCTGGATGGTGAAGTTGTAGATCGTCGCGGTGAGCGCCATCCGCGCGGCGTCAGATCTGCTTGCGGGAATTGCGACGCATCATTCGGACGGCTTCCTGAGCAAACGCAAAGTTTCTTCGTAAATTCGTTCACGCGGACCGACCGCGACGATCGGGATGACGCGGCCCGCGGGAGGTTTGTAGATGATTCGAAATCGTCCGGCCCGAAGAGTGCGCAGCCCTTCGAGCTCTGCCCGGAGCGCTTTGCCCGCGCGTGGATCCCGGATCAGCAAGCCGAGCGCGGTCCGGACTTTGCGCTTGAGATCGGTGTGCAGACCGCGGATTGCCTTCGCTACATCGTTCGGAATCCGGAAACGGTATGCCGCCTTCATGTTCGACGGACAGACCGGAACCGGTCAGCGAAAAAGTTCGTCGAGCGTGTACAGCTTCGCCTTTCGCGCTTTGAGAGCCGCGAGGCCCGATCTGATTTCGAGCATGAGCGCGGGGTCGCCCCGGACAGCGACGGTCTCTTTCCAGCTCTCATATTCTTCCGGGCTGACCAGCACCGCGGCGGCGCGACCGTTCCTGGTGATTACGACTTCCTCGTCATGCGCGCCGACGCGCTCGACCAGGCCGCTCAGTTTGGCCTTTGCTTCGGACAAGGGGAGTGTTTTCATGACAGGTTCCAATTGGTCATAATTCAGACCAATTGTACCCGCCGCTACCGCCGCAAGTCCAGCGTGAAAGGGAAGTTCGGATTGCGCTCTTCGGGGCGGACGGCGAGGCGGCCGGGGGTGTGGGCGATGAGGGAGAAGCGGGCGAGGCGCCGGCCTTCGGCGGCGTAGGCGTTGACCGGGAAGTCGGCGTGCGCGCGGCCGCCAGGATGGACGACGTGGTACTGGCAGCCGCCCATGGACTTGTTCATCCAGGTATCCACCAGATCGAAGGTCAGCGGCGCCTGCACGCCGATGGTGGGGTGCAGCGCGGAGTAGGGCTGCCAGGCGCGGTAGCGCACGCCGGCGACGTATTCGCCGACGTTGCCGGTGGGCTGCAGCGGGATCGCGCGGCCGTTGCAGGTGAGCACGTGGCGCTCGCCGGTCATGCCGGTGGCGCGGATCTGCAGGCGCTCGACCGAGGAATCGACGTAGCGCGCGGTGCCGCCGGAAGCGTTTTCCTCGCCCAACACATTCCACGGTTCGAGCGCGCTGCGCAGTTCGAAGCGCGCGCCGCGCGAAGAGAATTCGCCGATGCGCGGGAAGCGGAATTCGAAATGCGGCGCGAACCATTCGGCCTTCAGCGGATAGCCGGCCTCCGAGGTTTCGTGGATCACGTCCTCGAAATCCTGCCAGACGAAATGCGGCAGCATGAAGCGGTCGTGCAGCTCGGTGCCCCAGCGCACCAGCTTCTTCGGCCGGTAGGGCTTCTGCCAGAAGCGCGATATCAATGAACGCAGCAGCAACTGCTGCGTCAACGACATTCTTGGGTGCGGCGGCATTTCGAAGCCGCGCAATTCGAGCAGCCCGAGGCGGCCGGTGGGCCCGTCCGGCGAATACAGCTTGTCGATGCAGAATTCGGCGCGGTGGGTATTGCCGGTGGCGTCGATCAGCAGGTTGCGGAACAGCCGGTCGACCAGCCAGGGGGGTGTTGAAATATCCGTTTGCTTTTCTAATTCCCTAAAAGCGATTTCAAGCTCATAAACGGAATCATTTCTGGCTTCATCGACTCTCGGGTGCTGGCTGGTCGGGCCGATGAACATGCCGGAGAACAGGTACGACAGCGACGGATGGTTGTGCCACCAGGCGAGCATGCTCGCGAGCAGGTCCGGCCGGCGCAGGAACGGCGAATCCGCGGCGCTCGCGCCGCCCAGCACGAAGTGGTTGCCGCCGCCGGTGCCGGCGTGCCGGCCATCCAGCATGAATTTCTCGGTGGTGAGCCGCGTGTGGTGCGCGGCGTCGTAGAGGAAGGTGGTGTTGTCGACGAGTTCGCTCCAGCTTTTCACCGGCTGGACGTTCGCCTCGATCACCCCCGGGTCGGGCGTGATGCGCAGCGCCTCCAGGCGCGCATCGCGCGGCGGCTCGTAGCCTTCGAGGATCACCTGCAGCTCTAACTGGGCGGCGGTGGCCTCGACCGCGGCGACCAGCTCCAGGTAATCCTCCAGCGCGCCGGCGGGCGGCATGAAAACGTAGAGCACGCCGTTCCTCGGTTCGGCGCAGATGGCGGTGCGCGTGATCCAGCCCGCAGATTGAAATGGAGCGGGAGCAGGGTCGGGACCAGGCGCGGTGCTTGTTGTTGCCGCGGCTTTTGTTGTGACCGCCTGAAGAACAATTTTCGGCCGGCGCGGCAGGACATGCTGCTTGTCGAACGGGTCGGGCGTGTGCAGCCACGGCAGGTCGGCGGCCGCGGCCCAGGGCAGCGAATCGAGCGGCAGCCGCAGGCCGAGCGGCGAATCGCCGGGAACGAGGTAGCAGCGCTCCTCCCGCAGGAACCAGGATCCTGTCCGCCACGCATTATTTTCTTTTTTTACGGGCAAAACAAAACCAGCCGTCTTGTCGAGGCCCTGGTGGAAAATCTTGCGCAGGCGCGCTCGCTCGAGCGGATCTTCCAGGCGCGCATCGAAGGGGTCGACGTTCGCCGGCAGCTTGCGCTCGCGCCACAGGTAGTACCAGGTGTCCTCGAACGCGGGGAAGACGAATTTCGGATCCAGGCCGAGCTGCGCCGCCAGCGTTCGCAGGAACAGGGCGGCCTGCTCTTCAGTC
>Ga0207929_1000366_pt1 | contig 12710 bp, 11 predicted proteins | sample NGESurdeep072012_FD_184466 | JGI IMG/M metagenome (GOLD analysis project Ga0207929, IMG submission 184466) | Arctic peat soil microbial communities from Barrow, Alaska - NGEE Surface sample 53-1 deep-072012 (SPAdes) | ecosystem: Environmental > Terrestrial > Soil > Wetlands > Peat ... | reverse complement strand
GGGCGTGAACGGTCCGAACCCTTCGCGCGCAACGGGATCCGTCGAGAAGCTCACGATCGTCGTCGTGCGCCCGTGGAAGTTTCCCTCGGCCACGATGATGTTGGCCTGGTCGGGTGCAACGCCCTTGACCTCGTACCCCCACTTGCGCGACACCTTGATCGCCGTCTCCACGGCCTCAGCCCCCGTGTTCATCGGGAGGACGACCTCCATCCCGGCGAGCGCCGCGAGGTCGCGGCAGAAGGGCCCGAGCTGGTCGTTGTAGAAAGCCCGGCTGGTCAGCGTCGCCCGGTCCAGCTGTGCCTTGGCGACGGCGACCAACGCGGGATGCCGGTGGCCGAAGTTGAGCGCCGAGTATCCGGCCAGGCAGTCGAGGTAGCGGCGCCCCTCGACATCGGTCACCCACGCGCCCTCGGCCGAGGCGATGACCACCGGCAGCGGGTGGTAGTTGTGCGCGGTCACCTGCTCGTCGAGCCGGATCTGCTGCTGCGAGAGGGCGACGGTGTCGGTCATGACTTGCTCCACTTTCTTCGTCGTTCGTTCAGGTCGTCGGGCCCGCCGTAGTCGCCGCCCGGCGTGATGATAGTCCCCGCCTTGCCCGCGATGATCGCCTCCGCGTCCTCCAGCCGGCCGATGGCGGCCATGTCGCCGGTGAGCTCGACGAACCGGCATACGGCCTCGACCTTGGGACCCATCGACCCGGCCGGGAACGGCTCCCGGCGCAGCGCGCCCGGCGTGATCCGTGAGATCGGCTCGGCCTCCGGTGTCCCGAAGTGGCGCACCACGTTCGGCAGGTCGGTGAGCACCAGCAGCACGTCTGCCTCGAGGGCCTCGGCAAGCACGGCGGCAGTGAGGTCCTTGTCGACCACCGCCTCGACGCCGCGCAGCTTGCCACGCTCGTCCCGGATGACCGGCACGCCCCCGCCTCCAGCGCAGATGACCAGCGCACCGCTGCGCATGAGCAGCCGGATCATCCTGGTCTCGACGACGCGCTGTGGCTGGGGTGACGCGACGACCCGGCGCCATCCGCTGCCGTCCAGACGCACGGTCCAGCCCCGCGCATCGGCCAGCCGGTGGGCCTCCTCCTGCGGGTAGACCTCGCCGACGAACTTGCTCGGGGCCTCGAACGCCGGGTCATGCGCGAGGACGAGCGTCTGGTTGATGACGCTCGCGACCTGACGCCCCGGCAGCGCGTTCTGGAGGGCCTGCATCAGCCAGTAACCGATCATCCCCTGCGTCTGTGCCCCCAGCACGTCGAACGGGTAGGGCGCTGACAGCCTCGGGTCCGATGCGCTCTCCACCGCGAGCACGCCAATCTGGGGGCCGTTGCCGTGCGTCACCACCAGCTCGTGCTGGCGGGCCAGGGGTGCCAGCGCCTTCACCGCCAGCCTCACGTTGGCAACCTGCGCGGCCGCGTCCGGCTTCTGGCCGCGCTCGAGCAGGGCGTTGCCTCCGAGCGCGACGACGATGCGCATGTCACGCCTCCCGGGATGGGTACATTGCCCTCAGTCGCCCAGCGTCGCGACCAGGATGGCCTTGATGGTGTGCATCCGGTTCTCGGCCTGGTCGAACACGATGGACGCCCCGGACTCGAAGACCTCGTCGGTGACCTCGAGCGCCTCCAGCCCGGTCGCCTGGAAGAGCTCTTCGCCCACGGTCGTATGCCGGTCGTGGAAGGCGGGCAGGCAGTGCATGAACCGGACATGGGGGTTGCCCGTGCGCTTCATGAGGTCCGCGTTGACCTGGTAGGGGTGCAGCAGCTCGATGCGTTCGGCCCACTTCTCCTTGGGCTCGCCCATCGAGAGCCACACGTCGGTGTAGACGAAGTCGACGCCGGAGACGCCCTCGTCGACGTCCTCGGTGTGGGTGATCCGTGCACCGGTGGTCTCGGCGATCTCGGAGGCGGCGGCGATGACATCGACGGGGTTCCAGAGCGCACGAGGCGCCACCACGCGCACGTCCATGCCCATCATGGCGCCGCCGATGAGCAGAGAGTTGCCCACGTTGCTGCGGGCGTCGCCGCAGAACGCGAAGCCGATCTCGGCATCGGGTCTGGGGCACCACTCGCGCATGGTGAGCATGTCGCACAGGGTCTGGGTCGGGTGCCACTCGTTGGTCAGGCCGTTCCACACCGGGACGCCGGCGAACTCTCCGAGGGTCTCCACGAGCTCCTGGCCCGACCCGCGGTACTGGATCCCGTCATACATCCGGCCGAGCACCCGCGCGGTGTCCTTCATCGACTCCTTGTGACCGATCTGGCTGCCGCCCGGGTCGAGGTAGGTGACGTGCGCTCCCTGGTCGAACGCGGCAACCTCGAACGCGCACCGCGTCCGGGTGGACGACTTCTCGAAGATGAGTGCGATGTTCTTGCCGCTCAAGTGTTTCCGCTCGCTCCCGGCGGCTTTGGCCGCCTTCAGCGATGCGGACACGGTGAGCAGGTGGCGCCACTCCTCGGGGGTGAAGTCGAGCTCCTTGAGGAAGTTCCGGCCGTGCAGGTTGACCGACATGCTAGATAGCCTCTCGCTGGATCGGACAGGCCATGCAGCGGGGGCCGCCGCGGCCCCGCCCGAGCTCGCTGCCGGCCACGGTCACCACCTCGACCCCGCTCTTGCGCAGGTGGGTGTTGCTGGTGACGTTGCGCTCGTAGGCAACGACCACACCCGGCCTGACCGTGAGCACGTTGCATCCGTCATCCCACTGCTCGCGCTCCGCGGCGTGGACGTCCTGGGTCGGGGTGAGCAGCCGGATGTCGTCCAGCCCCAGCGCCCTTGCGATGACCCCGTGCATGTCCTCCGGCGGATGCTCGACGACCCGTAGCTCGCCGTCGGAGTCACCAGGCTCGATCGTGAACGACGCCAGCATGCTCAGGCCCGCGTACTTGGTGAAGGTCTCGGCGTCGACCATCGTCATGACCGTGTCCAGGTGCATGAACGCCCGGCGCTGCGGCAGCAGCAGGGCAACGATGCGGCGAGCGGAGCCGGCCGCGAAGAGCCGCTGGGCGAGGCGCTCGACGGCCTGTGGCGTCGTCCGTTCGCTGATCCCGACCAGCACCGCGCCGCGTCCGATGACCAGGACGTCGCCGCCCTCCATCGTGGCCGCGCCACCGGACGATCCCTTCGACCACAGGGGGAACTCCGCGTCGGCGAACAGCGGGTGCCACCGGTAGATCGCCTCGTAGTGCACCGACTCGCGCATGCGAGCCTTCTTGCTCATCGAGTTGATCGCCACACCGTTGTAGATCCAGCAGGAGGTGTCACGGGTGAACAGGTGGTTCGGCAGGGGCGGGAGCAGAAAACTGTCGTCCTCCAACGCCCGGAAGAACAGGGATCGGGGCTCGTCGATCCACTCGAGCACCTCGCGCTTGGTCAGTCCCCCGATGAGCGTCTCGGTGAGCTCCTGCGGGTCGAGGGCCGCGACCGCCGCGCGGACCGGGTCGAGCGCGATGGGCCCGTAGACCCGCTCGTCGAAGACGTGATCCAGGATGTAGTCAAGTGCGTGCGGCAGCTGCACCGTCTCGCGGAGCAGCGTGTCGAAGTAGATGACGTCGACATCCAGCTCACGCAACGCCTCGGCGAACCCGTCGTGCTCGTGCTTCGCCTGCTCGACCCATAGCACCTCGTCGAAGAGCAGCTCGTCCTTGTTCGTCGGTGTCAGCCGCTTGAGCTCGATGTCGGGCCGGTGCAGGATCGCCCGTCGCAGCCGGCCGACCTCCGAGTCGACGTGGAAAGTTGCCATGGCCCCATCTTGTACTAGACCGGGGCCGGATATCCGCCGGCCGGTATCGCCCGCGTGGCTCTTGTGGTACGTTTCCCAGATGAGGCGTGAGAGCGCTCTCACGGTTCCAAGAGAGCGCTCTCACAGCTGAGTGTTTTGTCCACGCATACAAAGGGAGTGACCGTGAAGCTTTCACGACGCACCAAGGTTGTTGCTGCCGTCGCCGGCGCAACATCCTTCGCTCTCATTGCAGCCGGATGTTCATCCGGTGGCAGTGGTAGCAGCAGCACCAGCGGTTCGAGTCCGGTCACGTTGACCGTCACGACGTTCGGCAGCATGGGACTGGACGGGCTCTACAAGACCTATGAAGCCGCCCACCCGGGGATCACCATCAAGGCAACCAACATCGACACCGGCGGCAACGCCCGCACGGATGCTTTCACCAAGATCGCGGCAGGCAGTGGCCTCGCCGATGTCCTTGCAGTTGAGGAGGGTTGGCTCGGTGCGATCCAGAACGTCTCCACCCAGTTCAACGACCTCAAGGACTTCGGCGCAGACAAGATCAAGGACCGCTGGGTGCCGTGGAAGCTCGCGCAAGGAACCGACAAGACCGGTCGCATCATCGGCTACGGCACCGACATCGGCCCCGAGGGCCTGTGCTACAACAGCAAGCTGTTCAAGGCAGCAGGCCTGCCGTCCGATCGCGCGGCGGTTGCCACACTCCTGGGCGGCGCCACCGCAACCTGGGACAAGTACTTCGCCGTCGGCGCACAGTACAAGAAGGCGACCGGCAAGGCCTGGTTCGACCAGTCCGGCTTCATCTGGAACTCGATGGTGAACCAGCTGCCTGAGGGCTACTACACCAGCGCTGGCAAGCTCAACATCGCGGACAACCAGGCACTCAAGGATCGCTGGGCCCAGCTCGCCGCCGCCAACGTGGCCGGACTCTCGGCCAAGCAGACGCAGTGGGACTGGAACAAGGGCAAGTCGTTCATCGACGGCAAGTTCGCCACGTTCATGTGCCCTGGCTGGATGCTCGGCGTCGTTCAGGGTCAGGTCAAGACCGCAGGCGGCGACGCCAACGCCGCGACCGCAGGCTGGGACTTCGCAGACGTCTTCCCCGGTGGCGCAGCCAACTGGGGTGGGTCGTTCCTGACTGTTCCGAAGCAGTCCAAGCACCCGAAGGAGGCCGCAGAACTGGCCGCCTGGCTGACCGACAAGGACCAGGAAGTCGCCGCTTTCAAGGCGCAGGGCCCGTTCCCGAGCGTTGTCGCAGCGCAGACGGATCCGGCTCTCGCAACCGCGACCGGGGTGTCGGCCTTCTTCAACACTGCTCCGGTCTCGGCCATCCTGAGCAAGCGCGCCGAAGGAATCAAGGCCCAGTTCAAGGGCCCTGATGACTCCACCATCCAGGACCAGGTCTTCGGCCCGTCCGCGATCGAGCTCGATCAGGGCAAGTCGGGCACGCAAACCTGGACCAACGCGATGAAGCTGCTCGACCAGCTGGTCGTCAACAAGTAGCACCCGACCGGTTGAGGCCCCTGACAGATACTGGGGGCCTCAACCCGTGGAGGAAGTCGGCATGACACGCACACTCGGCCCAGACGCGCCCACATCGCCGCCGGCCACCCGACCCGATCGCGCCGCCGGCCTCACCTTCAGGAACAAGCTCAGCCACCTGGACGTGAAGTACTCCCCCTACCTTTACGTCGCGCCATTCTTTGTGCTGTTCGCTCTCGTGGGCCTGTTCCCGCTCGTCTACACCTTCGTCGTGTCCCTCAACAACTGGAACCTGCTGAGCGGGCCGGGCGAGTGGGTTGGTTTCGGCAACTTCGTCAAGGAGTTCAACGACGAACTGTTCTGGAACTCGCTGTTCAACACCATGAGCATCTTCCTGCTCTCCAGCATCCCGCAGCTCATCGCGGCGACCTTCATCGCGGCCGTACTCGACCAGAACCTGCGCGCCAGGACCTTCTGGCGGATGAGCGTGCTCATTCCCTATGTGGTGACCCCGGTCGCCGTCGCGCTCATCTTCTCGAACATGTTCAGCCAGGAGGGCGGCCTGGTGAACCACCTCCTCACCCTCATCGGGATGGACCCGATCGCCTGGAAGCTGGATACCCTCCCCAGCCATCTCGCGATCGCCGGCATGGTGAACTGGCGCTGGACGGGCTACAACGCGCTCATCCTGCTCGCTGCGATGCAGGCCGTGCCGCGCGACCTCTACGAATCGGCCGAGCTGGACGGGGCGGGCAGCACGCGCCGCTTCTTCTCCATCACACTGCCGAGCATCCGGCCGACCATGATCTTCGTGATCCTCACGGCAACCATCGGCGGCCTGCAGATCTTCACGGAGCCGCGCCTCTACGACGCGGCGAGCGTCACGGCGGGGGGCGCGCACCGGCAGTTCCAGACCACCGTTCTCTACCTGTGGGAGATGGCCTTCCAGCGGCAGAACTTCGGCAGAGCCGCCGCAATCGCATGGATCCTGTTCGTCATCATCGTGCTGTTCGGCGTGGTGAACTTCCTCATCTCGCGACGGATCGCGTCATCGGAGTCACGCGTCATCTCCAAGCGCGCGAAGCGCAAGCTCGACCGACAAACGACGGACATGAGATGACTACGACAAGCGCACCGACGCGAAAGCGCAAGACGATGGGAATGAACCGTCGACCTGGCTTCCTGACCTACGGCATCCTCATCGCGCTCCTCATCGGCGGCGCATACCCGCTCTGGTGGTCGTACGTCGTGGGTGCGAGCCCGACCTCCGTGCTCTCGCAGGACTGGCCGCCGTTGCTGCCCGGCGGGCAGTTCTGGAAGAACGTCGCCCAGGTCTTCGACACCATTCCGTTCTGGCAGGCACTGCTCAACAGCGTCATCGTCTCGGGCGTCATCACGTTCTCGGTCGTGACGTTCTCGACCCTCGCTGGCTTCGCGTTCGCCAAGCTGAGGTTCCGGGGCAGCAACGCTCTCATGGTGTTCGTCGTGGCGACCATGGCGATCCCGACCCAGCTCGGCATCATCCCGCTCTTCATTCTCATGCGGCAGTTCGGCTGGACCGGCACGGTCGGCGCCATCATCATTCCGACCCTTGTCACCGCGTTCGGGGTGTTCTTCATGCGTCAGTATCTGGTGGATGTCATCCCGGACGAGCTCATCGATGCGGCGCGCGTCGATGGCGCGAGCACGATCGGCACGTTCTGGCACGTCGGCGTGCCAGCCGCACGTCCGGCCATGGCTATCCTGGCGCTGTTCACCTTCATGATGGCGTGGACGGACTTCCTCTGGCCGATGATCGTGTCGCCCCAGAACCCGACGCTGCAGGTGGCGCTCAGCCAGCTGCAGTCCGCGCGGTACGTCGACTTCTCAGTCGTTCTCGCGGGGGCGGTGCTCGCCACCTTGCCGCTTCTCGTTCTCTTTGTCGTGGCGGGCAAGCAACTCATTTCCGGAATCATGGCAGGAGCGGTGAAGGGCTGATGGTGGGCTCCGACAATCGAGACGCAGTCTGGCCGGACGGCTTCCTCTGGGGGTCTGCGACTGCCGCGGCCCAGATCGAGGGCGCCGCACACGAGGACGGCAAAGAGGACTCCATCTGGGACCACTTCGCGCGCATGCCCGGCGCGATCGCCCGGGGCGACACGCCCGAGACCGCGGTGGACCACTACCACCGGATGCCCGCCGATGTGGCGATCATGAAGCAGCTCGGCCTCAGCTCGTACCGTTTCTCCACGAGCTGGGCACGGGTCAAGCCGGGCGATCGAAGCGTCAACCAGGCGGGGCTCGACTTCTACAGCCGTCTCGTGGACGAGCTGCTGGAGGCGGGCATCCTGCCCTGGCTCACGCTCTATCACTGGGACCTCCCCCAGCTCCTGCAGGAGAGCGGCGGTTGGGCCAACCGCGACACCGCGTTCCGCTTTCTCGACTACGCAGTGGCCGTCCATGAGGCACTCGGCGATCGCGTCACACATTGGACGACGTTCAACGAGCCGCTCTGCTCCTCGCTCATCGGCTACGCGTCCGGCGAGCACGCCCCCGGCAGCCAGGACCCCCGCGCTGCCCTCGCCGCCGTGCACCATCAGCACCTCGCGCACGGGCTGGCCGTTCACGCACTCCGCGAGCGCGGCATACAGCAGTCACGGGAGCTGATGCTCGGCATCACGCTCAACCTGACCAACGCTGTCCCCGCCGACCCCAGCGACCCGGTCGACCTCGAGGCAGCCCGCCGCATCGACGCGTTGTCCAACCGGATGTACCTGGACCCCATCCTGCGCGGCTCCTACCCGGCCGACCTGCTCGACGATGTCGCAGGGTACGGACTCGCCGAGCTGGTGCGCGATGGCGACCTCGCGGTCATCGCCCAGCCGATCGACTTCCTCGGCGTCAACCACTACCACGACGACAACGTGAGCGGACATCCGCTGCCGGCCGACGCCGAACCCGGGCTCGCGCCGACCGGCCGACCCGGCAAGTCGCCGTTCGTCGGCAGCGAGTACGTGACCTTTCCGACGCGGCACCTGCCGCAGACCGCCATGGGCTGGGAGGTCAACCCCGCGGGGCTTCGCAGGCTGCTGGTGCGCCTCGGCGAAGAGTACGACAACCTCCCACCGCTGTACGTGACCGAGAACGGCGCGGCGTACGACGATATCGTCAGCGACGACGCACGCGTGCACGACGTGGAGCGCACCGAGTACATCGTCGACCACATCCGGGCGGTTCGGGATGCGATCGCAGACGGCGCGGACATCCGGGGCTACTTCGTGTGGTCCCTGCTCGACAACTTCGAGTGGGCCTGGGGCTACAACAAGCGCTTCGGCGTCGTCCGCGTCGACTACGAGAGCCAGGTGCGCACCATCAAGGACAGCGGCCTCGAATACGCCCGGATCATCGGTTCAGCAAAGCGTCCCGTACCAAGCCTCGGGAATGCCGCAACAGAAGTCCGACGATGACGCCCGAGCCGCTGGAGAGCCGCCCGGTGCCGACGCTCGAGGCCGTGGCGGCGCTGGCCGGCGTCTCGCGGGCCACGGTGTCCCGGGTGGTCAACGGATCGCCAAGGGTCACCCCAGAGGTTGTCGAGAACGTCACGGCGGCCATCGCCCACCTCAACTACGTGCCCAACCGCGCCGCGCGCTCGCTGGCAACCCGGCGCACGCAGGTGATCGCGCTCGTCGTGCCGGAGAGCACGGCACGCCTGTTCGCCGATCCGTTCTTCGCCTCAATCGTGCAGGGCGTCGCCATGCACCTGGCCAACACCGACTACACCCTCAACATGCTCATCGCCTCGGAGACCCAACCGGACAAGACCCGCCGCTACCTGATGAGCGGCAACGTGGACGGCGCGCTCGTCGTCTCCCACCACAGTGGGGACCACTCCTACGCGCGCCTTGGTCAGTCGCTTCCGATCGTCTTTGGCGGACGCCCCCTGAACAGCAGCGAGAAGCGCAGCTACTTCGTGGATGTCGACAACGTGGCTGCCGCGGAGAGCGCTGCCGAGCACCTCATCAACCGGCACCGCCGTTCGATCGCCACGATCGCCGGCCCCCAGGACATGCCCCCTGGCTTGGACCGGCTGTCCGGCTGGCGCACGGTCATGGCTGCCCACGGCCTCGACCAGTCGCTCGTGGAGTTCGGCGACTTCGCGCCACCGTCGGGGACCGAGGCCATGCGCCGCCTGCTCAAGCGCGGCGTGCCCATCGACGCGCTCTTCGCCGCCAACGACCAGATGGCAGCCGGGGCATACTCGGCCATCCTGGAGGCCGGCCTGAGCATCCCCGACGACATCGCGGTCGTGGGCTTCGACGACGACTACTACGCCATGACCACGGCGCCGCCGCTGACGACGGTGCACCAGCCGTCCGTCACACTCGGCGCCACCATGGCCGAGGTGCTCGTGAAACGGATCGACGGACAGCCGGTAGATCGCGTGACAATACTGCCGTCCGAGCTGGTCATCCGGCAGTCGACGTAGGTCCTGTCGAGGTCAGGGGCGGCCCTGGTCATGTCCACTGTCTCCCCGACCGGGTCCGGACATCGAGATGGATCTGGGCTCTTTAGCCGGATCGGCGGACAGCACCCCCCGGAGTGGTCCAGACTCTCGTGTATTCCTTTGGGTCGCAGAGTTGGGTTTGGAGGTGGCATGTCCGGGGTCCCGGCATCCGATGTCGACGTCGTCAGGCGTGCGTACGCGGCGCTGGCTGCGGGCGACATGAAGGAGCTGGAACGATGCTTCGCCCGCGATGCTGTGTGGCATGAGCCGGGTAGCAACATCTACTCCGGAGACCGGGTGGGTTGGCCGGAGATCCGAGATGAGCTTCTCGCGCTCCTGGGGCCGTTGTCGGGGGGCGCGTTCCGCGCGGAGCTGGTAGATGTCACTGTCGGCGACCAGTATGTCGTGGCCGTGCAACGCACGAAGGGAGAGCACAACGGCCGGACGCTGGACTCGACGAGCTGCCAGGTAGGTCGCGTGGTCCGGGGTCGCATACAGGAGGTCTGGGCGACCCACGCCAACCAGGCCGAGGTGAATGCGTTCTGGACCTGAGCGCGCCTCGGACCGTTCAACGCCCTCCTACTCGCCCCTCGGCTCGGTCTACCGGTCGAGGCCATCGAGCCATTCACTGTGATGCTTGGCAGCCCATGACCGGCGCACGCGACCGAAGACCATTCCAGCGAGGGCTGGTCTCGTGGTGGGATTCACGACCGCCATGAAGACGTGAGCGCCGAGCAGCGCCATGGTCACCGCCACCGCGGCCCCGTGCAAACCGCCCTCTCCGCCAGCGGACCACGATTGAACGCCGGTCACGATCACTGCCGCGATCCCAGCCCCCACGGTCCAGGCAAGCAGCTTCTGGCCGGTATTGAACATTCCCCACTTGGGCTCTTCAGGGCGGTCGAAGGGATCCCGCAACCGGGCCAGCACCCACGCGGCGTCGCGCCGGTCGAAACTGAGGAGCCTGCGCGCCGATCTGAGAAGCGCGCGACGATCTCCAAAGGCGACCGCGAAGGCCAGCCCGGCCCCGATCAGGACGACCGACCCGACATGCATCCCCAACAGGGAGCCTGATCCCCCGTCGTCGCCCATCGCAAGCCCGGTGAGAAGCCCAGCCGCCACCATCCCCACGGTCCACCAATGGGCGAATCGTTCGGTGCGCCCGAAACGTGGAACCCACGAATCCTGCGCTGCGCGTTCCTTGTCGCGACCTTCAGCTGCGGCCAGCGACCCTCGCATGTTGCTCATGATGGCGCCGTCTTTCCCATGGGAGTCCCTCGTCTCCATCGAGTCACCCGGATCAACGATCGGACCAAGGGCGAAGGACCCGTCCACCCATTGTCGTCGCTGCAGGGGGCCGGCGTGGTGGGAATGGATCTTTGGCCGGCACACCGATTCACCCAACGCCGGCAAATCTGCTACAAATGAGGGTGTCCTTCCTATGGGGTAAAGGCTTATATGGGGCCCGTGGCGACTGCCACCAACCGAGACTGCAGATTGGAGTCAACCCATGCAGCACCCATATCGGCCCATCGTGATCGCAGGGGTAGCGATTCTGGCCACAACAGGACTTGCCGCGCCGGCTCAGGCATCTTCAGCCAGGACCTGGCAGGTCTCTCCTGGTACGGGGACAATCTCCCAAGCCGTCACCATGGCCAGGGCCGGCGACACCCTGGTCCTGAAGGCAGGGACCTTCCGCGACAGTGTCATGATCGACAAGACGCTGACCATTCGGGGCGCAGGTTGGTCCAAAACCATCATCAATCCGCCTGCGAGCTCGAACAACCCCTGCAACCAGGGAGGCTCGATGGAGGGCCTCTGCGTGTTCGGCGTCCTTGACTCGATGGGCAACCCTGATCTCACCAAGCCGGTCAGAAACGTCAGCATCTCCGATCTGCGCCTCACCGGCTTCGATGACGGAGTGCTCGGCCTCAACACCAAAGGCCTGAAGGTTCGCCACGTGCGCGCCGACCACAACACGGGCTACGGCATCGCCCGGTTCGCCTCAACCCTCTCGAACTTCAGCGAGAACTGGACCTCCTGGAACGGCGAGGCCGGCCTGTACATGGGCGACTCCCCGAAGGCCGCAAGTGTGATCCGCGAGAACAGGACCGATCACAACGGGATCGGCATCTTCATGCGGGACAGCACCGGGTTGACCGCGACCAGCAACCAGTCGTGGGGCAACTGCGTCGGCATACTCGCCCTCAACTCCGGCGGTGAGGCGGCGCCCTGGGACTTGCCTGCCGGCGACTACAAGATCAGGGGCAACCACGTCTGGGCCAACAACAAGGAGTGCCCGCCCGCTGACGGCCACCCAGGCTTTTCCGGTCTCGGCATCGCGCTCGCGGGCGTCCACGACGTGGTCGTCCGGGACAACAAGGTGAGCAACAACAGCTCCACCCAAGCCTCTGACCTACCCAAGGGTGGCATCGTCGTGTTCTCCACCGCCTTCCTCGGCGGCGCCGACCCGACCAACAACACCGTGGCCGGCAACGACCTGCGCGGCAACACGCCAGCCGACATCTTCTGGGACGGCACCGGCACAGGCAACGTGGTCAGGGACAACAAGTGCAGGACGGCCATCCCTGGCACCTTGGGATGGTGCTCGAAGTGACCTGCCCGACCTCCTGACATACGAGTGGGTCGGCCTTCTCCGGAAGGCCGACCACCTCACCCACCATCCGGGCGGGCCACACCCCTGGATGACGCCGGGCCGTCAGTCCCCAGCGGCACCTTTCTGCCGCCCGACATCGAGTGCCCGATCTCGACATCGCCCAACGCTGCCCGAGGCTAAGTGGTTCGAGCCGGGCGCGCACTGGTCAGCGCGTGTCGTCTTCGTTGCCGGATGAGGACGGCGAGGGCTTGGTCGGTGGATGCGGCCGGGCGTTGAGCACGGCCCAGACGACCTTGCCACCGTCGGCGGTGGGCAGAACCCCGAAGGCGCGAGAGAGGCCGGCCACGATGGTGAGCCCTCGCCCATGCAGACCAAGGCGGGAGCTGCGCTGACGCGGCA
>Ga0207929_1000365_pt1 | contig 12712 bp, 9 predicted proteins | sample NGESurdeep072012_FD_184466 | JGI IMG/M metagenome (GOLD analysis project Ga0207929, IMG submission 184466) | Arctic peat soil microbial communities from Barrow, Alaska - NGEE Surface sample 53-1 deep-072012 (SPAdes) | ecosystem: Environmental > Terrestrial > Soil > Wetlands > Peat ... | reverse complement strand
CGCACCGGCGTACCGGTGCTCTACGACAACCCGAAGGAAGTCGGCGCCGACCGCATCGTCAACACGCTGGCGGCACACACCCTGCACGGGGGCCCGGCGATCGTCGTCGATTTCGGCACGTCGACGAACTTCGACGTCGTGTCGGCGACGGGTGAGTTCCTTGGCGGCGTGCTGGCACCCGGCATTGAGATATCGGTCGACGCCTTGGCGGCGAGGGCCGCTCAGCTGATGAAGGTGCAACTCGTGCGACCCCGGTCGGTGATCGGCAAGAACACCGTCGAGTCATTGCAGTCGGGCATCATCTACGGGTTCGCCGCCCAGGTCGACGGCATCACCGAGCGCATCGTGGCCGAACTCGGTACGCCCGCCATTGTGATTGCCACTGGGGGGCTGGCCCAGGTCGTGCTCGAAGAATGCCGGCTCATCGACGTCCATGAACCATGGTTGACGCTGATCGGGCTGCGGCTGGTGTTCGAACGCAATACCGCACCATGAGATCGCTGCCCGGTAACCTTCGCGCGTGACCGAAGAGACCGACGCAGCCATGGCCGACGGCAGTGCCGACCTGCCAGAGCAGATGCGCATTCGCCGGAGCAAGCTCGACCGCCTGCGGGCCGATGGCATCGATCCATACCCGGCTGGCTTCGCCCGCACGTCGACGATCGCCGATGTGCGCGCGGCCCATGCCGATCTGGCCCCCGATGTCGCCACCGGCGATCGGGTTGGCGTGGTCGGCCGCGTTTTGCTTTCGCGTACCGGCGGCAAGCTGTGCTTCGCGACGATCCGTGACGGCTCGGGCGAGTTGCAGGTGATGCTGTCGCTCGACCGCCTCGGTGCCGACTCACTGGCCAGCTGGAAGGCGATCATCGACCTCGGCGATCACGTCGGGATCGCGGGTGAAGTCATCACGTCGCGTAGCGGCGAGCTCTCGGTGCTCGCCGAGTCGTGGGCGCTGACGGCCAAGTGCCTGCGACCGTTGCCCGACAAGCACAAGGGCCTGGCCGATCCCGAAGCACGGGTGCGGCAACGGTACGTCGACCTGATCGTCAATGCCGACGCCCGCGACATGGTTGCCAAGCGGGCGAGCGTCTTGCAGTCGGTGCGCGACACGATGCGCCGGCATGGCTACACCGAGGTCGAGACGCCGTCGTTGCAGACATTGCACGGTGGCGCGACCGCGCGGCCGTTCAAGACTCATTTGAATGCGTTCGATCTGCCCTTGTTCCTGCGCATCGCGCTGGAGCTCTACCTGAAGCGCATCGTCGTCGGCGGCATCGAGCGGGTCTACGAGATGGGCCGGGTGTTCCGCAACGAGGGCGTCGACACCACGCACAGCCCCGAGTTCACCGAGCTCGAGGCGTACGAAGCGTACGGCGACTACGACACGATGGCCGCTCTCACGCGCGACATCGTGCTTGATGCAGCGGCCGCCGTCGGGTCCGCGATCGTTCCCGACGGCAGCGGCGGCGAGATCGACCTGGCGGCGCCGTGGCGATCGGTGACGATTCACGACGTGGTGTCGCAGGCGGTCGGTCACGACCTGACGATCGACACCGACGTCGAAACCCTGCGAGGGGTCGCCGCGGAGTTCGACGTGGCCCTACAGCCGGGTTGGGATCACGGGCAGGTACTGCTCGAGTTGTTCGAGAAGGTGGTCGAGCACACGCTGATCGAGCCGACATTCGTGCGTGACTACCCGGCCTCGGTGCGGCCGCTTGCTCGCCCGCATCGTGACGACCCGCGGCTGGTCGAGGCATGGGACCTCATCATCAACGGAGTCGAGCTCGCGCCCGCGTATTCGGAATTGGTTGATCCGATCGAGCAGCGGCGGCGATTGACTGAGCAATCACTCCTGGCTGCCGGCGGCGACCCGGAAGCGATGCAACTGGACGAAGACTTCTTGCGTGCCCTCGAATACGGCGCTCCTCCGATGGGGGGGCTCGGGCTCGGCATCGACCGGTTGGTCATGTTGCTTACCGGGGCCAACATCCGGGAGACCATTCTTTTCCCGTTGGTGCGGCCGGAGTAGCGCTGATGCCCACCCGGCCGCCGACCGACATCACCGTTCGACCTGCCCATACATCTGATGTAAAGGCTATTCGCGGCTTCATCGACGCCTATGCCCCCAGCCGAATGTTGCTGACTAAACCGACGGTCACGCTGTATGAAGACGTGCAAGAGTTTTGGGTGGCGGAAAGCGCAGACTCGGACGGATCGGCGTCTGTGGTCGGATGCGGCGCACTGCACGTGATGTGGGAAGACCTCGCTGAAGTGCGTACTCTCGCCGTCGATCCCGCCCACCGCAGCCTCGGGATCGGTCATTTGCTGCTCACACGACTGCTGCGGGCCGCGCGCGAACTCGGTATCAGGCGGGTCTTCTGTCTGACCTTCGAAGTCCAATTCTTTGCGGCCCACGGTTTTGTCGAGATCGAAGGCTCGCCGGTCGCCGCCGATGTCTACGAAGAGTTACTCCGGTCGTATGACGAAGGGGTCGCCGAATTCCTCGATCTCGAGCGGGCCAAGCCGAACACGCTGGGAAACACCCGCATGCTGTTACGGCTCTGACTTACCGGCCGGTATTTGCATTTCGCGCGCACTTCTAGTTGGCTCTGCCGGTAACAGTTAGCGGGGTCTGGTGAAAGGATTGCGCCGTGGCACAAAAGGTCCAGGTCACACTGGTCGACGATCTCGACGGGAGTTCGGCTGACGAAACGCTCACGTTCGGACTTGACGGCGTTTCCTACGAGATTGACCTCAGCAAAGGTAATGCGAAGAAGTTCCGCGAAGCCCTGAATGCTTACGTCGGTGCGGCTCGTCGTTCCGGCCGGGCGACCCGTGGTCGTCCGCGTGGCCGGGCCAGCCGTCCGCGCGTGATCGCCGCCGGTGGCGCCGCGACGTCCGATGTGCGGGCCTGGGCCCGCTCGAAAGGCATCAAGGTCAACGAGCGCGGGCGCATTGCGGCCGACATCGTGGCGAAGTACGAGGCCGCGCACTAGTCCGTCGACAACCTTGCCGGGCCCGTGCCGCTGGCCCGCTCGCCGGTCCTCGCTCGCCGTCCGCTCGAACCTTCGGTGTGTTGGTGCTGTTATAGCGACACCAACACACCGAGGGTTGGCCGGTTCGGGGCTCGACAGCGTTCCGGGCGGCGTGGGCTGATGCGTCTGCCCCGCGCGGTCACAGCACCGGCCGACCGGTGCCCGCGGGCGGGCGGGCGGGCCGCCCGCCGTGCGGCGCGATCCGGGGCCACCGTGCCGCCCCAGCCCGCCTTTCGCCGTGAGCGCAACCCGGTGTCGTGGGCGCCGGAACACGACCCGGCGAAACTCGGTTGGGAAAGTTACGGTCAAAGGCGCAAGTCGGCGCTGCGGCGTGGCGAGGAATAGCATGGCAGGGCGGCAAGTCGTGATTAGCAGCACTGGCGGTCACCGGCGGCTTGTGCCGTGAGCAACGGAAGCGAGGCGACATGTTCGAGAGGTTTACCGACCGGGCCCGACGCGTTGTGGTGCTGGCGCAAGAAGAAGCCCGCATGCTCAACCACAACTACATCGGCACCGAGCACATCCTGCTCGGCCTGATTCACGAGGGCGAAGGCGTCGCTGCCAAGGCCCTCGAGAGTCTCGGCATTTCGCTCGAAGGTGTCCGCCAGCAGGTCGAAGAGATCATCGGCCAGGGCCAGCAAGCGCCGTCCGGTCATATTCCGTTCACGCCGCGCGCCAAGAAGGTCCTCGAGCTTTCGCTGCGCGAAGCGCTGCAACTCGGCCACAACTACATCGGCACCGAGCACATCCTGCTCGGCCTGATTCGCGAAGGCGAAGGCGTCGCCGCACAGGTGCTCGTTAAGCTCGGCGCCGACCTCAACCGGGTGCGCCAGCAGGTCATCCAGTTGCTGAGCGGGTACCAGGGCAAGCAAGAGGCCGCCGCTGGCGGCCCGGCTGAAGGCACCCAGTCCACATCGCTCGTGCTCGACCAGTTCGGCCGCAACCTGACGCAGGCCGCGCGCGAGTCGAAGCTCGACCCGGTGATCGGGCGCGAGAAGGAAATCGAGCGGGTCATGCAGGTGCTCTCTCGGCGCACCAAGAACAACCCGGTCCTCATCGGTGAGCCTGGCGTCGGCAAGACCGCCATCGTTGAGGGCCTGGCTCAGGCGATCGTCAACGGCGAGGTGCCCGAGACGCTGAAAGACAAGCAGCTGTACACCCTCGACCTCGGCGCGCTCGTTGCCGGCAGCCGGTACCGCGGCGACTTCGAGGAGCGTCTGAAGAAGGTGCTCAAGGAGATCCGCACCCGCGGCGACATCATCTTGTTCATCGACGAGCTGCACACGTTGGTCGGTGCTGGGGCAGCCGAGGGCGCTATCGACGCGGCGTCCATCTTGAAGCCGATGCTGGCCCGCGGTGAGTTGCAGACCATCGGCGCGACCACCCTCGACGAGTACCGCAAGCACCTCGAGAAAGATGCGGCCCTCGAGCGGCGCTTCCAGCCGATTCAGGTTGCCGAGCCATCGCTGGCGCACACCATCGAGATTCTCAAGGGCCTGCGCGACCGCTACGAAAGCCACCACCGGGTGTCGATCACCGACGGTGCGTTGGTTGCGGCAGCAACGCTCGCCGACCGCTACATCAGCGACCGGTTCCTGCCCGACAAGGCGATCGACCTCATCGACGAAGCGGGTTCGCGCATGCGCATTCGGCGCATGACCGCACCGCCCGACCTTCGCGAGTTCGACGAGAAGATCGCCGGTGTTCGGCGCGAGAAGGAAAGCGCGATCGACGCCCAAGACTTCGAGAAGGCGGCCTCTCTTCGCGACCGCGAGAAGCAGTTGCTCGCGGCCAAGGCCCAGCGCGAGAAGGAATGGAAGGCCGGCGACATGGATGTCGTGGCCGAGGTCGACGAAGAGCTGATCGCCGAAGTGCTGGCGACCGCGACCGGCATTCCGGTGTTCAAGCTGACCGAAGAAGAGACGTCACGCCTCCTGCGCATGGAGGATGAACTGCACAAGCGCGTTATCGGCCAGGAGCCGGCGATCAAGGCGCTGTCGCAGACCATTCGCCGTACCCGCGCAGGCTTGAAAGACCCGAAGCGCCCTGGTGGTTCGTTCATCTTCGCCGGCCCGTCCGGTGTGGGTAAGACCGAACTCTCGAAGACGCTGGCCGAGTTCTTGTTCGGCGACGAAGACTCTCTTATTCAGCTCGACATGAGCGAGTTCATGGAGAAGCACACGGTCTCGCGGCTGTTCGGTTCGCCGCCCGGCTATGTCGGCTACGACGAGGGCGGTCAGCTCACCGAGAAGGTGCGGCGCAAGCCGTTCTCGGTCGTGCTGTTCGACGAAGTCGAGAAGGCGCACCCCGACATCTTCAACTCGCTGCTTCAGATTCTTGAAGACGGCCGACTCACAGATGCGCAGGGCCGCGTCGTCGACTTCAAGAACACCGTCATCATCATGACGACGAACCTCGGCACGCGTGACATCTCCAAGGGCTTCAACCTCGGCTTCTCCAAGGAGCACGACGCCCAGGGCAACTACGAGCGCATGAAGGCGAAGGTCAACGACGAGCTCAAGCAGCACTTCCGGCCGGAGTTCCTCAACCGCGTCGACGACACGATCGTGTTCCACCAGCTGACCGAGGCCGAGATCGTGACGATCGTCGATCTGATGATCGCCAAGGTCGACCTTCGACTGCGCGATCGCGACATGGGTCTCGAACTCACTGCGGCCGCGAAGGCGTTGCTGGCCAAGAAGGGGTACGACCCCGTTCTCGGGGCGCGACCGCTCCGCCGCACGATTCAGCGCGAGCTCGAAGACGTGTTGTCGGAGAAGATCTTGTTCGGCGAGCTCAAAGCCGGCCAGATCGTCGTCGTCGACGCGGACGGACTCGACACTCCCGAGGCGGCCTTCACCTTCCGCGGCGAAACCAAGCCGGCGTTGGTGCCCGACATCGCGCCGCTCGAAGACGTCGAGCCCACCCCTGACGCCGCGCCGACCGGGCCGGTCGCCGAGTAACCGACGGCACACCACCGGCCGCCGCGTTACGTCGGCAGACCGAACTTGCCGCCGATGCACGGTGAGATCAGGCCGTCGGCGACAAGTCCGTCGAGAGCACGATCAAGCTGGACGCCGTCCGCCCAGGCCGCGGTCAATGCTGACCGCTCGACCGGCTCGGCGTGCACACGCAGCACGCTGAGCACGGCCCCGCGGGCCTGCCGGTCGGTGCCCTGGTAGGTCTGAGCGCGACGAGCGGGAGCGGTCGAGGCGGGATAGCCGGCCAGTCGCCAGGCACAGCGGTCCGCCAGCGGGCACTCGTCGCACGATGGCGCCCGAGCGTGGCAGACCAAGGCGCCGAGTTCCATCAGGGCGACGCTGACCACCGACGCCAGCTGGTCGTCGTCCGGCAAGAGCGTTTCGGCGAGTTGGCGCTCGGCTACGGTGACCGCTCGGGTTGCACTGGCCACGCCTGACCACGCGCGGGCAAGCACGCGCCGCACGTTCGTGTCGAGCACGGCGTGGCGCTGCCTGAACGCGAATGCCGCCACGGCGGCGGCGGTGTAATCGCCAACCCCAGGTAGCGCCCGAAGCGCCGCGCGGTCGGCCGGCACCTCGCCGCCGTGCTCCGCGACCAAGGCCAGCGCGGCCGCGTGCAGTCGAAGCGCGCGCCGGGGATATCCCAGCCGTCCCCAGGCGCGGACGGCGTCGCCGGGCGAACTGGCCGCAAGTGCCGCCGCCGTGGGCCAACGCTCCAGCCACTGGGTATAGGCGGGCAGCACCCGGCTCACCGGCGTCTGCTGCAGCATGATTTCGCTCACGAGCACCGCCCACGGGCTGGCGCTGGGGTGGCGCCAGGGCAGCTCGCGCGCGGATCGCGCATACCAGCTGGCCAGCATCTCGCTGGCCCGAGCGTGTCGAGACATCGTCGGTCGATCTTGCCAGGCGTGGTTAGACCGCCGGCGCGGGCCTGATTACCTCAAGGAAACCGCCTGGACAGACGACAGGTTAGACAGTCATTGAATGCGCCCGCACCGGGCTGACGACCAAGGAGTTCAGGTGTCGGTTGCGCCCAGCGCGTCCTCGGCTGCGGCTGCTTCAACGCCGTCCGGGCCTGGCGCTGAAGCCCTGCCTGGCGCCGCTAACCCGCTCGCGAACGACCAGCACGTCGCGACCGTCGTCCTGGTGGACGATTCGGGGGTCGAGCGGCGGTTCTTGCGGTCGATCCTCGGCACCGATCCGGGTCTGCTGGTCGTCGGTGAAGCGCGTACCGGCCGCGACGCCCTTGCCCTCGTCGAACGTCTGCGCCCGTCGGCGGTCGTGCTCGATCTCGAACTCGCCGGAATGGCCGCGATCGAGATCATCGAACGCATCATGGCGAGCGTCCCGACACCGATTCTGGTCTGCTCGACAAAGGGCGACGCCGAGCGTGCGGCCGCGGCACTGGCCGCCGGCGCCGTCGACGTCGTCGCTCGACCCATGACCTCGGACGCCGACCGCACGCTGTACGGCGACGCGGTGTTGCGCGGTGTCCGGGTGGCTTCGCGGGTGCGGGTTATCACGCATCCACGGGCCCGGCTGAAGAACCGCGCAGCCGCGGCTGCGGCCGACGCGACGGCCACTTCGGCCGCTGCAGGCAGCACGAATCGGCGACCGGTGCCGATTGTCAGCGAAGGCACCGTCGACCTGGTGGTCATCGGTGCATCTACCGGCGGCCCGCAAGCGCTAGCCCACCTGCTCGGTGCGCTGCCGATCGGCTTCGCGCCGGCCATCGTGGTGGTGCAGCACATGGCCGACGGTTTCATCGAGGGCCTGGCCAGCTGGCTCGACACGTTGTGCGCACTGCCCGTTGCTATCGCGACCGACGGCTGCCGACTCCGGGGCGGCACGGTGACGATCGCGCCCGGGGCCCGCAATCTGATCGTCAATGACCATCTGCGCATCAGTTTCGAGCCGCCGGCCGAGACGCAGTTCCACATTCCCGGGGTCGACGCGACGTTCCAGAGCGTGGCGCGCAACATCGGGCCGCGCGCCATCGGCATCCTGTTGACCGGCATGGGTCGCGACGGTGCCATCGGTTTGAAAGCGATGCGCGACGCTGGCGCCATCACGATCGGGCAAGACGAGGAGTCAAGCACCGTCTACGGCATGCCAGGTGCTGCGGTCGCGTGTGGGGCCGTGCAGCGGGAGTTACCGCTCGTCGAAATCGCTCCTGAGCTCGTCGCGATCTTGCAGGGCGACTCGTTCGGCGGCAGCGGATGAAGCGCTTCATGACCGATGACGAATTCGATGTGTTGCGGCGCATTCTCGAAAAGACCGCTGGCTTGGTGCACGACGAGAGTCGCCGTGATGCGTTGGCGTTCGCCGTTGCTGGGCGCATCCAGTCGACGAACCTCGAGTCGGTCGCGGCCTATCTGGAGATGCTTGGTGGACCGGCAGGTTCGTCAGAGCGTCAGCGACTGCTCGACGTCGTGACCATTCAAGAGACCCACTTCTTCCGCAACCCGCCGCAAATTCGAGCGCTTCGCAACCATGTCTTGCCTGAGTTGATACGTGGGTCGATCGCCCGCAACCGCCCATTGACGATTTGGAGCGCCGGCTGTTCAACCGGCGAGGAGCCCTACAGCCTCGCGATGCTCGTGCGCGAACTGATGCCGATGGCCACGCGTGAGCACGTGCGCATTGTCGGATCCGACGTCTCGGCCAGCGCTCTGGCGTTTGCCGAAGCCGGCCGGTACGGGCCGCGAGCCGTGCAAATGGCCGATCCGATCGATCTTGGGCGTTGGTTCGACACCGATCGCGATTCGTACGTCGTTCGTGACGACGTTCGTGATCTGGTCGAGCTGAAGTTGCACAACCTGATCACCGAGCCGCCGCCGTTCGACGCGGGCGAGGTCGATCTGCTGCTGTGCCGCAACGTCACGATCTACTTCAATCGGGCGACCACGAAGGCGCTCATGGGTCGCTTTCACGCCGCGCTGGCGAACGGTGGCTATCTCTTCCTTGGCCACTCCGAAACGTTGTGGCAGATGAGCGACGCCTTCACCTTGGTGCCATTGGGCGACGCATTCGTCTACCGCCGCGACGACGGGCCGCAGGGCCGCACCACCTTGCCGGATCGGCGCACCGAAGAAGGCGACGCCCCGATCCTGTTGCCAGAACGGCGAGGTCGCAGCGACCGCCGGAAGCGCCTGGTCGACAGCGCCGGCCAAAGCCCGGCGGCGAAGCCGGGCACCAGGCCGTCGGTGCGACTGCCCCGAGGCCATCCGCTGCCAGGCGGCTGGCCTCCGGTGGGCGTGCCGCCGATGACCCTGCCCACCGGGCAACCGGGCCGTGCGCTGCCGTCCAACCGAGCTGACTCACCGGCCCGTCCGCCGGCGGGCACCACCTCGTCCGGCCCGCCGGCCGGTACCAGGTCGCCCGGCCCGCCGGACGGTACCAGGTCGCCCGGCCCGCCGGCCGGTACCAGGTCATCGTCTGCTGCTGCTACGGCTGCTGCTTCGTCGTCCGCGGCTGGGTTCTTGGCTACGGCCAAGGCGGCACTGGCTGCGGCGCGCTACCCCGCTGCAGTGGTGGCCGCCGCCCGCGCCGCGAAGGTCGAGCCCATGTTGGTCGAGCCGCACCTCATCGGTGGCGAAGCATTGGTCAATCTCGGTCGCGACGCCGACGCAATCAAAGAGCTTCGGCAGGCGGTGTACTTGCAGGCCGACTGTGCGCCCGCGCTGTTGTTGCTCGCCGGTGCGCTCGATCGTCAAGGCGAACAGGCGGCAGCCGCGCGTACGTACCGATCGGCGGCTGCATGCGTGGCCCAACTGCCCGCCGACAAGGTCGCCGTGTTCTTCGGCGGCCGTGATTCAGCCGAGCTGGTCGCACTATGCGTGCGGCTCGCGACTGAGGCCGAGCGCTCTGCACGAAGCAAAGGTCGGGAGACACGATGATCGGATACATCATGTTCCGCCTCGCCGATCGCGAGCTGGCCTGTCGGCTCGACGAGGTACGCGAAGTGGTGCGCCTCGACGCCCTTGAGGTCTTGCCGGGTATGACCGCACCGATCACGGGCCTGCTCGAGCTACGCGGCCATCCGCTGCCGATCTGCGATCTGCGCGCTGGCACCTCTGAATCACGAGCAGGTCGCCGCGGCGACGTGCTGGTGCTCGCGACCGGTGTCGATGCCATCGGAGTGGTGGTTGACCAGGTGACGGCGGTGTTCGACGAAGCCGAGCTCGTGCCCGGCGACGAGCGGCCGTCAGGTCTGCCGGGATATGTCGTCAACGTGATGCGCCGGCCCGCGGTTGGCTCGTCGCCCGTGCTGCTTGTTGATCTACGGCAGTTGCTGGCGATCGCGGCCTAAGTCAGTGGGTCAGACGTAGCGCTCGAGGATTGACGATTCGGCCAACCGCGAGAGGCCCTCGCGAACGCTGCGCGCGCGGCTCTCACCGACGCCTTCGACTGCTTGCAGATCATCGATGCCGGCCGCGAGCAGCTTCTGCAGACCGCCGAAGTGGTCGACCAGCCGGTCAACGACGAGGTTGGGCAGCCGCGGCACCTTTGCCAACAGCCGATAACCCCGCGGGCTGACGGGTGCGTCGAGCGCGTCGGCGCCAGCCGCGTAGCCCATCACGCGCGCGATCGTACTGAGCTCGAGCAGCTCCGCTGCCGACAAGGCGTCGAAGTCGCGCAACACGTCATCGGGAGTGCGCGCCCTCTTGCTTGTCGAACCCGGCAGGTAGTCGCGGACCACGAGTTCGCGTTCGGGCTCGACGCCGGCAAGCAACTCGTCGAGTTGCAGGCTGAGCAGCCGCCCGTCGGTACCGAGCTCGACGACGTAGCTCTCGATTTCACTCGCGATTCGGCGCACCATCTCAAGCCGTTGAGCCACCGCGGCCGCGTCGCGCACAGTCACGAGGTCTTCGATCTCGAGTGCCGACAACGTGCCGCTCACTTCGTCGAGACGCAACTTGTAACGCTCAAGCGTGGCGAGGGCCTGGTTGGCCCGCGACAAAATCGCACCGGAGTCGTCGAGAACATAGCGGCGACCCCCGACGTACAGCGCGATAATGCGCATCGATTGGCTGACCGAGATCACCGGGTATCCGGTCTGCATCGACGTGCGCTCGGCGGTGCGATGGCGGGTGCCGGATTCACTGGTGGGAATCGACGGATCGGGCTGCAAATGCACGTTGGCTTTGAGAATGTGCGATCCGTTGTTGTCGAGCACAATCGCGCCGTCCATCTTCGCGATCTCGCGCATCAACGGCGCCGTCGTTTCGATATCGAGATTGAAGCCGCCGGTGCACAGCGATTCGACCGTCTTGTCATAACCGAGCACGACGAGGCCGCCGGTGTTGCCGCGCAGGATGCGTTCGAGCGCGTCGCGAAGAAACGTGCCGGGCGCGATGGTCGCGAGCGTTGCGCGCAGCTGATCATCGACCGTTCGATCGAAGCGGTCCGTGCCTGCCACCGGGCTCCCATGCTCCGAGATATGAATCCGTCGGGCGAATCCGTGCCGATTCTAGCGGTGGATCAATTCGGGGCACGACTGTTTGCTTAGCCGCGCCCGGCTACAGCTTGATTGCAATCGTGCCTACGGCGGGTTGCAACCAAGCTAACGGACGGCGGTTGGGCGGAACACGTGCCCGATCGCACGGGACAGGTCGACCACCTCGATCGCAATCATGCCATCGGGGAACGGCCCTGAATCGGGTGGAACCAGAGCGTGGGTGAAGCCGAGGCGAACCGCTTCGGCGAGCCGATGGCCGACCGCGTCAACGCGACGCACCTCACCAGCCAGACCCACTTCGCCGATGGCGACCATGCCAGGTGGCAGCGGTCGGTCGGAAACCGCGCTGGCGATCGCGAGGGCGACTGAGAGGTCGATCGCCGGCTCGGTCAACCGCACGCCGCCTACGGTCGCGGTGAAGACATCGGAGTTGGCCAGCACGACCTTCGCCCGTCGCTCGGTGACGGCCAAGACCATCGACACGCGGCTTGGGTCGAGGCCGGAGCTGGTGCGCCGGGGAGACGGCAGTGTCGACTTCGCGACGAGTGCCTGCACTTCGGCGAGCATCGGCCGGCGACCTTCGAGTGACACCGTGACGCAAGTGCCGGCGACGGGATCGGCGTGGCGGGAAAGAAACAACCCGCTCGGATCGGCCAGGCCGACGATGCCGGTCTCGGTGAGGTCGAAGCAACCCACTTCGTCGCATGCGCCGTACCGATTCTTGACCGCGCGCAGCAGGCGCAACCGTGAGTGCCGCTCACCTTCGAAATGCAGGACGACGTCGACAAGATGTTCGAGAATGCGCGGCCCGGCGATCGAACCATCTTTGGTGACGTGGCCGACTAGCACCATTGCGATGTTGCGCTCTTTCGCGATAGCGATCAACGATGCGGCGACATGCCGCACCTGGGTGATGCCGCCGGCCGAACCGTCGACGCCGGCGACCGACATGGTTTGCACAGAGTCGACGACAAGCAGCCCGGGTTCGACGTCATCGAGGTGACGCAAGACCGCACCGACATCGGTTTCGGCCGCGAGGTAGAGGTGCGGTGCCAGTACGTTGATGCGTTCGGCTCGCACCCGCACCTGCGCGGCCGACTCTTCGCCGGTGACATACAGCGAGCGACGGTCGGCGCGCGCATAGTGCGCCGCCGCCTCGAGAAGCAGCGTCGACTTGCCTACGCCCGGCTCGCCGGCGAGCAGCACGACCGCGCCCGGCACGAAGCCGCCGCCGA
>Ga0207929_1000364_pt1 | contig 12746 bp, 8 predicted proteins | sample NGESurdeep072012_FD_184466 | JGI IMG/M metagenome (GOLD analysis project Ga0207929, IMG submission 184466) | Arctic peat soil microbial communities from Barrow, Alaska - NGEE Surface sample 53-1 deep-072012 (SPAdes) | ecosystem: Environmental > Terrestrial > Soil > Wetlands > Peat ... | reverse complement strand
CAACGCCCCTGAGCGTCGCTCGTCCAGGCGACCACGCGGCCCAGCCCGTACTGCCATGTCGCCAGCAATGGATCGCCCTGCGGGCTTTGCAACACCACATCCGCAGCGGCGCGCGGCGTCGTGGCGATGTACCCGGTGATTGCCGGAAACGAATCGAGCGGCACGCCTGGCAGAACTTCGGCCAGCGATGATAACCGCGGGGTGATGAGGCCTTCGACCACCCACGGCTTGAGCGCCTCCTGCGTCTCCTTCAGAAAGATCTGGGGCACGTCCTGGATGCCGGAGCTCTGGTAGAAGCGCCCGTGACCCCAGCCGGCGATCGCTTGCATCAGGGCGGGGCCGCCCCTGTCGGAGCCGATGGCCACTGTAGAAACCGTGATGCCGTGGCTGTGGATTCTCTCGATGACGCCCTGGTAGTCGCCAAACGTGGCGTCCCCGTCGCCCAGCAGGATGATGTGCTTCAGCGCCGCCGTCGTGTTGGAGAGCTGCGCGTCGGCGGCGTTGAGGTCCGGTATGTAGGACGGCGGATCGCCCAGCTGCATGGCGTCGATCTGCTGTTTGACCTTGGCCTTGTCGGTCAGCGTGGTGAGCGGAAACACAACATTTCCGTTATATCCGTTGGTGACGCCGACCTTGTCGCGCGGTGTCAGCTGGTCGATCACGGCCTCGGCGGCGCCGCGGACGACCTGATCACCCGACCCGCTCTCGCTGCTCTCCAGGACCAACATCACCGCGACCGGCGGCTTCTGTGTGTTCTTGGGCAACAGGATCTGCACCGGAAGCGCCGTCTCCAGCGGCGTGCCCGCATACCCGCCGGGGCCGTAGCTGTCGGAGCCGCCGATCACGACGAGGCCGATCCCAAGGTCCCGGGTCGCCGCCTGCAGCAGCGACATGCCGTCCTGGCCGAGGCTTGACGCCGGCACGTTGACGAGCACGACCCCCGAGTAGGCGGCCAGGTCGGCCGCCGAGCGAGGCAGCTGAGACGGCGCCACGGTGGCGGTGAGGATGCCGGAGGAGTGAAGGGCGGATTCCAGGCTCGCGGCGCTGCCTGGCGGGTTCTCCACCAGGAGCACGCGGGGCGGTCCCACGACCTGGATCAAGGCCTCACCGACGTTGTTCTCGGCGTACGTGTCGACGATCGGGTCGATCACCGCACGCACCGAGTGAAATCCCGTCTGCGTCGGCTGGACGGTTTGCGTCACCGTGGTGTCGCCCGCGTGCAGCTGGAGCCGAACCGTGTTGATCAGCGTGTGATCGAGGTACCAGCGCACTGTTGCCGCCGTGTCCACATTGCTCGCGATGACCGCCGCTATGTCGGCCCGCTGTCCCACGGCCGGCGAGCGTGGAGCGTCGACGCGGTCGATCAACACCTCAGCGCCCGCGGGCACGTTGATCGCCACCGCGTCCACACGCACCCCTTCGGCCTGCAGCAGGCGCGCTTCGCCAATCGCGTCGCCGAGGTTGCCCCTGCCGTCGCTCACCAGCACGACATGCCGTCGCGTATCGCTTGGCATGATCGACCCGGCCAGCTGGAGCGCTGAAGCGATGTCCGTGTAATGGGGATTCGGCTGGCTCTGCAGCCCGCTGAGCTGCGGATCGGTGCTGACGTTCAGCTCGACCAGCGGATCGCGTCCGAAGCTCACGACCCCGGCTCGGTTGTCGCCCTGACGCAATGCGAGGATGCGCTGCACGGTCGCGAGCTCCGTGTCCTGCGCGTTTTGCACGCTCGCCGACAGGTCGGCCACGACGATCAGGGATTGCGACGATGGCGTGGTCTGCAGCTGGAAACCCGCCATCGCCCCCGTGAGCAGAACGACGATGAGGACCCGAATGCCCAGCGACGTCTGCGCGCGGCGTCGCGCCAATGGCGGCTTGAGTCGCAGCCAGATCGCCACGATCGCCACCAGCGCCAGGAGACCGGCCCCCAGGAATAGGGGCCGGGTCAGCTCAAAGCCCACGATGGAAGGCCAGCCATTCGATGACGACGATGACGAGGGCGATCAAAGCGATCCAGGGCCAGATCTCGAGCTGCCCTCGATGAAGCGCATGGACCGTTGCGGCCGTATTGACCGGCGGCAGCGTCAGACGTTCGGCCGGCTTGAGCTGGGAGATCTGCTCGGAAAAGAGATTGACGGTGAACCAGGACTTGTCGACATTCCCCGCGACGACCTGCTCGACTGTGTACAGACCGGTCAGGTCGGTGTCGCCGAAGGTGGCGATGGCATTGCTCGCCAGCGGGCGACGGCTGTTGTCAGGACGGATCACCGTCACTGCTGTCGCGCCTGTCTCGGGGACGATCGTGACCGGCTCGTCGGGATGAAAGCTGTGGCTCGGCACGCTGGGCGGCAGCATCCATTCGCTCAGGTTCTCGACCAGGATCGGAAACGCGATTCGCAGCGGCAGGTCGGATTCGTGCAGGTCAAAACCGAACAGGGCCTGCCGAAACGGCTCGTCGCGGACCAGAACCAGCGGGGTCTGCAGGCTGGTGATGAGCGGCCGGCCGAACGCGCTGCTGCGAAGGTCCTGGCTGCGTGCGATGTGCACGTCGCGCAAATCGACGTTGGTCAGCAGCGGGTCACCTGCATCAGTGGCGCGTGTCCGGCCGATGCCGATCGCCGGTCCGCCCGCGAGAGAGGTGCCGGCCGGTGGGTCGAGCGCGATGAACGGGCCGTCTGGCAACGCATGAGGGGAGAACCGATCGAAGATGCTCATTGCGTAGGGGGCAGAGGTCTTGTAGTCGGCGGGGGCCACCACATCGAGCTGGATGTCTGCGCGCAAACGCAGCGCTTGCTCCAGGAACACGTTGCCCGGAGTCACCAGCAGCACGCGAAACTGACGTGGAGCCCTCGCGATCGCCGTCACCGTGTCGTCCAGCGCAAAGACGTCGCTCGTGGCGACGTGGGCGGACACGAGCGTGGCGTCGGCAGGGACTGGAAGCACGAGGTCCTCGGCCTGGCCACCTGCAAGCGTCAGCGGCCGTACGTCGACCAACCGTCCGTCCGCGCGCCACTCGAGGCTGAACGAGCGAGACTGCTGGCCGAAGTTCTGCAGGTGCAGGTAGCCGGCTCGTGACTGCGCGCCGGTGCGCACGACGAGCGACGTGAGGCCGACGTTTTCGCCCGACACGCCGACACGGTGGTACTCAGCGGGGAAGGGCAGGCCGTTCGAGGAATCGGTGCGGAGCGGCCCGACGATGCCATCGCCGAAGAAGTAGGCACGCGCGTCGTCACCGGGCCTGACGAGACCGGCCGCCAGCGTCAACGCCGCTGAGAGATCAGCCTGGCCGTTGGTGGCGCTGACCTGGCCGAGAGCGCGATGAAGCGCCTGGCGATCGCCGGCCACCGAAGCCACGATCCGCGGCGTCGAACCGACGGCAATCAACGTCATCCGATCCTGCGAGCCCATCTGGTCGATGAGCCCGCCGATCTGACCCTTCGCCTCGTCCAGGCGAGACGGCGCGACGTCCCGGGCTTGCATGGACGCCGACACGTCGAGCAGCACGACCGAATGCCGGGCGAGGCTGGTGCCGGCCGAAAGGGCCGGCTGCACGGCGGCCGCCACGAGGATTGCGGCGCCGAGAAGCTGAAGCAGCAGGAGCCAGCTGAAACGCAGGCGCTGCCAGGGCACGTTGGCCTGGCGGTCGCGGATCTGGTGCGGCCACAGGTTCAGGGCAGGCACGATCCTGGTCGGCCGCCTGATCCGCAGGAAGTACAGGGCGATGATGGCCGGCAGGGTCAGCGCAAGGAATGCCGCGCCCGGCACCAGGAAGCTCATGACAGCAGGCCCAGCCTGCGCAGACTGCGCAGGACCATGTCCTCGATCGGTTGGTCGGTCGACAGCTGCGCATAGCGAAGGCCGTGGCGGTGGGCTGAGCGTTCGATCTCTTGCCCGCGATGCGCAAGGGCTTCGAGGTATGCACCCTTCGTCAGTGGGGTGGACGTGAACTCGCGCTCGACCCCCGTCTCCGAATCCCTCAGCCGAGCGTCACCTGTCCAATCGGGAGCGATCTCCTGGGGCGCCAGGAGCTGCAGGATGGCTCCCTCCTGGCGGGCGCGCCCCAGAGCCGCGATCGCTGTATCAATGGACGTTTCGCCCAACCCGTCGCTGATGAGGACTGTCATACCGGGCCGCTGCTTTCCGATCGGCCAGACGAGCCTGGCGTAATCGGTCGCTCCTCCGACCGGAAACGACTGCAGGCGAGAGAACAGCTCGGCCACGGCGCGGCGGCCTCGATACGGCGCGCCGCCCGAGGTGGGACCGACTGCAAACACGGTCAGCCGCACGCGGTCGAGCGCTGCCAGCGCCACGTAAGCGATCGCCCCGGCCAGCCGCTTGGCGGTTGCCGCCTTGTTCGGATTGCCCCAATCCATTGAGCCGCTCAGGTCGACGAAGATGCTGAGTGGCAGCTCTTGCTCCGCGACAAACAGACGCAGCATGTAGCGGTCGAGGCGGGCGTAAGCATTCCAGTCGATGAGGCGGAAGTCGTCGCCTGGCGTGTAGTTGCGAAAGTCCGCGAATTCCACCGACCGGCCGCGAGCATTCGACCGGCGCTCGCCGCCCATCCTGCCGCTGACCGCGCGGCGCACCTGCAGCGCGAGCGCTTCGAGCCGGCGCAGCAGCGGGGGATCCAGCAGGGCCGCCATGGCTATGGGCTGGCGGATTCTTTGGTCGTGCGCTCCAGGACTTCGTCGATGATCTGGTCGGTGGTGACACCATCGGCTTCCGCTTCGAACTGCAGGAAAACGCGGTGGCGCAGCGCGGGGCGCGCCACCGCGGCGACGTCCTCGAATGCGACGTTGTAGCGGCCTTCGAGCAGCGCCCGGACCTTGCCGGCGAGGACCAGCGTTTGCAGGCCGCGTGGGCTCGCGCCGTACCTGACGTATTTGCGAACGGAGTCGAGCTCGGTTCGGCTGGGGTGCGTGGCAATGATCAAGCGCCCGGCGTACCGCAGCACGTGCTCGGCGATGGGAACCTCTCGGGCGACTTGCTGGGCGGCGATGATCGATTCCGCGTCACCAATCGCGTGAAGCTCTGGAATCGTGGCTCCCGTCGTGCGCCGGGCGATCTCCAGCAGCTCCGTCTCGCTGGGAAATGGCACGAGAGCCTTGAAGAAGAAGCGGTCGAGCTGAGCCTCCGGCAAAGGGTAGGTTCCCTCGAGCTCGATCGGGTTCTGGGTGGCGAGCACAAAGAAGGGGACGGGAAGGGCGCGCGTCTCGTTGCCAACGGTGACGGTGCGCTCCTGCATGGCCTCGAGGAGCGCGCTCTGGGTTTTCGGCGTCGCCCGGTTCACCTCGTCTGCGAGCACGAGGCTCGCAAAGATGGGGCCGGGCTGGTATTCGAACTCTCGGCGCCCGGAATCCTCGCGGATGATGTTGGTGCCGACGATGTCCGCCGGCATGAGGTCGGGCGTGAACTGGATGCGGGAAAAGGTCAGGTCGAGGGCCTGGCCGAGCGAGCGGACGAGCATCGTCTTGCCCAGGCCCGGCACGCCCTCGAGGAGGATGTGGCCGCCCCCGATCAAGGCGATGACCGTGTCGCGCAGCAGCTCCTTCTGGCCGACGATCAGCCGGCCGAGCTCGGTTTCGAGGCTGGTGGCCAGCTCCGTGACCTTCTTCGGGTCGACGCGGGGTTCCTCCGCGATCACGAGGCGCCCAGCGTCGAGAAGTACTCGCGGACCAGGTCGCGTTCGCTGCCGGGAATGAGGCTCTGGTCGGTGGCGTCGAGGGCGGCCTTGCCGTAGGCCTGGACGACCTGCGTGTAAGGGGTGAGCGGGACATCCTGGCCGGGACCCAGGGGAGTCGGGTCGTTCTCGAACTGACCGGGTACCGGCTGGCCGGGAACGAAGAGCTTTTCGCTCGGCTTCGATCCCGTGCCGCTGCCCGTGCCGCTGCCGCTGTTGCCGTGGCCACTCGAGCCGCCGCTGCCCGTCCCGTTCCCAGTGCCGCCGGTCCCATTCCCGCCGTTGGCGTTGCCGGCACCCGCGCCCGGCGACGCGCCGGCACCCGCGCCCGGCGACGCGCCGGCACCCGCGCCCGGCGACGCGCCGGCACCCGCGCCTCCGCTCGCGGCGGCTGCATCGCGATCCGCTTGCGCCGCCAACCCCTGGCGCGCCGCTTCGAGGCTGTTTATCGCCGCGGCCACCTGGGCGTCCGTGTTCTGCTGGGCTTGCAGCGAATCAAGCTGCGATGCCATGTCGCTCAGGGCCGCGGCGGCGGCTGCATAGTCGCCGGCCGCCAGCGCGCTCGAGGCGCGCGACAGCGAGGCGGCCATGGCCGGGTCCTGGGCGTGCTGAGCCGCCGTGGCCAGGGCTTGCGCCAGCTGCGCCCGCTCTTGCGGCGAGAGGCTCTGCAGCTGCGAGGCGAGCTCGCGCAGCGCCTGCGCGCCCTTGGCTGGGCTCGCGGTCAAGGCTTGCCCCGCCGCCTTGCCGGCTTTCGTCGCGCTGAGCGAATTGGCGAGGTTCTGCGCCGTGCTGGTACGTGCGGGCGTCTGCGGGTCGGAGAGCTGCAGCAGCTGCTGCTCAGCGGGCGATATCGCTTGCAGCGCCTGGCGAGGGTCAGGGGCCTGCCTGATCTGCTTTTCGGTGGCGCCCAGGATCTTCTGCACCTTGGGATCGGGAGGTACCGTCGTGGCGTTGGCGGCGATCTTGGCCTCGACCGCGTGAACGGCGTTGGCAGCCGCGGCCTGGCTGGCTGCGTCAGCCCGCTGCTGCGCAAGCAGCCGATCCATGGGGTTCGGCAGGATCGCCAGGAGCAAGGCGGCCACCGCCACCATGGCAAGGACGCCGACCTCCCTGCGGTTGACTCGCATCGGAAAGGCCCGTGCCAGACGGGCTCGCTTGGCGTGCTGAAGTGCGTCAAGGCGCTGGAGGTCGTCCATCAGTCCGCTGGACGCCCGGCGCTCCCACGCAGTCGAAAGGCGCTCCTTCAGCCCCAGGCTTTGGTCCGCCAGGCTCATCAGCACGCCTGGCCCCGGCCGGCTCGCCAGCCAGGCGGTGGCCGCCACGGCGAGCATCACGGGGACGCCCAGGAGGGCCAGCTGCAGGCGGCGCTCGAAGGGGACGAGCCTGGTGATCAGGAGCACGGCGCCGACCCATATTCCGGCGCCCACAGCGGCGTGCACGAAGAAGCGTGGGACGCTCGATCGTGCGTCCGATCTTCGGAGCGCCGCGACGACCGCTTCGAGCGAGCTCAACTGCTGACCTCCGGAATCGGTTCAGCTCCGGTTCGTCGCCGCCGCCACGGCAACCGGCGCACGGGTGGCAGGAGGAAGGCGCCGGCAAGCAGGGCGCAAAGACAGATGGCAAGTTGCATGACGATGGTCGCCTGCCAGTATTGCCAACCCTCGAAAAGGCCGCTCGGAATCGCTCCGCCTGGCTGAGCAATTTGCACGAAGGCGTTGGTGCTGACGATGGGGCCTATAGGGCCGCTCGAGGAGCAGGTGGTGCCACCACCCACAGTGGTTTGGCAAATAGTCCCAGGCCCGGACACGCCGTTCAAAAAGGCAGAGTTCGGATACCGAACCCCATAGCTTTGAAGCAGCTGCCCGTCGCCTGCGATCCACATCAAGGGAATGACAGGGCTGAGATACGTTATGGCCGGCGGGGCCGGGGCTTTCTTCGCATTCGGGTCGATATCGGTGGGAAAGAAGAGGCCGAACGCCAACGTCCCGACGATGAGCACGAACGCTGCCACGTATGAAACGACTGTGGCGACGAGAGAACGTCGCAGCCAGGTTGAGAACGCGATGCCCAGCGCGCCAAAGGTCAGGGCGGTGACCAGCGTGACCAGGAAGGCGTATGCGACCTGGTCGAGCTCGATGCCGCCGAACAGGAAGACGAGGCTGAAAATCGGCACCGACAGGATGAGCAGCAGGAAAACGAAGGACATCGAGGCCAGGAGCTTGCCCCAGATGATCGAGAAAGGCGCTATGCGGGTGACGAAGAGAAGGTCGAGGGTCTGGCGCTCGCGTTCGCTGCTGATGGCGCCCGCCGTGAGCGCCGGTGTGACGAACGTGAGCAGGATCACCTGGAAGCCGACCAGGACGCTGAACAGGATCTGGCCGTAGTTGGATCCGCCGATCACTCCGGAGGAGTTTGAGTACGTCAGCAAGGAGAACACCAGGAAACCGATGCCGCCGATGAGGAGTATGTAGACCATCATCGCCAGGGGCGATTTCCACGTCCGCATCCGCGATCGGTACTCCTTGGCGACGATCGGATTCCAGAACAACGTGGCGACCCGGCTCATCCCACTTCGTCCGAGGTAGCGCGCATGAACGCTTCTTCGAGACCGCCGTCGACCTGGCTGAAGCCGGACACCTTGATTCCACCTGCGGTCAAGGCCTGGAGGATTTCGGCGGCGGTCGACTCGTCGCCTTCATATGTCGCCTCGATGGCGCCGTTGGCGTTGTCAATGTCGCGGACGGCCGCGAGCGTTTTGAGTACCTCCACCGCTGCCTCTCGATCGCCGACGACCGCGATTCGCAAACGGCGCCCGGCCGAAAGTTGCTTAACGACCTCTTGCACCGAACCGGTGGCCCGCATGCGGCCGTGGTCGATGATGCCGATCATCGTGCACAGCTCGGTCAGCTCGGGAAGGATGTGGCTCGAGATGATGATCGTCTTGCCCATCCGGCGCAGCTCCTTGAGGATCTCGCGCATGTCGACGCGCGCCCTCGGGTCGAGACCGGACGCGGGCTCGTCAAGCAAGAGCACCACCGGATCATGGACCAGCGCCCGCGCGAGGCACAGCCGCTGTTTCAAACCGCGCGACAGGGTATCGACCAGCTGGTCTCGCCTCTCGGTGAGCCCGATGAGCTCGAGCAGCTCGGCCACGACCTTGGTGCGCCTCTGCTTCGGCTGGCGGTAACACGCGGCGTAGAAGTCCAGGTACTCGGCCACAGTGAGCTGGTCGTAGACCCCAAAGAAATCGGGCATATACCCCAGGCGGCTGTGGACGAGGTCGGGCTGCTTGGCAACATCCACGCCGCCGATCGAAGCGTGGCCGCCGCTCGGCTCGAGCAGCGCGGCCAGAATTCGAAGGGTGGTCGTCTTGCCGGCGCCGTTCGGCCCGACAAAGCCGAAGATCTCACCTTCGGGCACCTCGAATGAGACGTGGTCGAGGGCCGTCCTCTTTCCGTAGACCTTGGTCAGGTTCTCGGCAGTGATCAACTCACGGTCCCCGTCAGCGAGACTTGCCCGAATACGACCTGGTTGCCCCCGGCTGCGACCTGGAGTCTCACCTCGCCTGAGGTTGGATTGATCGCGGCGGAAGGCACCGGCGTGACGCCGCCCAGGTTGAAGGTCACCGGGATCCAGGCGGACCGCTGCCAGTCCCACGCGTTGGCCTGAAGGTTTTGGGACGGGCCGCCCGCGACCGGCCCCTTGGGACTCGAAGACGTCGAGTCGATGGAGGCGCTGTCCAGGTGAGCTCCCGGAGCGAGCACCGGCGTGAAGTCGTACGTCACGGTGCCGTTCGTCATCAGCAAAGCGCCCGGCTGCGCCGGCTGGCCGTCGCCGTCGATGTCGGTGAACCGGCTCAAAACCATGCCCGCCGGTATCGCGCCGGCTCCGAACCCGGTGACCTGAAGCGGCAGCACGACCGCCGTTTCACTCGTCGACCGCGGTCTGCTGCCTGCGACGGTGACCTCCTGGCCCGGCTGCTTGCTCCACACCACGACCATCGGCGTGATTGCACTCGAGAAGCCGTAGTTCTGCCCCGAGATCAAGGACAGGATGGCGATCTTCGCGAAGGCCTCGCGGTCAGCGTCGGTCGACTGCGGCGGGGGCGCTCCGCCATTGGAGTAGTAGCTCGTCGGGTAGACGTTCAGGTACCCCGGCTGCCCCGTGAACGGAGACGAGATCGTGGGGGTGACGTCAAAAGTGGCTGAGGCGCCCGGCGCCAAAGCCGGAAGCACTTGATAACCATCGCCGGCCAGAACCACCCCATCACTGAACGTCGAGCTGGACATGTTTCGGATCGTGCCGTGCAGCTTGCCGTTGGCCATCGATGCGCTTGCGGTCAACTGTGGCGCGGCGACCAGGCCTTCGGTGGCGAATCCACGCAGCGTGTAAGCCGTCATCGAAGGCAGCACAACCGAGTTGTTGCTGCCAACGCGGATGAGATCGGAGTTGATGCCACCGTTGTAAGAGCCGGTGGGTGCAAAAAACAGCTGCTGACCGGATACGGTGACCTGGTAATCGCCTCGCGTCGGAGTCAGGAGGCCCGTGTACGACTCTTGATACGCACGGTCCCAGCCCGGTTGCAGATGGATGATGGAGACCTGGTTGGTTTGCGCTGAGCGACCCTTTGTGAACACGCCGGTGCCGAACGCGCCGGCTGACGCGACGATCGCGATCAGGGGCACGGTGACCCACGCGAGCGCCCGGCGATTGAGAGCGCGAAGGGCGAGATAGTTGATCGGGCCGACGAGCAGGACGTACGCAAGGACCAGGATTCCGATCAAGACCAGAGACGGCAGGTCAAGTGCCGGCACGTTGCTGAGAGCCTGGGAGAGGCCGTTGCTCCGCTCGGCGATCGAGGTCCCCGTCGCTCCGAACGGACCGCCGAAATTGCCGTTTTGAGGGTTAGAGGCGGATGGGAAAACCGTCCGCACCAGGATCTGGCGGAGCAGCACATTGGCGCCGCTCCAGCTCGCGACCGGATCCTGGTTCCAGTCGAACGTCGCCACCGTCACCAAGCCGCCGCCTACGAACCTCTCGGCCAGCAGGGGCCGGCTGCCTCCGAGCAGCCAGGCTTGCGCCCCTTGGTTGAGCCCTCCGGTGGCGACTTCCACGCGAGGCAACATGCCCAGCGCCGGTGCGGGGCCGAGGATGGTCGTGCCCGCGATCTGCATGGGCAGGATGTCCGAGGACACTCCCGCGAGCGTCTTGCGCCATGAGGCGCCGGTTCCCAGCAAGAGCTGGCCTCCGTTCTTCACGTAGTCCGTGATGGCGCCGCGCTGCGCGGCGGTCAGCGTATCGGTGGCGAAGTCGTCGATGACGATAAGGTCGAAAGCGCGCAGCAGAATTGCGGAGTCGCCAACGTCCTCGAGTGCGAGGTGCACGACGTTCGCGGAGATGCCTCCTGGATGGACGGCGCCAAAGCTGTCCAGGGCGGTGCCCTGGTCGGAGAGGACACCGATCAAGACGGTGGCTGCGGTGCCCGTCTGGGTGTCAGCCGAGACAAGCTCGCGGCCGTTCGCGACGAGGCGGACGGAGACGGTTGAAGGCACCTGGTCCTCGACCAGGTATGTCCTCACACTCTTGGTGGCGCCGGCGGGCAGGCTGACGTGGGCCTGGTAGATCACCGATTCGAGTGGCTGCCCGCCCTGCCCGCCCTGGCCGCCACCGAGGCCGGTGGTGATCTCGAGCGTGCCGTCGACGTCCGGGCCCTTGTTGGTCAGGTCGATCGCCACCGGCATCCACTGCTGGGCCTTGACGAACCCCGAGTAGCCGACCTTGACGGCGATCGAGATGGGGTTCGTGGCCGCCGGGGTGGCGGTGGAGGCGGCAAGAAGGGTCAGCGCCGCCGCCACTAAGGCGAGGGCCGCGCGGGCGGAGACGCGTCGACGGCAAGCTGGCATCTATTCCTCTATATACGGTCGGTGGCCCGAATAGTAACGGTGCGCTTAACGAACCGGACGCCGGCGCCCCGCCGCCGGATGCAGCCAAAAGGGCACAAATGGCCGTATCCAGGCCGGATGGGTACAGAAAAAAGGGCACAAAGGGTCGGGCTTAACGACCGACGTTGCCCTATTTGGCCGAGTTAGCGAACCTACTGGCGTGCCAATCAAACATCGGGTGCCGGCCACGCTCAGGACCAGGCCGTTCACGTCTGCAGAAGCTCACGGCGTGGGTGTCACCCGTGGCCAATTGCGGGGAGCCCGCTATCGTCGACTTGGCTCAGGCATCTACCACTGGGCGGGCCTAAAAGAAAGCCCACAGCTGATGTTGGCCGCTGTCGCCCGGCGACTTCCGGCCGGCGCTGCATTTTCCGGACGTACGGCCGCCTGGCTGCACGGACTTGATGCCCCGCCCTGCGATCCGATCGAGGTCACGATCCCCGAACCGGCCGGCAGCGGCCGCCGGGCCGGCGCGTTTGTTCGTCGCGCCGCCCTCGCCAAGGAAGAGATCGTCCTGCGGCGCCGCCTGCCGACCACATCAGCACTCCGCACGGCGGTGGACCTTGGCGGTAGAAGTCCGTTGACGGAAGGAGTCGTCGCTGCGGACCTGTTCCTTCATGCCGAGCTTGTGTCGCTGGCCGAGCTGTGCAATTACGTGACAGACCATTCGGGAGCCAAAGGCATCGCGCGGCTGCGACGCGTTCTCGATCTGGCCGAGCCCAAGGCCGAGTCCCCAATGGAGAGCCGGCTACGAATGCTGCTCGTGATCGCCGGACTGCCGCGGCCGGAGGTTCAGGTTTCCATCCATGACGATCAAGGCCGCTTCTTAGGCCGTCCCGACCTGCTCTATCAGCGTCAGCGCCTGGCAATCGAATATGACGGCGGCAACCATCGTGATCGAATGGTTGACGACAACCGCCGCCAAAACGGGCTGGTCGGCGCCGGCTATCGCTTGCTCCGCTTCACGGCAGCCGACGTCTACGGCGCCCCCGACACAGTTGCGATGCAGGTCCGCCACAGCCTCGCCTCGCGGACCTAGTTCGCTCGAGACCACCTAAACCCGACCATGCGGGCACGGATGGTCGTATTGCGGTCGATTGCTACAGCCAAAAGGGCACAAATGG
>Ga0207929_1000363_pt1 | contig 12751 bp, 11 predicted proteins | sample NGESurdeep072012_FD_184466 | JGI IMG/M metagenome (GOLD analysis project Ga0207929, IMG submission 184466) | Arctic peat soil microbial communities from Barrow, Alaska - NGEE Surface sample 53-1 deep-072012 (SPAdes) | ecosystem: Environmental > Terrestrial > Soil > Wetlands > Peat ... | reverse complement strand
CCACCGCGACGCCGGCCGCCAGCGCCTGCTCCACGTACCACTTGGTCGCCTCTTCCGAACCGACCGGCAGGTAGCTGACCATCACGTCGGCCTTGCTCTTCTTCAGGATGCCGACGACGTCTGCGGTTTCGCCGGGCGCCTTCTTGACGACGTCCGCGAGGTACTTGCCGATACCGTCGTGCGTCATGCCACGCTCGACCTTGACGTCGAGCTTGGGTACGTCCGAGAACTTCACAGTGTTGTTGGGGCCCGCGAAGATGGCCTTGGAGAGGTCGAGCCCTACCTTCGTCTTGTCGATGTCGAAGGCGGCGACGAACTCGATGTCGCTGATGTGGTAGCCGCCCAGGTCGACGTGCATCAGGCCAGGCACGAATTCCGTGTGCGAGGCGTTGCGGTAGTAGTGCACGCCCTGGACGAAGGAGGAGGCGCAGTTGCCGACTCCTACGATCGCGACGCGGACCTTGCCGTTTTTGTGGCCGTTCTTCTGGCCATTCTTGCTGCCGTTTTTCATGCCCCAACCTCCGTGCGAACTTTGCGTTCTTTGATTCCAATCAATTCTTCTAGTTGCCGCCGCTCACGGGCGATGTTCTCCACGTCAAGTGAGCAGTAGACCTGGCGCCCGTCGCGACGGGTGCGGATGACGCCGCCCACCCGCAGCATCCGCAGGTGCCACGAGATGCGTGGCTGGCTCATGCGGAGGTGGAGGGCGAGGTCGTTGACGCTCTCCTCCCCAACCTCGCCCAGGCGCTGCAGGATGCGCAGCCGGGTCGGGTTGGCAAAGGCCAAAAAGTGGTCGGGAAGCTCGTGGCGCTGGGTGGGTAGAAACATAAAGCTTGCTTTATGAGTCTAACGCATAAAGAGTCCGTTATGCATCGCGAAGAGCCGCCCTGGGACTACAGGTTGAAGCGGACGCTCAAGGTGTTACTAGAAGTGCACAGAAAACCGGCGCCGCATGGGCTCGGGTTGACTAGCACGAACGTAATGGTGCCGCTGTAGTGACACCACTTCAGCTGGTCCGGAGGCCCGGCCGAGAGAGTCATGACCCCGCCGCTCGCAGACACGGTCATCCCCGGCGGGGGATTCGTCGTGGGGTTCGTCGAAAACACCAGGCACCCTCCCCTGAGGGGTGTACCGATCGTTGCTCCATTGACACCTGTGATTTTTACTATGGGCTTCGCACCCGGCGTGCCGCCCGAATAGGGGATATGGAGCGCGGCATTGGAAGCGGCCGCGCAGTTATTGAGTTTCGTAGTGGGGTCGGGACACGTCGCAGTAGTCACATTGAACACTAGTTGCCGAAACACCAGGATCGATCTTGTTACGCCGGCGGCGCCCCCGGCCGAATCGTCAACTCGAATCACGAACGAGAAGGTGCCCGCGGCGGTCGGCTTACCGGTTGTCTTGCCTGCGGATGACAAAGCGAGGCCGGAAGGGAGCCCCCCGGAGCTGATCGACCACTTGTAAGGCTTCACGCCACCGGCCGCCCCCGCGGTGACAGCCCCATACGCGAGGCCAACCTCACCCATGTGGAAGGTGACGCTTGTGATGATTAGCTTTGCGGGACTGGGCGACGGGGAGGCTGCCGGCGGCGGGGTCTCAAGCGGTGTCGGTGCTGTGCTTGGCGTCGGGGTCTCAGCTGGCGTCGAGGGAGTCGCCTCGGGCGAATTCGTAGGCTGCTGCTGGCTAGTCAGCTGGGTGCAGGCGCCTAGCACCAATATCACCCCAGCGGCCACTGCCGCAGCGACCACACCACTCCCTCTAATTCCGTTAACCACGAGTTGCCGGGCAAATTGTATGTGCCGCCAGGGAATTCGACGTCGCGTAACCAAATATTGCCGCGGTGCAGTCGTCTACGTCCGACGCACCAGGTCCAGGAACTCCGCGCGCGTGCGGGCATCCTTGCGGAAGGTGCCGAGCATGCACGAGGTGATCAGCTGGCCGCCAGGCTTCTGGACTCCCCTCATTTCCATACAGAGGTGCCGCGCCTCCACCACGACGCCGACGCCCCGCGGCGCCAGCTCCTCGTTCAACGCCCCGGCAATCTCCTGGGTCAGCCGCTCCTGCAGCTGCAGCCGGTGGGCGAAAACGCCGACCAGGCGAGGGATCTTGCTGAGGCCCACAACCTTTCCCTTGGGCAGGTAGCCGACGTGGCAGGTGCCGAAGAACGGGAGCATGTGGTGCTCGCAAAGGCTGTAGAACGGGATGTCCTTGACCAGCACCATCTCGTCATAGTCCTGGTCGAAGATCGCGCCCGCGATGACGTCTGCCGCGCGCACGCCGTAGCCGTCAGTCAGCTCCCGCAGGGCTCGCGTCACCCGGTCGGGCGTGTCCTGCAGGCCCTGGCGGCCGGGATCTTCCCCCAGCTCGGCCAGCATCTGCTCGACCAGCTCCGGCATCCGATCGACCGGCTTCACATTCGCCACGCCCGCATCCTCACACAATTGAGGCGTGGACGCGACTTCGGCCGCGCAGGTGCTCTCCGAGATTGGATACCTGCTCCGGCAGAACGAATCCGAACGTTTTCGGGCCAAGGCTTTCGCCGCTGCCGCCTGGTCGATTGTCATCTCGCGGCCGGACCTGGAGGCGCTCCACAAGGCGAACGCGCTCACGACGATCGAAGGCGTTGGACCCGGCATCGCCAAGGTCCTGGCCGGCCTCATCGAAACGGGTCAGAGCTCTTACCTCGAGCGGCTGCGGACCGAGATGGGACAGCCCTCCCGCGACGACGAGTCGCAGATCGACCTGAGCCAGTACCAGGGCGACGTCCACTCGCACACGAAGTGGAGCGACGGCAAGGCGACGATGCTCGAGATGGCGCAGGGCGCGCAAGCGATGGGGTATCGCTACCTGGGAATCACCGACCACTCCCCACGCATCACGGTCGTTCACGGCCTCAACGCAGAGCGCTTGCTTGAGCAATCCCGCGAGATGGCGGACGTGCAGTCGAAGGTGGAGGACGTGACGCTGCTCCAGGGGATCGAGGTCGACATCCTCGAGGACGGTGCCCTCGACCTCCCGAACGAGGTGCTGGAGCTGCTCGATGTCGTCATCGCTTCGCCCCACGTGAAGCTGCGCCAGGAGCCGGCGGCGATGACGGAGCGGATGCTGCGCGCCGTCTCCAATCCTCACGTCGACGTCATCGGCCATCCGACGGGAAGGCGGCCGGGCTCGCGCCTGGGCGCTGACTACGACTTCGAAGCGGTGTTCAAGGAGGCGGCCAAACACAAGGTTGCGCTCGAGATCGATTGCGACCCGGCGCGCATGGACCTGTCACCCGAGATGGCACGACTGGCGCTGGAATGCGGGTGCAACTTCACGATGGACGCCGACGCGCACACGCCGGTCGAGTTCTTTTACGTGCCGATGGCGGCGTGGATGGCGCGCCGGGCCGGCATACCCCAGGAGCGGATCCTCAACTTCCTGGATGTGGGTGAGCTGACCGCCGCGCTCCAGTAGATGCCGACGCCGGCATCGAAGCGCAGATTACGATCAACAGCAATGGCAAAGGTCGGGGTGATGATCGAAGGCCAGGAGGGTCTCAACTGGGACCGCTGGCGCCTCATCTGCCACGACGCCGAGGCCCTCGGCTTCGACTCTTTGCGCCGCAGCGACCACCTCTTCTCGGTGATGGGCGAGGTCGAGCGCGACTGCATCGAATGCTGGACGTCGCTCGCGATGGCCGCGGAGTGGACGAAAACCATCGAGTTCGGACCGATGGTCAGCCCTCTGACATTCCGCCCGCCGGCGCTCCTGGCAAGGATGGCCGCGGCCGTCGATCTTCTGGCGGGCGGCCGGCTGATCCTCGGCGTGGGGGCCGGTTGGTACGAGCGTGAGCATGTCGAGAACGGCATCCCGTTCCTCACCATGGGCGGCCGCATGGATCTGCTCGAGGAAGGCATCAAGACGATCCGCGCGACCTGGGAGAAGGCCAACCCGAAGCCCCCGCGCGGCACGATCCCTCTGCTTATGGGCGGTCGAGGCGAAAAGCGCGCGCTGCCCATGGTCGCGCGCGAGGCGGTCGAGTGGAACCTTTCCCACATGGACGGCGAGGAGTACGTGCAGAAGAAAAAGGTTCTCGACGCCGCGTGTCGCGCGATCGGTCGCGACCCATCATCGATTCGTCACTCGGTGATGGCGAACTTCATCATCGGGCGGGATCGTGTCGAGGTGCGCGAGAGGGCATTGCAGCTGCGCGAGATCATCCCGAGCCTGAAGGGCCTCGACGCCAACCAGGTGATTGCGAAGGTCGGCGAACATGGCCTGGTCGGCACCGCCGACGAGATAGCGGACCAGATCATCAAGTATTCGGCGCTGGGCGTCGAGCTGTTCATGCTTCAGCACTTCCTGCTGGACGACCGCGACGCCTTGAAGCTTCTTGCCTCCGACGTCATTCCGGCGGTGGCCTAAGGTAGGGCGATGGACTTCGACCTCGGCGAGGCGGAGAAAGCGTTTCGCGATGAGGCTCGAGCCTGGCTGAAGGCGAACGCGCCCAAGAATGACTCGGCCGAGAGCGACCACGAAAAGCTCATCGAGAACCGCCGAGCCTGGCAGAGGAAGCTCTACGAGGCCGGCTACGTCGGCATCACGTGGCCCAAGGAGTACGGCGGTCGCGGCGGCGACTTCATGGACCAGCTGATCTTCAACGACGAGATGATCGTCGCCCAGGCGCCTGATCCGATCAACGTGATCGGCCTCGGCATGGGTGGCCCCGTGGTGATCACCCACGGCACCGAGGAGCAGAAGAAGCGGTACCTTCCTCCACTTCTCTCTGCCGAAGAAATCTGGTGCCAGGGCTTCAGCGAGCCCGACGCCGGCAGCGACCTGTCCGGGTTGCAGACTCGCGCTGAGGACAAAGGCGACCACTACCTCGTCAACGGCCAGAAGGTCTGGACGACGCTAGCCCATATCGCCAAGTGGTGCATGTTGCTGACCCGCGAGCGCAAGGAGGACAACCCGCGCCACGGCCTCACCTATCTGCTGGTCGACATGGAAAGCCCTGGCGTCGAGGTGCGGCCGCTGGTGCAGATCACCGGCGATGCCGAGTTCAACGAAATCTTCTTCAAAGACGTCAAGGTGCCGAAGTCCCAGATCCTCGGCGAGGCAGGCGAGGGCTGGGCGGTCGCCATGACCACGCTCCTGCACGAGCGGGGCACTCTAGGCATGGCCCTGGCAACGCGAGCGCAGATCACGGCCGCCGAGCTTGCCGAGCACACCCGAAAGCTGGGCCGCGGCTCCGACCCGCTGGTGCGGCAGAAAGTCGCCCAGTACACGATCGAGGCGCGAGCCCTGCAGCTCAACGGCTATCGGGCGTTGACGGCAATGAAACGAAACGGCATTCCGGGGCCCGAGGGCTCGATTCTCAAGTTGATGTGGTCGGAACTCAACCAGCGCATGGCCGAGACCGCCGTCGACGTCGCGGGAGCGTCCGGCCAGGTGGGCGAAACCAGCGGCTGGAAGTACCAGTTCCTCCGCTCTCGCGCGAACACGATCGAGGCCGGCACCTCGGAGGTCTTGCGCAACATCCTCGCCGAGCGGGTGCTGGGGCTGCCACGAAGCCGCTAGCAGCGACTCCGTAAGGGGGGACGTCCCCCCTCAAATAGATTAGGCGCACGGTGGCGTCCTCCAAGCCGATTCTCGGTGTGATCATCCCTGCCTACAACGAGGAGCGGTCGGTGGCGCAGGTCATACGCCGCGTCCTTCTCGAACCATCGGTGCACGAGGTGGTGGTGGTCGACGACTGCTCGACCGACGGCACCCTGGCCGCCGCGAGACTGTCCACCGATCCCCGCGTGACGGTCAAGCACCACGAGGTCAACCTCGGCAAGGGCGCCGCGATTCGCACGGGCCTGGAAGCGATCACTGCGCCGCTCGTGGTCATCCAGGACGCCGACCTCGAATACGACCCAGGCGACTACGACAAGCTGATTTCGCCCATAGTGCGCGGACGCGCTGACGTCGTTTATGGCATCAGAGGCTTCGCCGGCCAGAGCGCCTACTCGTTCTGGTTTGTCGTCGGCAACCAGCTCGTGACCACCGCCACCAACGTCCTGTTCAACTGCTACATCCAGGACATGGAGACCGGCTTCAAAGTCATGCGGACCTCCCTGATGCGCAGGCTTGGCCTGCGCGGGACCCGGTTCGACATCGAGCCGGAGATCACGGGCCGCATCCTGCGGTTGGGTTACCGGATCTACGAGGTCCCAATCGACTATGCAGCGCGCAGCCGCGAGCAGGGTAAAAAGCTGACCTGGCGCGACGGCGTCAAAGCCCTGTTCGTCCTGATGCGCATCCGCCTCTCCACCTCGCAAGAGCTTTTTGGCACCACCGATCCCTATCACGAGGCGCGGCTCAATGAGCTCAGCCTCGGCCCCAGCCTGCGCCTCAGCGCTGCGGAGCAACCCGGAGAGACTCGAACGCCGCCCGCCTGAACCGCCCGTACTTGCCATCGACGGGCCCGTTTGAGGGGGACGTCCCCCCTTAGGGCGTCCGACCCGGCAAAGCCGGCTCCGGCCGCACCACCCTTATGCAATCTGTGCATGATTCGGCTCTATGGATCCGATTTCGCAGGGAGAGCCCCGGGTGGTCTGGTCTTTCTGGATCGCTTGCGGTCTCGCCATCACTGGCGGCATCCTCCCGCTCACGCTGGCGGCCGGCGGCACCAATCGAATCGGGGGCGCCGCGATCCCGTTCGGCGTCGCCGCGATGGCGTTCGCAGCCGCGGCCCTTTTGTACCGGCGGGGCAGGCCGCTGGCGACGGCGCTCTACTTCGTCGCCGGCATGGCGCTCGTGTACGGAATGCTCACGATGATCGCAGTCCCCCTCCGGCTCGCCGTGATCGGCACGTGCGATCCAGCCCCGGCCATCTGTCCGGCGGGATTCGAGCGGCCGATGAGCGGCGGTGAGGACAGCGGATTGGCGATCGGCGTGGCCATGGGCACCCTTGCGATCCTCGTTGGCTTCTTCGGCTTGCTGATGCTTTTCCGCCTACGACCGCAAACGGCGACCCCACCCCCAACGCGCAAAGAGAAACCATGGGCCCTATCCCCGCCGGCCACCGAAATGCCGGCTCCCGCCAGGACGGAGCCCGAACCCGCGGAGGTTGCGATCGCCGCACCATCCTCCGAATCAGCGGCCCCAACGCCCGAGACAGCGGCCGGTGACAGCGTTGCAGCGCCCCCGAAGCCGGCCCGAAAACCCCGGGCCAAGCGAACGCCAAAACCGCCGGCAGAGCTGCCAGCACCTGAAGAGCGGCTCGAGCTGGCTGCACCGGAAGAGCCCCTGGAGCTACCCGCACCGTCGGCGCCATCAGAGTCAGAGGCTGAGGCCGACTCCACGAGCTGATCCTGCCGCCGCTTAAACTTCGACGGCAGTGGACTTCGCATTTTCCGAGGAGCAAGAGATGCTCCGCCGCTCCACACGTGACTTCCTGGCCAAGGAGTGCGGATCCAAGGTGGTGCGCAAGCTGATGGAAGGACCCGACGCTTACGACCCGGCTCTGTGGAAGAAGATCGCGGGACTGGGCTGGACTGCCCTCGGCATCCCCGAGCAGTACGGCGGAGCGGGCACCTTTCTCGACCTCATCGTCGTGCTCGAGGAATGCGGCCGCTCTCTTCTTCCAGGTCCTTTCTTCGCGACCATGGGCCTGGCCGTCCCGGCATTGATCGAGGCCGGCACGGAGCCTCAGAAGAAAGAGGTGCTCGGCGCCATCGCCGAGGGCAAAGCACGCGCCACGCTGGCGATGACCGAGCCTTCGGGCCGCTGGGATGCGAGCGGAGTGACTCTGGCAGCGAAACCGGTCGCAGGCGGCTGGCGGCTGGACGGCGTGAAGCTCTTCGTGCCCGACGCCGAAGGCGCGGACTACACGGTGGTCGCAGCGCGCACGCGAGGCGAAGGTGAGGAGGGCATCTCGCTCTTCCTGGTCAAGGGCCGGCCCAAGGGCATGAGCGTCACGCAGCTGCAGACGCTCGACATGACGCGGCGCTGGAGCGAGGTGCGTTTCGACGGCGTGCAGCTGGATGCCGATGCCCTGATGGGCGCGCCGGACAAAGGTTGGGTTCTCTTGAAACGTGCGCTCGAGTGGGCGACCGCGGCTCTTTGCGCTGAGATGGTGGGTGGCACGCAAAAGGTGCTCGAGGACTCGACCGAGTACGCCAAGACGCGGCACCAGTTCGGCAAGCCGATCGGCATCTACCAGGCCGTGTCGCACAAGCTCGCTGACATGCTCGTGCTCTCAGAGAGCGGGCGCTCCGCGACCTACTACGCCGCGTGGGCGGTCGAGGCTGACGCGCCCGATCGATCGCTCGCGGCGTCGATGGCCAAGGCGTACGTCTCCGACGCCTACCGGAAGGTGGCGGGTGACGGCATCCAGGTGCACGGCGGCATCGGCTTCACCTGGGAGCACGACATGCACCTGTACTTCAAGCGGGCGAAGGCGTCAGAGGTGACGCTGGGCGACGCGACGTACCACAGGGAGCTGGTGGCTCAGGCTCTGGATCTCTAGTCAGCCGCCTGGCGCGCGCCTACCGGTTGACCGTGCCCACGAATTTACCCGGAAAGCCGAGCGAAACCGTAGCGCCGGGGGTCGTCAAGCGGACATACGCAAGATTCGGGCTCGGACTCAAGGATGAGACCGCGCCAATCACTGTTCCCGAATCCAGCCAACCGGTGGCGCCGAATTGCTTCCCGGGGACGTTGCTGCCCAGATTGAATCGAGTCCCATTGCGAGCGCCGACCACCGAGACGTAATAGGCGCCGACCACCATATGCTGCTCATCCTGAGAAACGAAGGGGCAACAGGCACTGCCGTCGGGCGTCGTTACGCTGAAGTGCGTTATCTCGGCGCCGTTCACGCTGTGCAGGCTGAGCGTCGTGTCATAAGCTCCTGCTGAATTGGCCACTGGATTTCCCAGGCACAAGTAGTCGCCGCTGAAAGCCATGTCCCACACCTGGCACAAGCTCGGGTCGGCGACTTGGCGCACGACCTTCCCGGTGTTGGCATCGATACGCGCCGCAACGCCAAGGGTCGAGCCTGGTCCTCCGCCCTGGCTCGCCCACACGGTCGGGTACGTGCCGAGTGGTCCCACCGCGTCCCAGCCCGTCAAAGCCATCACTTTGCTGGCGTCGCTCAGGCTCTGGTGATAGAGGAGGGCGCTGGCGCCGCCGGCTTGCGCGGAGAAAACATCGAGGGTCAGAGAGTGCGCGGGCTGACTGGCGCTACAGGAGAAGTACTTTGCCGACGCAGTGAGAACGACGCCCAACAGCCGGCTCCCGTCCGGGCTCACAGCGAATGAGAGCATCTGCTGGCTCGATGTCAACGGGAAGGTAGCCACCGTGGTGACCTGCCCTGTGGTCGAGAGGCTCCGAACAACACCCTTGCCGTCGGCGAAATAGACCCGGCCGGCCGCAACGTGAGCCGATGGCGGGAGGACGCTGCCCATGCATCCAAGGTCGGGTGATGGCATTGGTATGAAAGTGGCCTTGGCCCGGGCGTAGCCATCGAGGCCCGCGACCGCGGCTGTGTTCCAGGTGTACGGGCTGCCCGGAATCTTGGCTTCGAGGACCGCGAACAGCAGTGGCCCGGATGATGTCGGGGATGGATGCGTTGTCGGGCTCGGGCTTCCACCTGAAGACGGGCTGGTTTCAGCCGTCGCGGTGGAGCCTGGCGATGCCGAAGCTCCGCCTTGTGCCTGACCGCACGCTGCAAACATCAGGAGCAGACCGACTAAGGCGCGGCGCATATAGCAGTAACGTGGCCACGCGGAGAACGTTCCGCAAATCCACTTCTAAAGCGTCTGGCCTACCCGGCCGCGAGCAACCGGAAAACCACGATCCCGAATAGCGCGCATGCAGGTAGGACCAGGCCCCGGAACAGTGACCAGTAGCCCGCCCACGCTTCGCGCAGCCGGTCGAGCCTCCGGCCGGAGCCGAAGACCAACGACCAGTAGATCGGCAGCGCGGCTCCAGTGTTGAGGGCCAGCGCCAGCAACGCGATGCCGCCGGCTCCCACCAGCCATGGCTGCAATGGCGTGCTTCCGCCAAAACCGAGCTGGACACCCCATGCAGCTGATGCGGCGATCAGGCCGAGCAACGCAGGCACTCCGAGCAAGAAGAAGGCCGCGAAGCTCACGATCACCAGCGCCAGCATCAAAGCCAGCATGGCCACGATCCCGGCCAGCGCGGCAGCCGCGACAGTCACGCCGCTCGTGGCCGGAACATTGCTCGACACCGGCGTGACGTTGAGTGGGGTGGTGTTATCCACCGACGCCGATATGCCTACCGACTGAACGTCAGACCAGGAATGCCAGTGCGCGCTGGAGGAGACAGTCGCCGCGATCCCGGCGGGTGCCAGCGCGAGCAGCAGTCCCGCAGCGATGGCCGCGGCGTTGCGGCGTATCAACGCGACCGGCAGCCACCCGCGTCGCTTTCGCGTCCGGCCGAGCCCGGTCTCCATCAGCCGTTCGCGGTCGAACGTGGTGCCGCACAACACAGTCAACGCAAAGCACGCAGTGAGCGGGAGCAGCAAGGACGCGGGCGCGAGAGGCGAGCGGAACACGAACAGCGCAAGAGGAAGGTCGGCCACGGCCGCCGAGACAGGAGAAAGCAGGAACGACCACGCCCCGCCCGCGGCGCCCTCGCGCGGAAAGAGCATGAACCCGAGCATGCGTCCCATCGCCGCCCAGTACGCCGTGACTACCGCGACGAAGGCGAAGATCGGCAGGAGGTCCCAAGGCGCGCTCTGCCCGAAGAGAGTCAGCAAGGTCATGCCGGCTGCCATCCAGAACGTGACCCACACGGTGCTGACCACCGCTCCCGGCAGGACCTCCAACCAGATGAGCGAGGGGTCGTCGATCGGCGTGTAGAGCAAGACCTCGAGTGACTGCTGCGCCTTCTCCCACCAGATGCCAATCGAGCTCTTGATGGATTCGAGCAATGCGAATGACATGAAGAACAGCGGCAGCAGAAGACCGGCCTGTAGCGCGGTGCCGCCCGCGAAACGTTCGGCCACCTGCCCGGCCACCCCAGGCAGCTGCCCAAAAAGCGAGGTGCCGGCGACGAGCAGGAGCACGAACGCGTTGAGGTACATCACCCAGCTCAGGTCTCCACGCCGCCACCACGAACTGACGTAGAACGGCAGCGAGTGACGCAGCAGGTTCCATTGCGAGCCCAGCGACGCGAACATGCGAGGTGCGCCGATTCCGGAAACCGCCGCCGGCGCGGGCATCGGCTCCGATGACGGCGAAACAGGCTCCTCCATCGCCTTCAGGTAGACAGACTCGAGGCTGGTCTCCTCCTCTTCTAGCTCATGGAACGGCGCGTCCTGGCTCGACAGACGCCGCTGCAGCTCAGCGGCGAACGCTGCGCGGTCGGCGACCGAGGCCTGCCACGGCAGCGTGTACGTGAGGCGGTCGCCGGACAGCGTGTGCTCCACCGCGTGCTCGCCGAGCCACGCGTTCAGCGGCTCGGGGTCGGCGACCGGCTTGCTCAGGTGGGCCGACAGGCGCCTGCCCTTCGCTGCTTCCTGGCGCAGGTCCTCGAGCGTGCCACGCGTGACGATGACGCCCTTGCGCATGATCGCGATGCGGTCGGCCATCAGCTCCGCCTCGCTCAAAACGTGCGTGGTCACGATGAGGGCAGCGCCCCGTTCCTTCTGCTCCGCGAGGTAGTGGCGCATGTCAGCCGCGGCGACCGGGTCGAGTCCGGCCGTGGGCTCGTCGCAGAAGATCCAGTCGGGTTCGTGGAGCGTCGCTCGGATCAGCGCAACCTTCTGCGCCATTCCACGCGAGTAAGCCGCGAGCACAGTGTCGGCGCGATCAGCGAGCTCGAAACGGTCGAGCAGATCAGCGATCTTCTTCCGGCGCTCCGCTTCGGGTACCCCGTATAGATAGCCGAACCGATCGAGGTACTCGGGCGCGGTGTTTCGTCCGTACAGCCGCGCCTGGTCGGGGACGACGCCAAGCCGGGCGCGCACCGCATCCAGCTTCTCGGGCAGACGCAGCCCGTCGAGCTCGATCAGTCCAGCGTCAGGCCTGAGGATGCCGCCGAGACAGCGAAGCGTGGTCGATTTGCCGGCCCCGTTTTGACCCAGGAGCACGAGCAGCTCGCCACGTTCCACCTGCAGGTCGACACCGTCGACTGCCCGAACGTCGCCAAAGCTCTTGCGGAGTCCCTCGACCCGGATCACGTTCCGATACTAGATATCAGTCGCGCAATCGGGTTGCAGATAAGGCCGGAAACTAGATTTTCTCGAACGAGCCGACCGGCACCTCCACCGGGAAGGGCGCCAGGACGATGACGAGCCTCATGACAACGCGTCAACGGCCGGCTTGACGCGGCTCATCACCTTGTGGTGCACAGCCTCCCTTGGTTCGCTCGCGTCCAGGCGCGTGATCCGCTCCGGCTCTGCTCCGGCAAGCCGCTCGTATGCCGCGGCCACACGGTTGTGGAACTCGACCGACTCGCGCTCCACTCGGTCGGCGCTCTTGCCTGCGCTCAGCTGGCGCTCCCGCCCTTTTTGCACTGGTAGGGCGAGAAGGAATGTCATGTCCGGGCGCGGAAAGGTGGCCGGCCATGTCACCGGTACGCCGCGTCCCCCGCCCTGGTATGCAAGGGTCGAGTCGTGGTAGCGGTCGGCGATGACGATTCGCCCGAGCGCCAGCGCCGGGATTATCAACTCTTGAAGAAGCTGCCGCCGCGCGGCCATGAAGAGGTACATCTCCGCCTCGCCGTCCAGCTCCATGCCGCTGTTCAGAAC
>Ga0207929_1000362_pt1 | contig 12792 bp, 10 predicted proteins | sample NGESurdeep072012_FD_184466 | JGI IMG/M metagenome (GOLD analysis project Ga0207929, IMG submission 184466) | Arctic peat soil microbial communities from Barrow, Alaska - NGEE Surface sample 53-1 deep-072012 (SPAdes) | ecosystem: Environmental > Terrestrial > Soil > Wetlands > Peat ... | reverse complement strand
TGGCTGACCTTGACGCGCCCTCCATGGGCGGTGACGACCGCGCTCACGATCGACAGGCCGAGGCCGGCGCCACCACTGTCGCGGCTGCGACTCGGGTCGGCGCGATAGAACGGTTCGAAGATGCGCCCGACGTCTCCTTCGTCAAGGCCGGGTCCGTGGTCCGCGACAGACAAGCGGCCCAGGCCGTCATCGGCCGCGACGGCGACCTCGATCGGGGTCTGTTGCGGGGTGTGGACCAATGCGTTTCGCATGAGGTTGCCAAGCACCTGGCGGAGTCGCGTGTCGTCCCCGGTGACGATCACCGGGCCGTTTGCGTTCAATCTGATCTCGCGCTGCGGTGCCACGACTCGGGCATCGGCCACAGCATCGTTGGCGATGGCGCGCAGGTCGACAGCCTCTTTGGCGAGCGGCCGGCCCTGGTCGAGGCGAGCGAGCACGAGAAGGTCGTCGACCAGCCCCGTCATGCGGATCGCCTCCTGCTCGATGCGCCGCCGGGCCGATTCGGAGTCCTCGGGGGATTCCGCCGCGCCCCGGCGAAGCATCTCCGCATAGCCGCGGATCGAGGTGAGCGGGGTTCGAAGTTCGTGCGAAGCGTCGGCGATCACCCGTCGCAGGCGAGCGTTGGAGGCAGCGCTCTGGGCGAAAGCGGCTTCGATCTGACTAAGCATTCCGTTGAGGGCGAGCCCCAGCCTGCCGATCTCCGTTTGCGGCGTGGCCGGCTCAACGCGGCGGGCGAGGTCGCCGGCTGCGATGTGCGCTGCGACAGCACCCATCTTTTCCAGCGGCCGGAGGCTGATCCGGATGATCAAGAACGCAAGGATTGCAGTTGCGACAACCACCGCGGCACTGATGGCGAGCTCGAGCAACAAAACCTGGCTCAGCGTGAATTGGGTTTCCGTCAGGGGCACCGCAAACACGACTACGTCCCCAGGAAATGAATTTTCGGACCAGTGAGTGACCCGATACCGATCCACACCTCCTGTGCCCTCGACTGTGACGGGCTGCGTGGGCGCGTCAGCCGCGGTCTTCGGTAGGGACTTTGGCAGCACTGGGCTGGCTGTCGACGAGGTCGCGCCGAACTGCTGGACGTGACACACAGCGAGAACTGTCCCGTCTGGGCCGATCAGCTCCGTCACGGTGTTGGCCGGAAAGGTGGTGGACGATCCCGGCCCACCGAAACGACAGTCGGGACTGTTGAGCACGTTGACGGCGGTGATGACGGTTGAGCGTGCGACGAGCTGTTGATCGATCCGGCTCAGCAGAGAGTTTTGGAGCGTCAGATAGGTGGCGACGCTGGAGATCGCGAGCCCGACGACTACCAGCGAGATGACTCCAAAGAGAAGTCGCCCACGGAGCGACTGGATCATGGCCTCGGGGCGCGAAGCACGTAGCCAACGCCGCGGACTGTTTGCAAAAGCGGCGGCTCGAAGCGGTCCACCTTTCGTCGCAGGTAGCTGATGTAGGTCTCGAGCACGCTGGCGTCGCCGCCGAAGTCGTAGTGCCACACGTGGTCGAGGATCTGGCTGCGGGTCAGAACTCGACCGGCGTTGACCAGCAGGTAGCGCAACAGCCGGTACTCGGTGTTGGTCAGGTCGACGACTTGCCCGCTGCGCCTCACCTCGTGGCCCTCGTCATCCATCTCTAGGTCGGCCAGCGTCAGCTTGCCGTCCTGGGTCTCGCTGCCGCCATGCCTTCTCAGCACCACCCGGACCCGCGCCATGAGCTCTTCCACGCTGAACGGCTTCGTCACGTAGTCGTCGCCGCCCACCGTCAGCCCGTGGACCTTGTCGTCGGTGGCGTCCTTGGCGGTCAGGAAGATGATCGGGACCCTGTGGCCGGCGGCGTTCAACCGCCGAAGGACCTCGAGACCGTCGATGTCGGGAAGCATGACGTCGAGGATCACGAGGGCAGGGGAGAACTGGCTGACAGCGGTCACGGCGCCGCGGCCCGTTGCCGCCGTCTTGACGCTGAACCCTTCGTAGCGGAGAGCCATCGCCACCAGCTCGGTGATGTTGGGCTCGTCGTCGACGACGAGGACACGCACCGCCTCCCCGTCCTTGTTCACGGCCTTAATGCTGCCTCGATTGTCTGTGAGTTTGCTGAGAAACGAATGTGGACTCGCTAGGTTTTGGCCATCCGCCAAGGCGGTGAACCGATCCCGTTCGGTCCACCAGGCGGGCAGGAAGCCGGCTCCCTTCGAGCCACTCGATGGCCGCCTGGCCCATGACGATGGCCGCCGTGGAGGCGATGTTGGCGTCGACGCATGTCCCGGCGATCACGGTGGCAGTGCGCCATGGACCGTCGCTGGGGAGGCCGGTGTCCGGGTCGATGATGTGGTGAAGCGCCACGCCGCCACGGGTCCACCTGCGGACGGTCGTGCTCGAGGTGGCGATGCCGCCCGACCTGATGCTGATCGTCTCCTGGCCTTCCTGGATCGGCGCGCCGCTGTCCTCGCTCGCCTGGATCAGCCAGCCCTCAGGAGGCGGCTCGCCTGCGACCGCGATATCGCCGCCGAGGCTGACCAGCACACCGCCGCGGCCGATTTGTGAGAGCGCGGCGGCGGCGGCCAGGTCGGACGTGAGCGCCTTCGCGGTCGCGCCGAGGTCGATATCGACCCCGCGGGGCAGGCGCACGGTTCGCGATCCCGCGTCCAGCACCACCGCCTGCCAGCCGGGTATCCGGCTCACGATCAGCTCGATCGCCATGCCGTCACGCGGAACCGCGGCGAAGTCTGCGTCGTAGCCCGCGAGCTTGACTGCCGATCCCACTGTCGGGTCGACCGCGCCACCGGTGAGCCGTGCGCCGCGAAGGGCAGCGGAGATCAGCTTCACCAACAGCGGAGAAATCACAACGGCGCGTTCTGGAGTGGCATTGACCCGGCTGAGCTCGCTGTCCTCGCGAAAGCGGTTGGCGGCAAGATCGACCGCTTGCACGATTTCGTCGACGGCGGACTTGGCCGCGGCCAGGTCAGGCTCGTGAGTGACGATCACCCTCAGCGAGCCGCCGAATGCGCGGCCATCGGCGATGGCGACCGGCGTCCTCGTTTTCGTCAACCGGCTTTCGCGCCAGGTGGTGGGGGAGGAGGGCGGCGCTCGATCTTTCTCAGAGCGAGGGCGAGGACGGGGCAGCTGACGACGGCCTTCTGTGCGTGGGGCATCAGAGATCCTGGGATCGGGCCGGGCGCGATGATCGGGTATCCCCAATCGTCCAGTGAGATCCGCTCGGGAAAGAGCTCGGCGCACAATCGGCTGCCGTCGCACTTGGTCCGGTCGATCCAGAGCTCGGTCTGCGCCACGTCAGGAGGCCCGCCGACCGCGCGCGCCGGCTGCGGCCGCGAACTCCGGCTCGAAGACTTTCAACGCTGACTCGAGGAAGGCGACGGCGCCATCAGGATGGCGGCATGCGCCGCGGCCCTTCACCATCGCCGTCCAGCGATGCAGCTGCGGCAGGTCGCCGTGGTCAGCCTGGCGTGCAGCGATTCGCGTGGTCGCAGCGGACAGGCTGCGAAGCCCGAAGAAGCACGGCCCGCATTGCGCCGCGCTCTCATTGGCGAGGTGCTGCAGGATTCGCGCCGAAACATCGAGAGGATCGGCCGTCTCGTCGAGGACGCTGACGACTCCGCAGCCGAGCGACCCGCCTGCCGCGCGTAGACCTTTGGGATCGAGCACCATAGAGCCGGCCTGGTCCGCGCTGATCCAGCCGCCGAAGTAGCCGCCGAGGAGCACAGCGCGCGCCTTTCCGCTCACGCCGCCGGCAAGTGCCAGCACCTCGTCGACGCTGCAGCCTGAGGCAACCTCGATCACGCCTGGCTTCGCCACCGCGCCACTCACAGTCAAAAGGATGGTCCCGGCCGCGTGGTGCCGGCCCAAAGACTGGAACCAGACATCGCCGTGGCGCGCGATCAGCGCCGCATGCGCGAGGCTCTCCACGTTCTGCACCAGCGTGGGGCGGCCGTCCACTCCACGCTCAAAGGGCCGTGGTGGAATCGCGAGCGGGGCGGCGACGCCTGAGTTGACGAAGTTGACGGCCGCGGTTTCCTCGCCGGCGACGTAGCTTGGCGGCGCCCCCAGCAGTGTGGTTCTGGCCAGCTCGGCCGGCGACCGCTCAGAAAGGGCCCGCGCAATGGCCGAGGCCGCTGCCCCGTGGGCCTCACCTATATAAAGGAGGGTCCGGCTCGCGCCCACCGCATCCGCGGCGAGCAGAGCGCCGTCGATGACCAGGTGAGGCCGCAGCGCCATCAACGTCCGATCCTTTCGGCTGAGCGGCTCGCCCTCAGCGCCGTTCGCGATCACCACGGCAGCCCCACGCGAGCGGCTTTGGACCGCCCGCCATTTGACGCCGACAGGAAATGAAGCGCCGCCCCTGCCGACCAGCCCGCTCCGGTCGAGGGTATCGATCAGCGCACGGTCGCCGCGCGGCCGAGGACCCAGCCTCTTGAGGTGGTCGCGGAAGCTCTCCGGACCGGCAGAAGACGGCGGGCCTGCGAAAAGGCTGAGCTCGGTCACTTCATCACCTTCCTGGATACCCGCTCGCGGAACCGTGCGCGATCCGCGGCGAGTGGATCCGGTGACCTGAACATGACGCGGGCGGCCACGGACCCGGCCACGGCTGCGATGCAGATGCCATCGATCGCCAGCATCCACGTCGACAGGGTGTCGGTCCCGGTACCGAAGCCGTGAAGCACAGCGATCGGCCATGAGGCATACGACAACCAGTGGATCGTGCGCCAGGCGGAAAGACCGATAAGGCCACGAACAAGGCTCGTGAGGGTGATGGCGATGAGCAGCTCAAACGCAATCACTCCGAGGCCGAGCCAGAACGTTCGGTAATAAGAAGAGAACGGGACCACGGCGGCGAGCCAGCCAAGGTGGGTGAACGGGTCCACGACGGCGGTGACTATGTGCAGCGCGAGGAACACCACCGCCGTCAAAGAAAGGTTGCGATGCAGGCCCGTGGTTAGGAAGCGAGGCCAGCTCGGAACTTCGAAGCGGAGCGACGACATGACCCCGAGCACGACCACGGCGCTGAGAAGCACCAGCGAGACGGCCCCGGCGCCCCTGGTGGTGTACCAGAGGACTGTGTCAGGCATCGAAGGCGTGGATCAGGATCCGCCGGAGACCGCGCCGCCTGAGCTCGACGAAGAGCTGACGGGTGTGGGGGAGGCCTGAAGGCCTGTTGAGGTGCTGGTGGATGTCGAGGTCGTGCCCGACGACGTCGAGGTGCTTGCGGTGGCTCCCGTCGAAGTGGCGGTTCCGGGGATCGTGTGAGCGCTGACCGCGCCGAGGATGCCGACGCTCGCGACAGCACCGAAAGCCAGCCCGGCGGTCAGGCGGTTGAGCATCCTGGTCGCGGCGTTGCGAGCCTGGATCCTCTTGACTGTCGTTTTCTCGTTTTCCATGATCTCCACTGTGGCGCCCGGCACTTGAGGGTTCCTGTGAGAAACGTGGGAGTTTGCTGAGAAGTAACGCGCCGGCCGGCCCGATCCTGCAGGCTCCTGACAGTAAACTCTGGATCGACGCCCTCGTAGCTCAGGGGATAGAGCAGGACGGTCCTAACGTCAAGGTCGGGGGTTCGATTCCCTCCGGGGGCACCAACCAATTTTCAGCCGCACGAACGAGCGGATGCGTGCGCGGTGGCACGACGGGCGGGGCTAGTCAGAAAAGAGGCGACGGGGTTGGGTCCGGCGAGCGAAGCGATGCCGGCGATAAACAAGCAATCAGGGCGTACGAACGAGCGAATGCCTGCGCGATGGCACGACGGGTGCAGCTAGTCCAGTAAAAAAGCCACGGGGGTTGGCCCGGCGAGCGAAGCGATGCCGGCGATCAGAAAGCAGTTTCAGACGGTCCGAACGAGCGTATGCGTGCGCGGTGGCACGACGGGTGGAGCGCGTCCAATAAGAAGCCACGGGGGTTGGTTCGGCGAGCGAAGCGATGCCGGCCGGTTTGCCTCGCCCGTCGTGCCTTTTGCTGCCGCCGCTCAGGGCTTGGGCGTGACCTGGCCGTTCAGCGGCGGCAGGTAAGGCATCGGGTCGGTGACCTGGTCGTGGACCCGAAGCTCGAAGTGGAGGTGCGGCCCCGTCGACAGTCCGCTCGTGCCCTCGAGGCCGACCCGCTGCCCTCGCGCGACGTGGTCGCCGACCTTGACGTCGGTTTCGAGCAGGTGGCCGTACAGGGTCATGATCCCGCCGCCGTGCGCGACGATCACGTAGTTGCCGTAACCCACCTGCGTGTTGGCAACGGCCACCACGACGCCGGTTGCAGCAGCGGTCACGGGCGTGCCGAAGCGTGCCGCCAGGTCGATGCCTGTGTGAAAGTGCGGGTACGGCCCAAGTGGCGGTTCGAGCAGGAGCTCGCTCGGGCCGAAGGGCTGGGTTATGTATGCGCCTGCGATCGGCCACGAGAGCGTGAGGCCGGGCAGCGTGGTGCCGACTGGCAGCGTGCGTGTCACCATCGCGAGGCCGGCCCCCACCTGTGCCTGGTTCCAGGCTGCCTGGTATGCCCGCTGGATCAGCAGCTGCTCCTGCTGCTCGAGCAGGCGCGCCAGCGCGGCCGTGACCTCGGGTGGTTGATTGGCGAGACCGGCCTGCGCGGCTGTGATCTGCGACATCAAGACGCCGAGCTGGGCGGTGATGTCGTTCTGCTGGCTGATCGCGGAGTTCAGTGCCGTCAGGTTCGCATTGAGCTGGCCGACCACGCCGTTTTCGGTGTTCAAGTCGGCAATTCGAGCGTCCCGATCCGTCTGCTGTTTCGAGAGGTCGGTTTCGAGCTGTGCCTCCAGGGCGTGGGCGCGCTGACCGGCGACGATCAGGTCGGCAGCGGCGACCAGTGCGTCGTGAAGGTTGCCGGCGCGGGCAATCTGCACCAGAAACGAGTCAGGTTGCCTCGAGATTGCGCGTGCGAGTGCGGCGACCTGCGCCTGCTCAACGTCGATGCGGCCTTGCGTGTCGGCGATCTCGGATTCCAGCTTGGTTATCTGTGCTTCGAGGGCGGTGATCTTGGCTTCCTCGCTCGCGATGTGCGCGTTGAGGTTCTGCTCGCTCGCCGCCGATTGCAGCAGCGCAATGCTCAATTGCTCCTGGCTGGTCAGCGCCCGAGCCAGGTCGCCACCGAGGCGCCTGCGCAGCTGGTCGTATGCCGCCTGGTTTGGGTCAGGTGAGGGACAGGTCACGCGCGAGCTCGATGCGGCGGGCGTCGGGCAGGTCGCGTAGCTCACGGTGATTGCCCCAGGCACCAGCAATGCAACCAGGGCGCACAACGTGGCCAGGCGCGCGAGTGTGCGTCTCACGCGCGGATTCGCCTAAAGCCGAGCATCGCAGTCAGCGCGCCGAGTCCAAGGCCGGCCACAATCACCGCAGCGGCCACATAACGTACCGAGTCCGGGCCGACGCCCGGGAGGACTTGCGAGTACGTCTGCGAGGCGAAGCTGGAGGCCAGCGCCCAGACGCCCAGCACCGCAGCCCCGGCCAGGGCGCCCGCGAAGGCGCCTGTCATCAGGCCTTCGGTGACGAAAGGTCCGCGCACCATCCAACCCCGGGCTCCGAGGAGGCGGGTCACCGTCACCTCCTGCTGACGCGCGGCGGCGATCGCGCGCATCGAGTTGGCGGCAACGGCGTACGCGACCACCGTGACGAGAAGCAGCAGCGCGGCGCCGATGCCGCCGATGATCAGCGCGACCTTGCGCAGTCGGGCATATGTGTCCGGGTCATAGGAGGTGGGGTACGCGGCGTCAACAGCTGGGTCACCGACGACCTCCGCAGCGACCGCCGCCACCGACCCCACCTGTGTCACCTGCACGTCCAGGCTGGCGGAGAACGGGTTGGACGCGCTCAGGCCGGCCAGCGCGTCAAGCCCGGGCCTGTTTCGCGCGTCCTGTAGTGCCTGCTCTGCGCTGATCTCGGTTACCGAGCTCACACGAGAGTCGGCCCGGAGCCTGCTCTCGAGCGCGGCGACGGCTGTGGGCGTGGCATCTGTGGCGAGATACACCCTGACTATCGACGCCTGGCCTGCCTCTTGGCCGGCCACGGTGGCGATCGAGATGCCGACCAGCGCGAGCATTCCGCACAAGACAAGGGTCAAAGCCATTGAGCCAAGCGCCGGCGCGGTCAGCCGGATGTCGCGAGCCCAGCTGCTGAGACCGCTGAGGACAACCAGCCGGAAGCTGTTGTCGCAAAGGGCGGCGAGCCGGCGCCACAGAGGCAGCCTCGCCGCCACGGCGTGACCATTCTTGTGCGGGCGGGTTGCCGCCGGAACGACACGCCGCCAGAGCGAGAGGCCGAAAAGCTTGCCGTTCGAGCGCGACCGTTCGCGGCTGACGAGCACCTGACCGCTCGGGAGCCGGAGGACGCGGTTGGCGGCGAAGGTCGGATGGTGGGTGGCGACGACGACGGCCGTGCCATTTGCGGCCGCCTCCTCGAGAAGGCGCATCACCATCTGCGCGTTGTCGTCGTCGATCGACGCGAGCGGCTCGTCCGCCAGGAGGACCCTTGGCCGTCCCGACAATGCTCTGGCGACCGCGACCCGCTGCCTTTCCCCGGCCGAAAGCTGGTGAGGATAGGCGCCGCGCCTGTGGCCCAGGCTGAGAGCTTCGAGCGCGTCCAGCGCCCGGCGCTGGATCGTTCGGTGCGGGACCTCGGGATCGCCTATCTGCATTGCGAAGACGAGGTTTTCGAGGGCGGTCAGGCGCGGGAGCAGGCGCTGGTCCTGGTAAACGAACGCCACCTCGCGGCGGATTCGGCCGAGACCGCGCCGCCACCACCGATGGAGGCCTCGCCCCTCGACCCAAACCTCTCCTCGATTCGGCCGTAGCTGGCCGTGGATCAGGCGGAGGAGCGTGGTCTTGCCTGAGCCGCTGGGTCCGGTGACCTCGAGGATCTCGCCGGGAGCTACAAAGACGCTGATGTCGCTCAGCACCGCCGTACGGCCGAAGAGCTTGGAAACGTGCGTCAGCTTGACGACTGGCTGGGGCGCGACCGAGCCATTGGTCCCCGGCCCATGCGCGGCCGCCACCCCGTTTGTGGCGCGCGCGCCCTTGGTGGCTACCGTTTGGAGTCCCACCCTTTCCCGCCCACCAGATTAGTCGAAGCTGGTTGCGGACAGGGGGCGTGAAGCGAACCGCTCGGCGGCAACAATTTGCCGCCGGAATCGGCCTACCAGAAGGCTCCCTTGCCCAGAAGCACATAGAGGATCGGGCCGATTCCCCAGAAGAACGTGATGATGATCCACAGCACCTTGCCCAGACCGCCCATGTCCTGGCGACCGACGATGTTGATCACGCACAGGACCCAGACGATCGGGTGAAGGAAGATCGCCAGCAGAATCTCGACCAGAAGCTTCATCAACAACCTCCCTAAGTTTTCAGTGCGCCGCGTTTCGCGAGTGACGACAGCGGGTTTGGGATCGCCGGCCACCCGCCGGCGGGAGCGAACGTCCCATCGCTCGCTTGCTCGTAACGCGTTTTCAATTGTCCACTGGCAACCTGCCTGACCGCATTCGCGAACCTGTCGACCTCTGCATCATCGTTGTACGGAGCCAGGCTTGCGCGCACCGCACCGGGCAGAGCGGTCCGGCGATCCGCCGCCACCTCGCCCTCGACCTGGTCCACGGCTTCCTTGGTCATGTTGAGAAGGTGGAACACGTACGGATTGGCGCAGAAGCAGCCGTTGCGCACGGCTACGCCCCACTCGTGGCTCAGGGCCGCCGCCGCCAGGCCGTGATGGACGCCGTCGATGACGAAGCTGGCAAGGCCCAGGCGCTCTGGCTCATCGCGTGAGCCGATGCCGCCGAGCACTGCCACGCCAGGGATGTCGCTCAACCTCTTGAGCAGGCGTGCACCAAGCTCTGTCTCGTGGCGAAGCATGTCGTCGAAGCCCAGATCCATCAGCGTCTCGATGGCGACTCCCAGCGCGACCGCGCCGATCACGTTGGGCGAGCCCGCCTCCTCGCGGTCGGGCAGGTCGGCCCAGACAGTGTCGTCCCAGGTCACGATCCTGATCGCGCCGCCACCCATCACTTCGGGCGCGCCGGAGAAGAAGTCCCGCGGCGCGATGAGCACACCGGCGCCGTAAGGCGCGTACATCTTGTGGCCCGAGAAAGACACGAAGTCGAGGTGACCGGGATCGCTTGCGGGACGCACGTCGATGCGACGATGCGGTGCGAGTTGCGCCGCGTCGACCGAGACGAGCGCGGCGTATCGGTGGGCAAGCTCTGCGACCTCATGAATGGGGGAGATAAAGCCCGTGACGTTGGATGCGCCGCTCACCGCGACCAGGCCGATGCGCCCGGCGCTCTCTTGCAACGCGCGCTCGATGGCGTCGAGGTCGATGTGCCCGTCGGGAGTCAGGCCGACGAGAAGGTGGCCGCTCCGATGGCGCCACGGCAGGAGATCGGCATGGTGCTCCATCTCTGTCACCAGCACCTGGCGGCCGTCCAGCCGAGCCTGCTCGGCTGCGATTCGGTTGAGGGCGTCGGTGGTGCCCTTGACGAAGATGACGACCTGGCTCGCGTTGTCGACGTTCAAGAACTCGGCAACGCGTTCGCGCGCTTGCTCGTACGCCTCGGTCGCCATGCGCGACTTGTATCCGGTGCCTCTATGGACGCTCGAGTAGACCTCGGCGAAACCAGTCACCGCATCACGGACTCGCTTCAACGGCGGCGTGCTGGCGGCGTTGTCGAAGTTGATTCCGGTGACCGTCCCGCCGCCCAGCACGGGCACTGGCAGGTCGACTCCGGCGAAATGTTCGCGCCAGCGGCCGGAGTGTGAAAGGGGCACTTGCCGCCTAGCCTACCGCGATTCCGGTGGCCCTATTTGACCGCGCCCAATTCGAAGTCGGGCCGTATGGGTCACACTACTGGCTGGGCTTAGATTGTGTTGTTCACACGAGTTTTGAGATGAAGCCGGGCCGTAAGCTGCGGAGAATGGCTGTTAGTACCGATGGTGCGGACTCCAGCCTCGCCGCTCGCGAGCTCAGCTTCCTCGTCAGGCTCGCGCAGGCGGCAGCCTCGACGCAGCGTCCTGACGAGCTCCTCGAGCTCATCATCCGCGAGGCCACCTCCGCCATGGGCACCGACGTGTGCTCTCTCTACCTGGTTACGTCGCGAGGCCGCGAGCTCCTCCTCACCGCCACCAACGGGCTCAACGAGACGATGGTCGGCAAGGTCGTGATGAAGGTCGGTGAGGGAATCACCGGCTGGGTCGCCGACACCCGCCGGCCTGCCGTGGTGGCGGACGTGAGCAAGGAACCTCACTGGAAGTGGGTCCCTGGCCTCGATGAGGATCGGTTCCATTCGATGCTGTCGGTCCCGATTGAATCGGGTCCGCGCCTGGTAGGCGTCCTGAACGTCCAGACGGCTTACAAGCGTGACTTCGACTCGGGCGACATCGACTTCTTGCTCGCGATCGCAGGCCAGGTCGCAGGAATCCTGGAGCGCAGCGAGCTGCAGAGGGCGATGGAGGTGCAGCTCGCGGAGATCCAGCTGTCGCACGACATTCACGAACGCTTCACGAGGCTGTCGCTCGAGGGCGCCGGCATCCAATCGATCCTCGAGGTGGTCGGGTCGCTTGCCGGCGGGCGAGCCGCTCTGTACTCGCCCAGCGGCTATCGCATCAGAGGGGCGGGCGAAACCACCGATGGGATGCCGCCGCGCATCCACGTGCCTACCCCGCTGGCGCAGGCGGGGGCGCGCGAGGTTCGGATGAACGCCGGCCGGCCGGCGCGCGCAATCGACCTCGTGCCGGTTCGTGCGGGTCCTGACGTGCTAGGCCTTCTCGCCGTTGGGGTTGACGAGAAGACCGTCGATTCGCACGGCCGGCGCCGCGCCCTCGAGCATGGCTCGACCATCCTTGCGCTCGAGCTGGCCAAGGAACGCGCGGCCGCTGAGGTCGAGCGCAGGCTCCGTGGCGACCTGGTCGAAGAGGTGCTTGCGGGCGGCCTCGAAGGTGATGAGGCCGAAAGGATCGCGCGCCAGGCCGAGCGTCTTGGGCATCGGCTCCCACAGCGTGCGTGGGTGATGGTCCTGGAACCGGACGATGACGAGACCGAGTCGGCCTTGCTGGCTCCGGGTCGACAGGACCGCCTGGACAGCGCGTTGAGCGGAATTGTCCGCTCGCGCTTGCCCGATGCTCTCACTCTCGTGCGATCCGCCTCGGCGGTATTTCTGGTGCCAGACGAGGCGGCGCCTGACCTGGCGGCGATAGAGAAGCTCGCCGCCCAGATACTCGCCGGGGCGGCACCGGTCATGAAGCCAGGATCGGCCTCGGTTGGGATCGGGAACCTGGCGAACTCGGTTGGCGAGCTGGCGCGCTCTCACCTCGAAGCCCGCCAAGCGCTTCGCCTGACCCGCCGGGCGGGCGGGCGCGGCCGTGTCGCGTCCTACCGTTCGCTGGGCGCCTTCCGCCTGCTGCTCGAGGTGCAAAGCCCAGATGCATTGAGGCGATTCGTCGATGAGTTGCTGGGCGCGCTGCTGAGCTACGCGCAGTCGCGGGACACGCCCCTGCTCGAAACGCTGGAGGCGCTGTCCGCCGCGCGGTGGGTTCGGCGTGCCGCCGCCAGGAACCTCGGCATCCACATCAACTCGATGAGCTATCGAGTGGAGCGGATCCAGGCGCTGACGGGCCTGCAGCTGGACGACCCCGAAACAAGGGTGGCAATCTCAATCGCGCTACGCGCCCGCACGATGCTCGGGATGTAATCCCGCCTTTCACCGTCGTGGCAGGGTTGGCTGGGGTCCCCCCGGCCATGACTTTGTCCTATTCACGCCAAGCACGGCGTGGAGAAACCAATTCGTAATAAATCCA
>Ga0207929_1000361_pt1 | contig 12816 bp, 15 predicted proteins | sample NGESurdeep072012_FD_184466 | JGI IMG/M metagenome (GOLD analysis project Ga0207929, IMG submission 184466) | Arctic peat soil microbial communities from Barrow, Alaska - NGEE Surface sample 53-1 deep-072012 (SPAdes) | ecosystem: Environmental > Terrestrial > Soil > Wetlands > Peat ... | reverse complement strand
GGCGACCTCGCGCGCGCCGTCGAGGAACTTGGCTATCAGCGGGGTGCGGCCGGGATCCCCCGGCACCAAAACGTAGTCGCCGACCTCGCCCTTGGCCAGGCCGACGTGGTACTTCTTCTCGCTCTTCATGCGCCCGACCGAAGTCTATCGGGCCTTTGTGACGCCGTCCTTGTCGACACGGGCCAGGACGTGGGGCGGCCGGTTGACCTCGTGCGGGCTGAGCTTCCAGGCAGCGCGCAAACGGGGCGCAACTTTCTCCGCAAGCTCCCGTGTGCGCGCATTGACCCAGACCAGGGGGTCGTCCGCAGACACGCGGTCACCAACCTGCAGCTGGATGACGAGGCCCGCCGAAGGGTCGACCTTGTCTTCCTTTCGCAGACGCCCCGCTCCGAGCTCGAGAGCAACGAGTGCGACCTCGAGCGCGTCGATCGACTCCACGTAGCCCCCGGCCATCGCCACGATGGGCACGACATTCGCCGCTACGGGTAAACCGTCCTGCAAGCGGCCGCCCTGGGCGCTCAGCATCTGCTCGAACTTTTCCCGACCAGCTCCACTCCGCAGCGCCTCCGCAGGATCTTTCGAGACCCCGGCAAGCCGGCACATCTCGCCGGCGACCCTAAGCGAGACATCCACGAGCTCCTTGTCGCCATGACCCGAGAGCACGTCGAGCGCTTCCTTGACCTCCAACGCATTGCCAATGCTTTGACCGAGTGGGTTGTCCATCGCGGTGATCAGCGCCACCGTCCGCCGGCCGGCCCCCTCACCGAGCCAGACCATCTCCTCGGCAAGTTCGGTGGCGGACTGGACGTCTGGCATAAACGCGCCGCGGCCGAACTTCACGTCAAGGACGATCGCGTCCGCGCCCGCAGCGATTTTCTTCGACATCACGCTCGACGCGATGAGAGGGATCGAGGGCACTGTGGCGGTCACGTCACGCAGCGCGTAAAGCGCTTTGTCCGCCGGCACCATCCGCGGCGACTGCGCCGCCACAGCGAGCCCGATCTCTTTGACCTGTCGGATGAAACGCTCCGGCTCGAGGTCGACCGTGAGGCCTGGAACCGACTCCAGCTTGTCGAGCGTCCCGCCGGTGTGTGCGAGCGCGCGCCCGCTCAGTTTGGGCACCTTCACGCCGCAGGCGGCTGCGATCGGGGCGGCGATGAGGGTGACCTTGTCGCCGACTCCGCCTGTCGAGTGCTTGTCGACCTTCACCCCGGCGATTTCACTGAGGTCGAGGACCTCGCCGCTGCGGACCATCGCCATCGTCAGCGCCAAGGTCTCCGCGCGCGTCATGCCCCGGATGCAGACCGCCATCAGCCATGCGGCCATCTGGTAGTCGGCAACCTGCCCGCTGAGGTAGGCGGAGAGCAGGAATTCGATCTCGTCGGGCGAGTGCTCGGCACCGTCGCGCTTCCTGCTGATGACTTCGAGCGGCTGCATCAGGCGGCTGGCACCTTCCTCAATATTCCGTGGCGTCGGGGACGTCGCAAAGGGACTACAATCTCGCGCGAACCGGGAGCGATTCGCGATCCCGGCCGGGTGGTTCCAAGGTTAATAGTTGAAGGGGGCGGGCAGTATGAGGCAATCGCAGATTCGGTACCTGGGACTGGCGGCGGCAGCTCTGCTGCTCGTTGCAGCCTGCGGCAGCACCACCGGCGGCACGGCGAGCCCAGCCGCCAAGGTCGTCAAGGTCGGCCTGGTGACGGACATCGGCGGCCTCAACGACAAGAGCTTCAACCACCTTGCCGACGTCGGCCTGGAGAAGGCGAAGACCGACTTCCATATCCAGGGCGATGTGACCGAATCACACACGGGCGGCGACTACGTCCCCAACCTCACCCACTTCGCCACGCTCAACTATGACCTGGTGATCGGGGTGGGCTTCCTCATGCAGCAGGCCGTCGGCACCGTGGCCGGTCAGTTCCCCACTGTTAAGTTCGCGATCATCGACGGCGTGGGTACTGACGCGAAAGGCAACGACCTCAAGCTCCCCAACGTCGTGTCGCTCGTCTTCAAGGAGCAGGACGCCGGCGCGATGGTCGGCGTCATCGCCGGGATGATGGAGAAGGACAAGCTGACGCCAGGCAAAACCAACGTGATCAGCGCCGTCGGCGGTGTGAGCATCCCACCGGTCAACCACTACATCGCCGGCTACAAGTGGGCAGCGACAATGGAAGACCCTGGGATCAAGGTCCTGGTCGGCTATTCGAACGACTTCACCGACCCGGCCAAGTGCCAGAGCGTGGCCAAAGCACAGATTGCCGCGAAGTCCGAGATTGTGTTCCAGGTCGCGGGCGGCTGCGGGCTCGGCGCCTTGCAGGCGGCGGGGCAGGCGAAGCTCTTTAGCATCGGCGTCGACGCCGATCAGGGGACCGCTGACCCGTCGGTGATTGCCAGCGCTCTCAAGAAGGTGGACGTCGCCACCTACACAGCCATCCAGTCTGTCGTCAACGGCACGTTCCAGAGCGGAGCTCTGACGTTCAGCATCGTCAACGGCGGAGCCGGCTACCAGCTGGACAACTTCCCTGGAGGCGCCCTCCCGGCCGACATTCAGACCGAGGTGGACAGCGTGATGGCCAAGATCAAGGCCGGCACGCTGACGCCACCAGACACCATTCCCGCGGGCTAGGAAACAGACAGGGGCGGGCATTCCGTATGCCCGCCCCTCACACCGTGCTGACACCCCGCTGAGGTAGTCGTGGCAACCTCATCGGTCAGCGCCGCGGGGCCGCGCACGCCACGAATCCCGGAACCTCTTCGACGGTTGACCCGCGGGCTGGCGGTCCCAGTCGGATCGGTGCTCTTTGCATTCGTCGTTGGGGGGCTCATCGTCGCGGGGACGGGGGGCGACCCGGTCGTCGCGTACCAGGGCCTGGTCTGCGGAGGCCTTGGGATTCTCTGCAGCGGGGGTGAGAATTCCGCGCTGCAGATTTCCAACACGATAATTTTCGTGACGCCGCTGCTCATGGCCGGCGTCGCCGTCGCACTCCCATTCCGAGCGGGTCTGTTCAACATCGGCGCGGAGGGCCAGTACCTCGCGGGTGCGGTTGCATGCACCGCCATCGGAGTCAAGTTCAGCACGTTGCCGGCCCCAATCCTGCTTCCCATGGTGTTGCTCGGCGGGATGGCAGCAGGCGCGTTTTGGGCTGGGATCGCCGGCGTGCTCAAGGCGACAACCGGAGCTCACGAAGTGGTGACCACCATCATGTTGAACTACGTCGCGCAGTGGCTCGTGCGTTACCTCATCATCGGCGGACCGCTGGAGCTACCGGGCGGTTTTTCCGTTTCCTCTCCAATCGGACCGGGCGCGCAACTCGCCACCATCCTGCCGAACGACAATCACCGGATCCTCTTCGGACTACCTTCGAGCGTTTACCGCATTCACGTCGGGCTGTTCATCGCTCTCGCCGCCGTGGCAGTTTTCGCGTTCCTGCTCTGGCGGACGCCGCTCGGCTACGAGATACGAGCCGTCGGCCAAAGCCAGCGCGCCGCCCGCTATGCCGGCGTGAGCGTACGGCGAACCATCATCGTGACCATGCTGATCGCAGGCGCCTTCGCGGGGCTGGCCGGCGCAGTTCAGATCGCCGGCGTCGACCACAATCTGACCGACATTTACTTCAGCGACACCACAGGTTTTGACGCCATCGCGGTCGCGCTGCTCGGCCTTGGCAGCGGCGTCGGAATCGTGCTCGCGTCAATTCTTTTCGGCGCGCTCCATGCCGGCGGGTCCGTGATGCAGGCTGACGCCGGCATCTCCTCGAGCCTCGTGCTGGTTCTGCAGGCGTTGATCCTCTTCAGCATCGGCGCCAATTTCCTCAGCGCCATCAAGGTTCGCCTACCGGCGATCGGCCGCTCACGCTCTACGCCACCGGCGGCGATCGCAGCGGCTGCAACGGCGACGGAAGCCACCGGGGCGCCGCCGGAGAAGGACACGTCATGACGGTGATTGGGGACATCCTTCACCTCCTGACCACCGCCGACCTGTGGCAGGCAGCCCTGGCCGCGTCAGTGCTACTGCTGCTGCCGGCCCTGGGCGGAGTGATTTCGGAGCGTAGCGGCGTGGTCAACATCGCGATGGAGGGCATGATGCTGACCGGCGCCTTCTTTGGGGTCGTAGCCGACCTGGCCTGGCACAACGTCTGGCTGGCCACGCTGGTGGCCATCGTGGCCGGGGGCGCGATGGCCCTGATCCATGCCGTCGTATCGATCCGCTTCCGAGCCGACCAGATCGTGAGCGGGATCGCAATCAACATCTTTGCCGCCGGGATGACCGTCTTCCTGGTGAGGCGGATATATGGAGTGCAGGACATCGGCCACGTGGGACCGTCGGAGCTTCTGCCCAACCTGAGCATTCCAATTCTCGACCAGATACCTTTCGTCGGCCAGGTCTTGTTTCAGCAGAACGTCGTCGTGTACATCGCCCTTTTCCTGCTTGTGCTGGTCCAGGTCGTGCTGTTCAGGACCCGCATCGGACTTCGAATCCGAGCGGTCGGCGAGCACCCCCATGCCGCGGATACCGCCGGCATCAACGTCTACTGGATCCGTTACGGCGCCGTGATCACGAGCGGCCTGCTGTCCGGCCTGGCCGGTGCCTTCCTTGCGATCGGGATCTCGAACACCTTCGTGCCGAACATGACGGATGGCCGCGGCTACATCGCGCTGGCGGCGATGATTTTCGGCAAGTGGACGCCTCTCGGGGCGTTCCTGGCCTGCTTGATCTTCGGACTCGGTGAGGCGATCTACGCGAACAACTCGACCATCCACGTATCCCAGTACCTGTTGAGCATGCTTCCTTACATCCTTGTCCTCGTCGTGCTCACCGGCGTGATCGGGCGCAGCAACCCACCCGCCGCGGACGGCATTCCCTACGTACCGGGTGCGGAGTGAGCGAGCAAGTGTCAGGAGCGCCGGCGGTCGAGATGCGCGGCATCACCAAAGCCTGGCCAGGCGTAATCGCCAACAACGGAGTCAACCTCACTGTCCGCGCGGGCGAGGTCCACGCGCTGGTCGGCGAGAACGGGGCGGGCAAGTCGACCTTGATGAACATCCTCTACGGCCTGATCCATCCGGACGCCGGTGAAATCCTGATAAACGGCACGCATGCGCGCATCACCGGGGCTCGAGGTGCGATCGCCCACGGCATCGGGATGGTTCATCAGCACTTCATGCTGATCCCCGTTTTCAGCGTCGGCGAGAACGTGATGCTGGGACGCGAGCCTGTCACCGGCGGGGCCTTCTACGACCATGCCAGGGCCCGTAAGGAGATCGAGGCGCTGACTCAGCGGTATGGCCTTGCGCTCGATCCCGATGCCCGCACCGGCGACTTGCCTGTCGGTTTGCAACAGCGGGTCGAGATCGTGAAGGTTCTCTACCGAGGGGCGAACATTCTCATTCTTGACGAGCCGACAGGGGTGCTCACGCCGCAGGAGAGCATCGAGCTCTTTGGCGTCCTTCGCGACCTGGTCAAGGCCGGCAAGACGATCATTTTCATCAGCCACAAGCTGCGCGAGGTCCTCGAGATCTCCGATCGCATCACCGTCATGCGTCGCGGCAAGGTGGTCGGCCACCTGGTCACGAAGGAGACCAACGAGCAGGAGATCGCAACGCTCATGGTCGGCCGGGAGGTCCTGCTGAGGGTGGAGAAGAAGCCGGCCGAGCCAGGGCCGGTCACGTTCCGCGTCGAGAACCTCACGGCGAGCTCGGATCGCGGCGTCCCCGCGCTTCGAGGTGTGTCGTTTGAGCTTCGCCAGGGCGAGATCCTAGGCATCGCGGGCGTTGAAGGCAACGGGCAGAGCGAGCTCGTCGAGGTGCTCGCCGGTACGCGACGAGCGACGGGAGGGCGTGTCCTGCTGGGGGATCGCGACGTGACCGCGTTCGATGCCCGCATGGAACGTGACTCGGGAATCGCCCACATCCCTGAAGATCGGCGCGGCACCGGCCTCGTCCTTGCCTACTCCATCGCGGACAACCTCGTGCTCGGTCGGCAGCGGGCTCCTGCGTTTTCGTGGCACGGGATGCTGCTCCGTACTTCCGCAATCAAGGCTTGGGCCAAACGGCTGGTCAAGGAGTTCGACATCCGGGCCGGCGGAATAGACGTGCTGGCGCGCACCCTGTCTGGCGGCAATCAGCAGAAGATCATCGTCGCGCGCGAGATGGGCAACAGGCCGCGAGTGCTTCTGGCCGCCCAACCCACCAGAGGCGTCGACATCGGCGCGATCGAGTTCATCCACCGCCGGCTCGTCGCTGAGCGAGATGAAGGCACCGCCGTGCTGCTGGTTTCGGCCGAGCTGGAGGAGATTCGATCCCTGTCCGATCGGATCGCGGTCTTTTACGAAGGGCGCATCGTCAGCATCGAGCCAGCTGACACACCGGAGGAGCGGCTCGGCCTGCTCATGACCGGTGGCGGCTCAGGTACGCGTACCGGAGCTGCCTAGTCGCGATCGATTGAGCCGAGCAGTCGGCTCAGCCCGGCGATCGTATCCAGGCGGTGCCAGCCCTCGCGTGGCAACGAGTCTTCCGGAACATGCTCGTGGTGCCAGGTCACGTGATAAGGGACGTGCACTGCACGCGCGCCCAGCGCGACCACAGGAACGATGTCGGATCTCAGCGAGTTGCCAACCATCACGAACTCACCGGGCTTGATGTCGCGCCGACGCAGCACGGAGCGGTATGAGTCAACGGTCTTATCGCTCAGGATCTCGACGCCCGTGAACAGGTCGCCGAGGCCAGAGCGCGCCAGCTTGCTCTCCTGGTCGAACAGGTCGCCCTTGGTGATCAGCAGGAGCGAGTAGCGCGCACTCGCGTCGCGCAGCGCCTCCTCGACCCCGTCCAGCAACTCAGTCGGCGCCGTCAGCATCCGCTTGCCCCAACCGAGAATGACTTGAAGGTCGGCTGCTGGAATCCGCCCGTCGGTGAGCTCAATCGCAGTTTCCAACATTGAAAGCGTGAACGCCTTCACTCCATAGCCGTACAGGCTGAGGTTCCGCATCTCGACCTCGAACAGGTGGCTGTCGACGTCGGCGTCGGGTACGTGCCCGCGCACCAGCTCGCGCAACTCGCCTTGCGTGACATTGAAGCGCGACTCGTTGTGCCACAGCGTGTCGTCGCCGTCGAAAGCCAGCACCTTGATCGGCATCGAGCTCGATGATAGGCGCGGCCGGAGGCCGTCTTGTTCCCATTCCCGTCACCATGTTGCGATGGCTAAAGTCGTCGACCGGTCATCGGTGACGCGCGGTGGCGACCGTGTGATCCTATCGAAGACCACGCTCGCAGCCATCGCCGTCACCTTCCTGCTGATCGGCGTGCTGGCAGCGTCCTACGGCCCGTTGCTCGAGCACCTGGCACCGCGCTTCGGCATAAGCCTGCCGGAGGCAGGCAGCATTTTCAGCGCTCACTTCGCCGGCGGGCTGATCGGCGTGGTCGTCTCGATGTGGGCGATGGAGCGCGTCTCTGGCCGAATCGCCGTCTGGGCGGCGTTGGGCTGCCTTGCTGTCGGGTGCGCCGGTGTGGCGCTCGCGCCGTCGTGGCCCGCGTTCCTTGCTGGGGTGTTTGTAATCGGCTTGGGTTTCGGCGGTTTGGATCTCAGCCTGAACCAGCTCGTGGCCTTCAGCGAAGGGCCAAGGCGATCGGCCTTGCTCAATGGCTTGAACAGCGCCTACGGTTTTGGGTCGGTGGCCGGGCCGATCCTTATTTCGAGACTCAGCCAGGAACACTTGACTGCCCTGTACGGCGGCGCGGCAGCGCTCGCAGTCGTGCTGATCCCGGCCGTGGCCGGCATCCAGGGCCGCCTGCCCGTGGCTCCGCGGAAATCCAACCGCGACCCTGAATCCAATGGGGGGTCACGCCGAGGTGCGTTGCTGGTTGCCATCTTTGTCGTGGCTTTTGTCTTTTATGTGGGCATCGAGACAGGCGTTGGCGGGTGGATACCCTCACACCTGGAATCGGTGGGACTTCGATCGTTGGAGGCTGCTTCGATCACGTCAGGCTTCTGGCTCGCCGTCGCGATAGGAAGGCTGCTGGCCACGCTCATTCCCGACAGCCTGCCTCCGCCGGTGATCGTGATCTCCGGTGCCGCCATCGCGTCAGTGGCACTGCTCGTGGCGCTGAGCGGGCGCGCCGCTCCCTTCGCCTACATCGTCACCGGCCTTGCCATCGCGCCCATCTTTCCCACCGCTCTTGCCTGGCTCGCGAAGCTCAGGCCAGGCGATTCGCGAGCCACCTCATGGATGTTTCCCGCGACGATGGTGGGCGGTGGCGTCATCCCACCGGCGATCGGTATCGCGATCGGGTGGTTTGGCATTCGCTGGGCGCCCGCCATCCTGTCGGCAGTCGCGGTCATAACGCTTGCTGCGTTCTTGCTGGCCGCAGCAAGGAGCCGGGAATAGTGCAGTCAAGGCATCAATTCAAGTTCGTATGAGTCAAACCCAGGCGCCCTCAATCCATGAGATCGAGCTGCCCATGCTGAACGGCAAGCCGGCCACGCTCTCGGCTTACGCAGGCAAGGTGATCCTCGCCGTCAACACAGCATCGAAGTGCGGATTCACCCCCCAGTACGGCGGCCTTCAGGCGTTGCAGGATCGCTACTCCGCGAAGGGCTTCACCGTGCTCGGTTTTCCGTGCAATCAGTTCTTCAGGCAAGAGCCCGGCACCGCCGAAGACATCCAGAACTTCTGCAGCGTCAACTACGGCGTGACGTTTCCGATGTTCGCCAAGCTCGATGTGAAAGGGGCGAACCAGCACCCGCTCTACGCGATCCTGAGCGAGTTTCCTGACGACGCCGGCAAGGCCGGTAACGTTGGATGGAACTTTGAGAAGTTTCTGGTTGACAAGGACGGGCACGTCGTTCGCCGGTTCCGTTCCAAGGTCGAGCCTGAATCAGCCGAGGTCGTCAAGGCGATCGAGTCCCTGCTCTAGTCATCGATTCGAGGCTCTGACTTAGCGCTATCGTCGGAGCGGTGAGCTTGCCTGGGATCCGGCTCGAGTCGGTCCGTCGCAAGAGCGGTGGGCGCATCCACCTCACGCCGCGTGTCCCGCGAAGCGGCCCGGTCACGACGCTGTGCGGTCAAACCATCGCGGCTGACACGTACTCGGCTGTCGACACGGACGCCGATTGCGCCAACTGCGTTCGGCGTTCTCGAGACGCCAGTCGAATCTCGTCAGCATTTTTTGAGCAGGAAGAAGGCTCCGAGCTGCTGAGGCTGTCATTGGAGCAGGCCCGCTTCCGCAAGCCGGCCCCGCGGCCGGGTGCCGATTCAGCGAAGACGGCGAAATCTGTCAACCGGCCGATCGTAGAACCGCCCCCGGCGACTCCGGATCGCATCGGAGACCTGGTGACGAGCGGTTTCAAAGCTGCCGGCAACGGCGTTTGGCGCAGCCCCGCCGGCGTGATCGTGCGGATGGCCGGTAAGGGACGAGAACGCTTCGATGAGCTGGTCTTCGAAGGCGCCATCGTCGCCACCCGGCTCGAAGACGGCATGCGCCTGCGCGCCGGCGATGTTGAGGTCACCGCCTCTGGCGGCGAGGTTCAGGTTCGAATCAGGCGCTGAGTTTTGCGGCCGGTGTACGGTTGACCCATGAGCAGGCGCAAGCGGAAAGTCATCGACCCTCAGCCCAGTGCGAAGCCGACAACGAGCGACCAGGCGCCGGGCGAGGAGGTCGTGCAGGTCAACGACCAGTACGCCGGCGGTGGACCGGCCCCTGAGGTGGAGCCTTCGGAGCACGCTCAGCACCCAACCGGCGGCTAGTCAGCGAACACCTCGGTTTCAGTCGACGATCCTGATCTCTTTCGTCGTCGCACCCGCGGCGATGAAGTCGAGTAGCTGAAGACCTTCGACTTCGACCGCCTTCAGGTCCCCCTTTGAAAGTGGCTTGACCATCTCAATTACAAGGCTGACCGCGCCTTTATCGCGCATAAGCTTCGAGGTGGACCTTGCGGTGTGCGGCATCGCCCGAACGGGCGCCGACGCGGTGCGCCTGTCCCTACTTGAAGAGCCGGCTGTCGTCCTGATGGACTTCCACCTTCCCGACATGGGCGGCCCCGCTGCAGCGGTCCAGATTCGCGCCGAGGTTCCGAACATCGCGATCGTGTTTCACAGCGCTGATGATTCAGAGACCGCCCTTCTCGATGCCATCGACGCGGGCGCAACTGCTTACCTGACCAAGGCCGCGACCGCGGATCAGATCATCGAAGCGATCAGGAGGGCCGGCAGGGGCGACGTGCTCATCACCGGTTCGCTCTTCGCGAAGGCCATCTCACGCCAGCGCCTGGTAACGGCAAAGCAAGAGGACCGCGAGCAGCTGGTTGCACGGTTCACCGCCAGGGAAATGGAGGTCCTGGTCCTGATGGCCGAGGGTCTCAACACCGTCGCGATGTCGCGCCGCCTCGGCATCGCGCAGCACACAGTTGAATGGCATGTGAGGCATGTGATCGAGAAGCTGCAGGTCCACACCATGCTTCAGGGCGTGATCGCTGCTGCGCGCCGCGGCCTGATCGATTTGGGAAGCGCACCTTAAGGTTGCCTCGTGAACCTCGTTGCGGCGTCGTTCGCCTGGCCGTTTCGAGGCGAGTGGCGGTCCCGGTGGCTGGTCGGCCTCGCGATGGTCGTCCTGCTGCCAATTGCGTTCGTACCGCTTCTCGGCTATGCCGTGGCTGCCACCCGTTCGGCTTCGACGGATCCTGGCGCCGGGCTCCCTCCGTGGAGACCATCGCGACGGCTCCTCGTTGACGGACTCTGGGTCGCGCTGGCCATTGCGCTCGTCGCAGCCCCGTTCGCGCTCGCGCTAGGGCCGTTGTCGACGCTGATCGACAGCGCCCATCTCTGGCGCGTCAGCGACCCCAACCTGTCGCGGCTCTATGCTGAGCTCGCCGCAGGCTTCATCCTCGCGCTGCCGTGGGGGCTTGTCATGCTCCTGCTGATGCCACACGCAACCAACCGCTTTGCACTGAGCGGCCGGCCCGGTGACCTCTTCGATGTACCGGCCACGCTTCGAAGCGTCGCGCGCGATTTCGCCACCTGGAATCTCGCGGCCGCTGCAATCGTCACCGCGTGGGCAGTGGGCGTGGCTTGTGTAGGACTCCTGTGCGTGGGCATCGTGCCCGGCATCTTCTACGCGATCCTCGTCAGCGCGCATGCCAGCGCCGCCCTTCACAGCGCGCCCGGCCCGCGGATCTAGAGATGCGGATATCGCCGCTGGGCGACACAGCGTTACTGGCTGAGCTGAGCACTCGGCTCGACACGGCTATCAACACGCGCGCGATCGCGCTGGCGGCCGCGTTGAAGAAGCGCCGCGATGTGCGCCAGGCGATCGCGGGCTACGCCAGCGTGACCGTCCAATTCGATCCAGAGCTGGCGACGCATGACTCGCTCTCTGCCGCGATCAAGAGACTGGCAGCCAAGCGCCCGCCAATGACGGAGCCAGGACGGCTGCACAGGATCCCCGTCAACTACGACGGGCCCGATATCGCGGCCGTGGGTGAGAGGCTCCAGCTGACCCGCGAGAAGATCATTGAGCTCCACTCACGGCCGATCTACCGAGTGTTCCTGGTCGGCTTCGTGCCCGGATGGGCTTACCTCGGGCCTCTCCCCAAAGAGCTGGTGCTGCCGCGCCGCGCCGTGCCTCGGACCCTGGTCCCCGCCGGTTCGGTGGCAATGGCCGGCCGCCAAACGGGCATCTATCCGCTGCCCACCCCTGGCGGCTGGCATCTCATTGGGCGGACGAGCGTCAAGCTCTTCTTGCCTGACTCCGACCCGCCTTGCCTCTTTCGCGCCGGCGACCGCGTGAAGTTCTTTTCAGCGCAGTCGTGATTCCGACCCTCCTCGTGGAGAGCACTGGAGTCCTGACAACGGTGCAGGACCTGGGACGTCTCAACGCCGTGAGTGCAGGCGTTCAGGCGGGTGGAGCCATGGATCGATTCGCCCACTCGGCCGCGAATCTTCTCGTGGGCAACGACCCCGGCCTCGCCACGCTCGAATGCACGCTTACCGGGCCGGCGCTCGTGGCCGAGCACACGTGTTTGATCGCGATCGCGGGCGCCGACTTCGATCCGCGTGTGAACGGGGCCCCGGTGTCGCCGTGGACCAGCCTCTTCCTTGGGCCGGGCGACAGATTGACGTTCGCCGGCAGGCGCAATGGCGCGCGAATGTACATCGCTGTCGCAGGCGGCTTTGAGGCTGACCGCTGGTTGGGCTCCCTGTCCACCAACCTCTTAGCCGGGAGAGGCGGGAGGGAGGGCCGGCCGCTTAAGGCGGGCGACACCTTGAGGGTCGCGGGAGAAGCGAGAAAGCCGGGAGTCGCCGGGCGGCGTATGCCGGAACAGCTGCGCCCTGAGTACGGCGACCACACGCTGCACGCCGTCGCCGGACCACACCTGAAACGGCTCGATCCGGACGGTCGCCGCCTCCTGTTCCAGGCGACCTACAGGGTGGGCCGCGATTCCGACCGCATGGGATATCGCCTCGAGGGTCCGCAGCTCATCGCGACCGGCGACGAGCTTCTGTCGTTTGGGCTCGTGGCAGGGGCAGTGCAGATGCCATCGAGCGGGCAGCCGATCCTGCTGATGGCCGATCATCAGACCGCTGGCGGCTACCCGGTGGTGGCCACCGTCGTGAGCGCATCGCTTCCGATCGCTGCGCAGCTCCTGCCGGGCGACGAGCTGCGGCTGGCTGACATCACAGTCGAGCGAGCGCAGACCATGCGCAGGGCGCTGGCCGGCGCACTCGAAACGCTTCGGGAAGGTGCCCGCTAAGAGTCCGCGGCTTTTTTGGCCTCGGCGAGCACCAGGTCGTAGTCGGGCAGCGGCTCATCCTTCGAGCGCTCCCA
>Ga0207929_1000360_pt1 | contig 12823 bp, 16 predicted proteins | sample NGESurdeep072012_FD_184466 | JGI IMG/M metagenome (GOLD analysis project Ga0207929, IMG submission 184466) | Arctic peat soil microbial communities from Barrow, Alaska - NGEE Surface sample 53-1 deep-072012 (SPAdes) | ecosystem: Environmental > Terrestrial > Soil > Wetlands > Peat ... | reverse complement strand
GCCTGATCCCAGGTCATCTGCTGAAGAATCGCGCGCAACTGCTTGCTCATCTCTTCGAACGCCCTGACCCGCTCGGCGCTGGTCAGGAGCATTGGTTGCGGTGGACGCGGCGCCAGCCCGTCGAATTCATTGCGCGTCGCCATCAGAATTCCGAAACCGGGCAGCTGCGCGAGGTGCGTCGCGAGCTCCCCGAGTGTGCGCGACTTCGCGTGCGGACGCCAGTCGTTGTTCCCGTTGGGAACACGCTCGAGCATGCGTCGCGTCGTCGCGATCTCCGATTCAAGATCAGGGAATAGGAGCGCGAGAGGGCCCGCCTGTTTGGACGACTTGCTCGGCCTAGTCGCTGCCTTTCTCGTTGACTTTCTTGCCGACTTCTTCGTTGACTTGCTCGACTTTTTCGACTTGCTCGAGGATTTGGAACGCTTCGATGCCTTAGCCATGAATGACTTCGAGTGAAAGGGTCTCCGCAATTTAGCGTGCGCGCGGACCGCAGTGAGCACAGGCTCTGCAGTTGTTTTAACTACGCTGCCTTATTCTTACCTAGTCGCCGGTGGTCATCGACATCATCGACGATTTACTGAACGCGCCAGATGTCGAGCACGCCAGTAGTGCGACGCTGATTCGCGTTTCCCTCCGGAAGCGCGATCATTCCGTCCACGACGATCGGGCTGTTCCAGTGACCACCGCCACAATCCAGTTTTGCAATGAGTTGTCCGGTTTCCGGGGTGTAAACCCGAAGTCCGCCGTCCGGATCGTACACGTAAAGGAGCCCGCCAGCGATAACAGGGCTGGTGCCCCCATTGCGATTTTTCCACTTCGCCTGGAGCCGGCCACCATCAAGAGTCCACGCCGCCGTCCCACCGTTGTCGGCCGCGAACATCCAGGTGGTTGGCCCGGCGTTCAACACTGCGGGCGCAGTGAACAGATCCGTACCGGAAGGTGTCGACACCACCTGCGTTTCGCCGCCGCGACGGGGCGCAGCGCCCCGCGTTCGTCCAAACTGCACAAGACGGATCGTTCCATCCTTGCCGCCCTGCGCGACAAAACCGGCGCCGAGGAGCGCGGGAGAGGTCGATCCAAGATCCGCGTCCCGTGAACTCAATTCATCGGTGTTCGTCGGCGTGTAGTTATCGACGATGTTCGTCGCATTCGAGTCGAGCGCAATCGCGGCGTCGCCCCAATTCGTGCGACCATCCCAGCGGGCATTGCCGGTCGCGAAGTAGATATCTCCCGTGGTCGAATCGATCACAGCGCCCGCTCGGCCCCAAATGGCCGACCCGCTTTCGCCACACGAGGAAGGATCGATTAGCTCGCGCCGATCGCTACAAAGCGAATTCCATACATGCAGGAGCCGACCGCTCGCGGCATCCAGAACAGCGACGTGCCCCTGATAGGGGGGCGCGTCCCCGATATAACCACCTGTCACCGCAACCACTCGGCCGTGAAAATAGTTGAGAGATGAGGCGATCTTCTCGCGAGTGGGGAGGCGAGTGATGGCGGTGCTCCATACAGAGTGACCATCCGCGACTGCAAGCTTCTGTATGCGCCCGTCTGGTGACGCAGCGTAGATGAACTCTCGGCTGGCGTCAGCGACAGGCGTAGCAGTCGTGATTTGACGGGACCCCGCCCACGAATCGTATCCGCTGGGCGTGAAACGCCAGAGAACGGCGCCATCCGCGGCGTCGATGGCCAGCGTTTTCCCGTATGTGGTCGTGACGAAAAAAACGTCGTGTGTGCCGCCGTTCGTGCGGACGCCGTGCAAATAGATGGCAGCGCCATCGACGGTTCCGTCGAGGGATACCTGTTGTCGACGCAGCGTGGCGACATTGCCCGCGGTGATTCCGGTCGGGTCGACGGTGGCGCTGGATCGGCCCGCATCCCAGCCGAATCGCGTCCAGTCGTGGGCGCTGGCAATCCTATTCACGGGCAGCGCCGGCGCTGCATTGTGATCCTGTGGGGCTCGCTCAGCGGGCGCCGCGCCGCATCCTGGGAGCGCAAAACAGCAAACAAGACAGATGCTTCGGAAAGGATTCATATGGCGAGAGGTCGCGTAAGGGGCGACGGGAGGCTGACCAATGAGGAGGACCCAATCAAGATAGGGACATCGTTCGCGATGCGTTACAGAAGAGTGGTTCCGCCAGTCCTCATGTGATGCCCCCATCCCCCGCCAGCAGCGACAACCAAATCAGAACGATCGCCATTGATGGGCAGAAATACTTCGTAGCCCTGCGAACGAGCCACGACGGCGTCGAGTACGTCGGCCGCCTGATGTTTACAGAGGCGTCGACCGAAATCGCGTACCAGGACCACGGCGGCGTTCCTGGCGCGAGCGTCGAGGATGCGGTGAGCAAAGCCAAGGAATTCTCGGACGGCGAGCTGGTGCAACGTTGTTACCGCGCATTGTCCGAAAAGCGGCGTTACGGCAAGCTGCGGCGCGCGACCGACAGAGTGATCGAGAAGATCAAGCACCTCAATCGAGTTGCCATTGGCCTCGAGAAGGGGCTTCTCGACACCCAAAAAGGCAAGCTGGAGCTCGATCAGGCTCAGATCGATCTGCTGGAGATCGTTCGGTCCCTTCGAACCTACGCGGGTGTCGAGGACGAGCCCGACGACAGTCACCTGCAACACTGAACTGCAACTGAAGACTTAGCGCGGGGTCGCCGCCTCATCCGCCGAAGGGCCGTAGCTGCCCGGGATCGGAATGTCGAGCAGCCGCAGGTACACGCCGAGCTGAGCGCGATGGTGCGCGAGGTGGGTGAGCATCGCGCTCCGGAGCAGCTGCGCCCGCGGCGCGCTGAACACGACTTGGCCGCGGAACTTGAGCGTCCACTCCGACATCGCGTGATCCCAGGTCAGCTCCTTTACCAGTCGCCGGAATTCCCCGCTCACCTCATCGAAGGTCTCTACTCGCTCGGCGCAGCACGAGGGCTTGGGCTCGGGCGGCTGGGTGCCTCCGTCGTATTCGTCCCGGGTCAACATCAGGATTCCAAAACCGGGTAGCTGTGCGACGTGCGTGGCGAGCTCGTCGAGCGTTCTCGACTTTTTGTGCGGGCGCCAATCATCCTTGCCGTCGGGAACCCGCTCGAGCATGCGCCGGGTCGTGGCCAGCTCTACGTCGAGGTCTGAGAAAAGAAGGGTCGCCGGGTCCACCGTTCTCTGCGGGTCCACGGTTCTCGCCGGGTCCGCGCTGGTCACCGGATTCGCACGGGTCATAGGGTCCACACGATTCGCGGGTTCCACACGAGTCGCCACGTCGTCAAGGGTGGCCGAGTGTGTCGAAGGTGCCGAAGTTTGAGCCATGATTGAGATCTGGGTGAGAATTAATTGAATACTAAACCTCAGGTGATTCCCGCGGCTACTGGCAGCGGACGCGCGTTCATCGCCCTTGCCGCGGCCGGAAGTATCTGGGGCACCGGCTTTCTTTTCGGGAAATGGGCGCTCAGCGATCTGTCGGTGGGTCAGCTGGTGCTCTACCGATTTCTGTTCGCCTCGATCGGCTTCGCGCCGGCGACGTGGCGAGCCCTGCGAAATCCCGAGACGCGGATCGCGCGCCAGGATTACACTCTGATCGCTGTCGCGGCGCTGGTGGGTGTGCCGGTGCAGTTTCTGATTCAGTTCGCCGGCCTGGCGCGTACGACCGTCTCGCACGCCTCGCTCATGATCGGAGCGCTGCCAGTCTTGTTGGGGGCGGGATCAGCGTGGTTCGCCCACGAACATGTGACGAAGGGACGATGGCTCGCGCTAATCGCATCTATGATCGGCGCGGGGCTCATAGCGTTCGGGGCTTCGAGCGGAGAGGCCGGTGCTCAGGCGAGCCTGAGCGGAGATCTGCTGGTCCTGCTGTCTCTGATCGCTGGGGTTGCCTGGATCCTCATCACCCAGGCACTCATGAAAACGGGGCGCTACTCCCCGGTGAATGCGAGCGCGTACGTAATGACGGCGGGTACGTTGATGGTTTTCGCCTGGGTGATCGCTACCGAAGGACTTCCGCCGGTGCATCTCTCTCTGCGCACGTGGGCGTCCGTCGTGGCGTTGGGGATTCTCGCCACAACAGTCACGACCTATCTGTGGAATTGGGGGCTCGCGCACGTTCCGGCATCTCAGGCCGGTGTGTTTCTCAACTTTGAGCCGGTCGTCGGCACGCTGCTCGGCGTGATGCTGCTGCACGACGTGCTGGGATCGTATTCGATTCTGGGAGGGCTGTTGGTCATCGGGGCGGCGGTGTTCGTGGCCGCATCCGGTTGAATTATGTCTAGTAACTAGCCATATTTATGCAATGACCGCGCATCAATTTGCTATCGCCGCCCGAGCCGACGTCAAATGGATCCTCAACTCCTCCGCACTTCTGGGCCGGCGCGTTCGACACACACCCGCTGATTCCAGATGGTGGGGCCTGGTACGGCTGCTGACTGAGAGTCTCGCACTGCCCCTTCAGGCCGCGGCCGACGCTGCGACCAGATCCCTCGGGACGAGAAGTGGGGCTGTGAGGATCACCGTCATTGCGGATCCGTCACACTCCGCCTCTCTCTTGATCGACCTGCCCCGCTACGAGTCGATTTTTCTCGGCAATCTCTCGCATGCCCTGGTGCAGGAGACGCCTCGGCGCAGAGGGCGGCCGGCTCGACCCCGAGGCGGTGCGGGGTCTATTGATGCCGCGCTGCGCTATGGTGTAGACCTCGGACTCGTCAGGACCGCGCTCCAGCGCACGCCCGCGAAGCGTCTCGAGATGCTCGAAGCCAACGCCCGATTCATTCGCGGCATGAGAAAGACGGAGACGTGAGCTTCGCATCGATGCTGCGCGGTCTCACACGCAAGAAGGTGAGATTCGTCGTCGTGGGCGGGGTCGCCGCGGCAGCTCATGGGTCGTCGCGTGTGACCAACGACCTCGACATCTGCTACGACGCGTTTGATAGAGCCAATCTGGTCGCACTCGCGAAGGTGCTGTCGTCCTGGGGCGCCTATCCGCGAGGGATAGAGCCTGGCCTTCCCTTCATCCTCGACGACCGTACACTGTTCGGCGCCCCGGTCCTCACGCTGACGACGAGTGAGGGTGACATCGACGTGATGGACCGGATCGGGGGCGTAGGTGATTTCACCGCCGTGCGGCTGCATTCGGAAAGGATCTCCGCCCTTGGCGTGCGCTTCCACGTCCTCGACCTTCCTTCGCTCATCAAGGCCAAGCGCGCGGCTGGGCGGCCCCGGGACCACGAGCATTTGCCGGAGCTCGAGGCGCTGCTGGCTCTAAGCAAGCGCTGACGCGCCTAGGAACCAGAGCAAGCGACCTCGGCCGGATCCGAAATCATATTCCTGTAGTTATCCGGCGAAACATGGGTGCTCGCGGCCTCGAAGTACTTGTCCCAGAAATCGCGGATCGCCGCGCCCCTCTCAGTCGTGACATCCGCTCCCGCCACCACGACGCACACCCCTTCGAGCCGCGGAATCCGCTTCTCGGCCGCGAGCTCCCGGATCCAGCGATTTCCTGGAATGTCCGCCTGATGCGTCATCATCACGTCGGGAGTTTCGTTCATCATGTCCGATAGCAGGAGCAGCGTCGTTCCGCGATTTCGCGAAGCCTTTGCATAATCCGCGGCGCGGCTGAGCGTGCCGAAAATGTCGGTCGACAGAATTCCCTTGGCGCGCGCCGAGTCGAACAGAATTGACGTCTGCATCCGCGCGATTTCCTTGAAATCCTCGAGACGTCGCTTCTCCGATGCCGTTGGTGCTCCCGATTTCCGGGGAGTGCGGGTGCTGTCCGACCATTGTCGCGCCGGCACGCGTCCGCCCTGATACACCTCGATCAGCGTCAGATGATCGCCAACCTGAAGGTGATCGATCACACCGTCCAGGAGCTTCTTCGATTCGTCGAGCTCGGTCCTGTTCCGGCTTCCGGAAATATCGATTCCCACGATGTAGGAATGTCCCTGATAGGGAGGCTCGCTCCCTACAGCGTTGTCGCATCCAACAGCGAGGAGCGCAAAGAAAGGGAACACAAGCGACAGCTTCATGATTCTCTCGTCACTTTGTTGGTTGCGTGCCGGACGGAATCGCATAAGCGGCGACCCGGGCGAATTCGGTTTCCACCTCACTCAGTTGTTGAAGAAGCTGATTGAACTCGGTGGGCCTGCGCAGCTCCTCATCCTCATTGACCTCGGGGAACAGGATCGTGCTCGGCTGCGCAAACGCGATGACATTCGCTGGATCGAGACCACGGATCCGGGCGTTTTCCCCGCGGAACTGGAGAATCACGCTTTGCAGCCGATCCTGCTTTCCCTGCCACTCGCGGAGCGGATGGGACTCCAGCAGGTGATTGATCCTGCCCGCCTCGGCCGCGGCCCCGCTCATGGAGATGCGCGCACCGCGTGCGTGGCCGAGCGCTTCACGCTCGAGAATCTGTAGCCGGGCACGAAGGGGTCGGAGCGCGGGATGCTCGCCTTGCCTGTCCGTCAGATCTTCCCTCTTGTAGACGAAGCCCAGCGTCATCGCCGCGAGGACGAGTCCGATATTCAGCAACACGATCGCGTTGTTGATTCGTTGGACGGTTATCGCATAGGCAGCGTCGTCGAGATGCTGTCGAAGTGTGCGGTTAGCGTCCGTTACGCGTTGCGTCGTGGCCGCGGTTTTGGCGAGATCGGTGCCGGCTGCCTGTTGATCCAACTGCGCCTGAGCGAGCGATACGCTGTCCGAGTGTACGCGCGACTGCGCGGTCTCGGCGATCTGGGCGCGCGAGAAATACAGGAACGACAGCACCGACACGATTCCGAGGAACCCGACGATGAAAACGAAGAGATGTTGCCGGCGGTGAGCGCGTATGGTCGTGGCCGCCATCGGTGATTCCTTCGCGCTGAAGGCGACGACCGATCGGGCCGAGGAGCCGGTGGTTTTGCCGAGGAGGACGAGAATGACGACAGCGATGAGGGCGACGAGGAAAGCTTCGAAGTGGAGAAGGATGTCCTGAAACAGCACCAATGGACCCGCGAGCCAGGTGTGGCTTTCTGCCGCTTCGCCCAGTGTGGACGCGAGCTGGACGAGCGTCGAATCCATCGGCAGCAATAGCCGGAAAACAGGAAAGTTCGCGGTGAATTCCGCGACCGTCAGGATGCCGGCAAAAATCCAGAAGCCGAACGAGCTCTTGAAGATGCGATCGTACCCGACTCTCGAGGGATCAGACTCCTTGAATTGCTGGAAGGCCTCGATCTGTGATCGCGTGTTCTTTCGTTCGTTGGCTGTGGCTTCGAGGGCATTTGATTCTGCCCGCGATTCACCGATCAACCTGTTGAGAGCGGCGCTCCTGGACTGGATCTGGTCCTGCATCTTTGTTCGAACGCGCTTGCGCCATTGCCGGAACAGCTCGAGACATTTCATCCCGAGCACTTGCTCGGGCTCCAAGACTCCGACGCGCTCGACATCGTGGCGTGGCAATCCCTTTTCCGCCCATTCAGCGGCGAGCAGCTTCGCTTCCTGCTCCAGTTGGGCAAGCTCGCGGTTGAACCAGTAGTCCGTCCTTCTCGTTATCGCATAGACCCCGTTCTCGTCGCCGTCGTCGATCGCGTCGGGATGGGGCTTCGCCCAAAAGGGATTCGGGAGGGACATGTACTTGTCCCAGAAGCGCGCCACTCCTCCGGCCCACTGGAAGCGGGGAGTGCGTGGGTAATCGCCGTTCAGGGAGAACGCAGAAGAATGGTCGGTTCCATTGCGACCAAAGCGACCACCTTTGACGACATCGTTAGAAGTCGGGGGGCTGAAAATATTGGCCATGGATTCTGTGCGACTAAGGGCTGACGATTCGGAGACGACAGCAGAGCTTCTGCAAAGGGCTGGCCGCCGTATATACCCTTGGGATTGCCAAGGTTACCCAAGGTCTCGCGTTGGCAGGTCTCCACCCCTTTATTCGCGGTTTAACGCGGGTTTTTCGGCTGACAAGCACTCAATTCGGTGGGGATCCCGAGGGTTGCAGAAAACGATAATGCCGATGGGATCCCGGGGGTGCAGAAAACGATAATGCCCATGGGATCCCGGGGGTGCAGAAAACGATAATGCCGGTGCACTTTTCTCTACGTGTGCCCAGCGGTGCTAGTTTCTTACCACGCAGCTTTCACAGCTCCATGGAGACCAGGCAACATGGCAACCCATTCTATAGTAGATAGGCTTTCAACAGTCAGCCGAACGGCCGGGATCGGAGGTCGCATTTCCTTTGTCGCGCTGGTGGTGATTCTCGGCGCGGCATGTGGACCCAAGGCTGCACCGAAAGCGTGCCTCCAGTTCTCTCCTGATTTGATGCCGGCTTTCACGGGCGGATTGGTGAGAAAGGATTTCAGGATGGCAAATGCCTGGGCGGTCAAGACGGATCAAATGATCGATTCGAGTGGCGTGAAGTTTCCTGCTTATTTCTTGTCGGCGGATATTATCGCGCCGAGCGGGGAGGCGGCCGTTGGTACGTGGGTAACCACCGAAGTCACCAAGCCCGGGCTGATTTACTCGGTCTCGCCTCAGGCCAAGAAGTACAGCAGCTGGGCGCAGGCCGGGGATCCGTCGACGGCCGGGATTACTATGGAGACGGCGGGCGCCAAAGAGTCCGTCGCCTGTGTGCTCAACAACCGTCCGGCTACTTCTCAGACGGGCACCACCACGAAGACCACGACACCGTAAGGATAGATGCCGCTTCAATAATGAAAGCGCGCCTGCAAGAAGTTCACACGGTCGTCGCTGACCAGATAAACCAGTCGATCTTCGCCTGTGATGCGCCGAGACCAGATATTCGGGCCCATCTGCTTGAGGTGCTCGGGCTTTCCAATGCCGGAAAAGGGACCTCGCATCACAGCCTCGATCAGATCAAACACTCGTAGCGCTGTCTTCCGGTTCGTATCAACCCACCAGCGCAGATCCTCGAGGCACTCGGGTTCGATCACAAGAGAGCGCGGTTTGCGTGAGGAATCGCGCGGGTGACGTGACAGGGTCATTCCGAAGCCAGAGTACTATTTCTCTCCATCCAGGCCCAGCTCCGCGCGCAGATCCTCGAGCGCGATTGACTTGGTCTGTCCGCGAAGGGCGCGCTGGAGCGCCGTGAGAAGTCTTGCGGCGTTCCTCGGTGATCGCAGCAGGTGGGCGGTTTCACGAAGACCTTCCAGCTCCTCGGCGGGGAGAATTGCCATCGTTTGATGACCTCGGCGTTCCACTATCACAGGCTCCTGGGAGTCTTCAACCTTGTCCCAGATCTCCGCCAGATTCTCTCTAAGCTTGCTGTACGACGTGGTACCCATTTAACGCCTCCCTAGGCGGACGGCCTCACTTGTACAGACCTATTGTACAAGTAAGACGCTCGACTTTCAAGGAGGTAAAACGTGAATGGATTGGGGTCGCAGGTCCTCGACATGCACAACGGATGGACGGAGATTCATCCCATGTCCAAGATCGAAATGAGATGACATCCTCGCAATTCCGGAAGCTCGACGAATCGAAGATCGTCGAATCTCTCACGGCGTTGAGGGATCGGATCGAGAATCAGTTTCCGGATTCTGGTTTGGGGAGAGTGGCGGACGAATTGATCGCGGTCGCTGGAGAGGTGGCCGAGTGCGCCGAGTATCTGAGCAGGACCAACTGGCCGATACGCATCTTCGCGGGATTGCTGATCGCGGGAATGTTCCTGGTGTTATACCTGGCCGGTCCTCGCGTTGAGCTACCCGCGGGAGCGCACAAGTTCTCGGACATCCAGTCGATCGCGGCGGTGTTCAACATTGCGGCGGTGTCTGGTGTCGCGGTGTTGTTCCTGCTGCGTCTCGAGACCAACCTGAAGCGGAGGCGGGCGCACGGAGTTCTGCACGAGCTGCGAAGTCTCGCCCATGTCGTCGACATGCATCAGTTGGCAAAGGATCCGGCGGGGCGGCGATTGCCGGAGCCGGAGATTACCGAGAGTCCGAAGGGGGCGATGAGCCCGCCGTCGCTTGGGCGGTATCTCGACTACTGCACTGACCTGCTTTCGCTGACGGGGAAGTTGTCGGCGTTGTTGGTGCAGCGGTTCAAGGATCAGGAAGTGCTGAGCGAAGTGAACGAGATCGAGGCGCTCACCAGTGCGCTTTCGGGGAGGATCTGGCAAAGGATTCAATTGTTGGAGAGCGCGCCCGATGCCGTGTTGATTCAGGAGGAACGATGAAGCGCACGATGAGCATCCCGGCGTTGATTCCACTGATTGCGATCGCGATTGCGACTCTTGCGCAGGCGGCGTCAAGTCAGACGAGGGACGAACGGGCCGTACGCGCGGCTTCCGAGGCCCGCCAGCGATACGTGGCCGCGCGAGACGTCGACAGCCTTGTTGCGCTCCATACACCGGACGCGATGGTGATGCCGTCCAACTCTCCGCTCATGAAAGGCTCGAGTGCCATTCGCAGCGGCTGGAGCGAAATGCTCAAGACGGATCGTCTTCGGCTGCACTTGATACCCACCAGGATCGAAGTCGCGAGTCCAACGTTGGCGACGGAATACGGGACTTACACCGAGTCGTACTACGGGCTTGGTGGAAAAATGAGCGAGGCCGGCAACTACGTCACGATCTGGCGCAAGGTGAACGGAAAGTGGCGCGTGGCACTCGATGCGCCGGTTAGCACTATGCCGATGCCGGCCCAGATGCCGGCGGAGGCATCGGACTTCGTGGCGGAAAATGAGGGCACTCTTTCGTGGATCGATTTCGCCCCGCCGGGTTTTCCACCGGGAGGGAAGATCAGCGTGCTGCACGGCGATCCGTTCTCACCGGGACTTTTCGTCTTGCGCCTGAGTCTACCCGATGGTTACAAGATTCCATTGCACTGGAATCCCACCGCGGAGTACGTGACGGTCCTGTCCGGCGGTTTGCAGCTCGGGATGGGAAACAGCGTCGATACGAGCGCGGCGCAAAGTTATTCGCCGGGGGACTTCGTCTTTATCCCGGCGCGTCACCAGCATTGGGCGCAGGCGCGGGGCGCGACGGTTTTACAGGTGAGCGGGAACGGGCCGTTTCAGCCAAGCCTCGGCGTCCCAAAATAGCACAGTATCTCGAAGTGGAACTGTCAACTGCAAAGTATGACTACCGGCCTGGGGCTTTGGGCGGGTCGGCTTGGGGCTACGTGCTGGCTGTTCCTCGTTGGGACACTGATCAAATGGTGTTGGCGTTAATGATCGCAAACCCCTGCCATTCCTTCCCGTATCGCGATCGCTAACGCATCACTTGACCCTCTGACGGAACCAGATCGCTACGTCGTTGTCTGCGATCTTGCGAGTCGCGACTCTGAGCGTGAGCTCATACAGCTCCCCCGCGTCGGCCTCGAAACTCACGGAGTTCAAGCCCAGAAAAACAAGCGCACAGGCTAATCCTGTGCGCTTGTTCCCATCGTTGAATCCCTGACTGCCGGCGAACGCAATCAGATAGGAGGCGGCGAGGTCGGCAAAGTCGGCCGATTTTTCGTACGCCCATCGGTTGATCGGCCGGTGTAGGGCTCCCAGAACTACGTTCTTGTCGAGCACTCCGTGAGAGCCGCCATAGCGTTCGACCTGCTGCGCGTGGATGACGAAAAGGATTTCCTCGGTTATCCAGCGAGGCTCCTCCCTTTTCGCCTTCGACTTCATTTAGCCAGCTTGCGGAACGCTGGGTCGTATTTGTTCATCACCGCTTCGTGAATCTCCACTGCTTTCGCGGTATCTGCGGAAAATGGACTGACGCGAAATCCGCCGAACCCATCTTCAACCCAGGCGAGCGTGGTTCCGGCAGCGATCCCGAGCCGTCGCACAATTTCGGGTGGAACGGTGGTAACGGCGGAAGACCCTTGCTGGCGTACAGTGGTTATGAGAGCCGGCATCTGAACACCCCTCCTTATATTCGTACTAATAAGACTCTTGAGCGTGATTATAGTTACACTAAAGTAACGCTTTAGTTACACCGGCCTCAAGCCCTGGTGTCTACGGCCGAGCCGCTAGGACCGCCGCGCTTGTTGCCGTCGTCGAATCCGCGGGTTCCGGAAAATGGTAGGACGTGAGCGGAATCGATCCCGATTAGGCGCGTGAAATCGGGCATGGTCATTCATGCTCCGGCAAGCGCCCCCCACGCAATCCTCATCGACAATTGCGATAACCCAAGCGTTAGGTTAGTTTTAGTTTGCCGACCGTCATGAGGTCTGGTGGCTTTGCAGTCCGTATTCTCCTGCCTCCACGCGAGCACGGCCCTCCTCATGTTCACGTGGTGAAGGCCGGCGCAAAGGTGGTCATTCGCCTCGGAGGCGCAGACGGCCCCGTCAAGCTCGTTGAGGTCCAGGGCATGAAAAACCAAGACGTAGTAAGGGCGGTCAGGCTGGTGGAAACATGGAAGACGCAACTGTTGGCAACCTGGAAAACAATACATGGCGAATAAGCTCCTCACGGACCAGCAAATTCTCTCACAGATCCCCGCGGCGAGAAGGCGTGAACGTCGAGCACGCGCGACGGAGGCCAGAGCTGTCAGTGCTCGCTACGACCCACGTGCGAAGTCACTCGCTATCGAGCTCACCAACGGGTCGAGTCTCCGGCTTCCGATAAAGCTGATCCCGTGGCTGCGGAATGTTCCGGCGAATCAGTTGGGGGAGGTGGAAGTGGACCCTTCAGGAGAAGGTCTGCACTGGGAATCCCTCGATGTCGATTTGAGCGTGCCCGGTTTGCTACAGGAGATATTTGGGACCGTCAGTTGGATGAGGCAGCTCGCGAGTCATGGCGGGCGGTCGAGATCTCCTGCCAAAGTCCGTGCGGCAAAAAGCAACGGAGCGAAGGGCGGCCGTCCGCGCGGTTCCTCGAGACGGCGTCGCAGGCATCGAGTCGCGGCTTGAGAGGC
>Ga0207929_1000359_pt1 | contig 12861 bp, 11 predicted proteins | sample NGESurdeep072012_FD_184466 | JGI IMG/M metagenome (GOLD analysis project Ga0207929, IMG submission 184466) | Arctic peat soil microbial communities from Barrow, Alaska - NGEE Surface sample 53-1 deep-072012 (SPAdes) | ecosystem: Environmental > Terrestrial > Soil > Wetlands > Peat ... | reverse complement strand
ATCGCATCCGACCCATCAAGATCCAACGACGTCGGAAAACGCACATCAACAACGTCGAACCCAGTAATCACAGGCACAGAAAGACCTCGGATCGGTCGGGTGATTTGAGCGTCACCCTATGGCGCGGGTGATCAGACGTCAAACGAATCCGTACGCTCAACGAGGCGCTGGCGGGACCCTCGGCGTAGCCTCCTGCGGAGCGATCCGCGGCGGCATGGGACGCTCGACGCCGTTGCCTGCACGCCCGTTGCCTGCACGCACATCGACCTGACCTCCAGGAGTGTCTATGACGGCCCTCGATCCGATGGAAGTCGCCGACATGACCGCGTACGGCAGCCAGCTGGCGGCCGCACCTGACGCCGACGCCTACTGGCATCGAGCACTCAATGTCGGCAATGCAGCCCAACCTCCAGTGCTGCAGCCTTACCCGTCGGTGGTCCGCAATGTCGACGTGTATGACCTGACCTTCGCCGGTTACGACGACCATCCGATCCGCGGCTGGGTGCTGTCACCACGTGGCGCCGCCTCTGCCCCTGGAGAACTGCCGGCCGATCGACGACTGCCGTGTGTCGTGGAGTTTATCGGATATGGCGGCGGGCGGGGCTTACCCCATGACTGGCTGTACTGGTCGGCGTGCGGCTTCGTGCATGTCGTCATGGACACCCGCGGCCAGGGCAGCAGTTGGCGTCGCGGTGACACTCCCGACCGCGGCGCAGCGGGCTCGCCGCAGGTGCCTGGGTTTCTTACGGCGGGTCTGCCGAATGTCGACGACCTCTATTATCGGCGGCTCTTTGTCGACGCGGTGCGAGCAGTCGATGCTGCGCGGTCGATTCCGTACGTCGATCCCGACGCCGTCACGGTGACCGGCGTCAGCCAGGGCGGTGCGCTCGCCCTTGCCGTCGCCGCGTTGCGGCACGACATCTTCGCCACGATGCCCGACGTTCCGTTTCTGTGCGACATCCGCCGGGCGGCCAGGATCGCCACTGTCAAACCGTTCACTGAACTGGCTGAATGGCTGGCCGTTCACCGAGCCGAGGCCGATGATGCGCTCGCGGCGCTCGACTATGTCGACGTTGCCCTGCTCGCCCCGAAGGCGTCCGCACCCGCGTACTTCAGCGTCGCGATGCGCGATGAGATCTGCCCGCCGTCGACCGTATACGCGGCCTTCAACCGCTACGGGGGCGTGGAGAAAGAGATCGCGGCGTACGCCTGGAACAACCATGAGGGCGGCCAGTCATTTCACCAGGTTCGGCAGGCCGAGTGGTTGACCGATCGCCTCACCCGAGCCGGCCGCGCATTACCCGCATGACCTGACGGACCTATCGCGCCCGAGGCTTTCGGCGCGCCGGCTCTGGCGGCGAAGCTGCGTCAGTTTGCACGACGATGACGTCGAGTACGCGCGGACCATGTACTCCCTCAACCCGCTGGAATTCGATGTCGCTGGTCGCGCTCGGTCCGCTGATGAAGGTCAGCGGCGACGACGGGCGCAGATACGGCAACGACTCGGGAACGCTGGCGACGATCTGATCCGCCCGTACCACGACGACATGATGGTCGGGCACGAGTGACAGCGCGCGCCGGCCTTGATCCGGCCCACCATCGAGCACGATCGTTCCCGTCTCGGCGATCGCCACCCGGCACCCGGTGACAACTGCGCTGGACGCATCGAGGTCGGTCGCCGTGAGAGTCACCGGTGTTCCGTCGACCAGCACAGATCGGCCATCAGCGGCGCATGCCTCGAGCCATTCCGACGGCAGGCCGGGCGGCGCCACGACTGCGGTGGCGAGTTGCAGCACCGCCCGCAGCGTTGTCGCGATATCGGCCGGAGGAGTGTGGTGCACACGCGCCTTGTAGTCGAGCAGTCGGTCAACGAACAGGTCGACCACATCGCGACTGCCGACGTCGCCAGCGCCACCGACGCGGTAGCTGCGGGGGATAGCCCCGGCTGGCGGGCTTCCGGCTAGCGCGGCCTCGATCCGAGCGAGGACGTCGTCGCGTGCCGTCATCGATCCGACCCGTCGTGGCTGTCGTGGCTGTCGTGTCCTCGTTCCTCCAGCCACCACTCACGGAAAGTCTTGGCCGGCGGGGCCGGAAGGTCGCGGCTGCTCGTCCAGGCTGAGCCGGGCCACGGCAGCGCGCGAATCCGACCTCGGACGGCGAGCAGGCGTCCGACCCGGGTCAGTCGTTCGGCGAGCGCGAACCGACGAGGGCTACGCATGACCCAGCCGACGAACTTCATCGCCATGAGCTGACCCCCGGGCCGCCTGCGGCTCTGGTCGACCGCGCGATTTCGCAGGTGTACCAGGATCGACGGGATGTCGATCTTGACGGGACAGACCTCGTAACACGCGCCACACAAGGTGCTGGCAAACGGGAGGCTTGCGTTGGGGTCGTGATGACCACCCATGCCGGTGAGTTGCGGGCTCAGGATCGCCCCGATCGGGCCGGGATAGACCGACCCGTAAGCAACGCCGCCAGTGCGTTCGTAGATGGGACACACGTTCAAGCACGCGCTGCACCTGATGCAATGCAACGCGGCTCGGCCGACGTCGTCCGACAGTGCGGCGGTGCGGCCGTTGTCGAGGAGCACGAGGTGAAACTGTTGCGGGCCGTCGCCGGGCGTCACGCCGGTCCACATCGACGTGTACGGATTCATGCGTTCGCCCGTTGACGACCGTGGTAGCAACTGCAGAAAGACCTCGAGGTCACGCCAGGTCGGAAGCACCTTCTCGATGCCCATCACGGTGATCAGTGTCTGCGGCAACGTCAGGCACATGCGGCCGTTGCCTTCAGATTCGACGACGGCAAGCGTGCCGGTTTCGGCGATGGCGAAGTTGGCCCCGCTGATGCCGACCGTCGCGGCCAGAAATTTCCTGCGCAGGTGGGCGCGTGCCGTCATGGCCAGATGTCGCGGGTCGTCGGTGAGATCCGCAGGGGCGTCAGACATTTCGCGGGTGAAGATGTCGCGAATCTCGGCCCGGTTTCGATGAATCGCCGGCACCAGAATGTGGCTCGGCCGGTCGTGCCCGAGTTGCACGATGAGTTCGGCGAGGTCAGTTTCGGTCGGGGCAATACCGGCCGCCTCGAGCGCATCGTTCAGGCCGATCTCTTGGGTCACCATTGACTTGACCTTGACGACCTCGGTCGCGCCGGTTGCGCGCACGAGATCGACGACGATGCGATTGGCCTCGGCCGCATCGCGGGCCCAATGCACCTGCCCGCCATGTGCGATGACATTGGTTTCGAGTTGCGTCAACAACTCGGGCAGCCGTGCCATCACATCGGTCTTGATGGCCGCCCCGGCGTCGCGAAGCTGCTCCCAGTCGGGCAGTTCAGACACGACTGCGGCGCGTTTGGCCCGAATCGTCGCGGTCGCAGCGCCGAGGTTGCGGCGTAGCTGGCCGTTGGCCAACGCAGTGCGAGCGGCGCGCGGGAATGTCTCGTCGCCGCGAAGCCGCCCGACGCCAGGCGGCGCATACGAAACGCCACTGGCGTTGCCGAGGAATGTAGTGGGGTAGCCGAGGAAGGTCTTGGTCACGGCGTCAGCGCTCCGCCAGTCGGTCCGGTCGCCACTTCGGTTGCGGCCAGGATCTCGGCGAGATGCACCGCTCGTACGCCCGCGCGCAGTCGACTGAGGCCACCGCCGATGTGCATCAGGCACGACGAGTCACCGGCCGTGCAGACCTCGGCGCCGGTCGACATTACGTGGCTCATTTTGTCGGCGAGCATGGCAGTCGAGACATCCGGATTCTTGATCGCGAACGTCCCGCCGAAGCCGCAACACGACTCCGCTGCCGGCAGTTCGACCAGATCGAGCCCGCGCACTGCCCGCAATAACCGCAACGGCTTGTCGTTGACATGCAATAGCCGCAACGAGTGGCAAGTGGGGTGGTACGTCACGCGGTGTGGGTAGTAGGCGCCGACGTCGGTAACGCCGAGCACATCGACCAGCAGTTCTGACAGCTCGTAGGTGCACGCACCCACCGCCTCGGCCCGCCCGGCGAGCGCATTCGCGCCGACGTCGCGGGCCGCCGATGCGTGCTGGTGGCGCACCGATGCAACGCACGAACCCGACGGCGCGACGATCGCATCGCACGTCTGCAATGCGGCCTCGAAGGTTTCGACATGGTGCCGCACTAGTGGCAACGCCTCGCGGGCGTAGCCGGTGTTCAGGTGCATCTGGCCGCAGCAGGTCTGGTCGGCCGGAAACACGACGGTGTGGCCGAGTCGCTCAAGCACGGTCACCGTCGCTCGATTCACTCCGGGGAACATCGCGTCGCCTAAGCAGGTGACGAAGAGGGCGATGCGCATCGGTCTGCCGACTCCGTTCGCGTGTGGTCTGACCACGCTAGCATCGGCGGGTCGAGGCGAAGGTGGGCCGCGTGAACGACAAGCGACCGCGCACGCACGAAATCGTGCTGGCGCACATCGAAGCGGAACTGTCCGCCGGACGCGTTTCCCTTGGGCAACGGCTGCCAGGTGAGCGGGTGCTGGCTGAGCAGATTGGCGTGAGCCGCGCCTCGGTGCGCGAGGCCATTCGGGTGCTCGAAGCAATGGGAGTGGTCCGTACGGCGGTTGGCTCCGGCGCCGACGCGGGGGCGGTCATCGTGGCCGACCCGGGCATGGCGTTGGCCGGCGCGCTGCGCCTGCACCTAGCCACCTCACACCTGGTGATCGCCGACATCGTGGCGACCCGCGTGCTGCTCGAATCGTGGGCGGTCCGCGCGGCGTCGCTGCCCGGCAGCCGCGCCGTCATCGACGGAATCGGTCGATTCGCGCAGGCCGAGCGGCTGCTTGGTGAGATGGACGACGCGGAGCTGACGCCCGGCGACTTTCATCGCCTCGATGCCCAGTTCCACGTCGAACTCGCGCGACTGAGTGGGAACATCGTGGTCGCCGCGATGATGGCCGCGCTGCGGGAATCGATACAGGGATACGCGCTCGCCGCGGTCGCCGACCTACCCGACTGGCCGGCGGCAGCCCGCCAGCTGCGCCGTGAACACCGGCGGATCCTGGGCGCAATCGTCGCCGGTGACGGGACCCGGGCGGCGCACGAGGCTACCCGGCACATTGACGGCTTTTATCGCTCAGCGGGCCTCGCCGGGAGATCTGCGCGTTAAGCCCGACTTGCCGCCTGAACCGTCGGCAGTCATCGGAGGTCTGGTCACGAGAGTGCCCACCAGGACGACAGTCAATGGCGTTCCGACGTCGCAGATCGGCGTGTGCAGGGGCATAGGTCTGACAGGCTAAATTGGTTGGTAACGGTGTGGTCTCGGCTGTTTACAGCGCCTGCGGGCACGGACTATAAACAAGGCTGCATGTTTCGCAAACATTAGATGTTTGCGGGCCTTCAACAACCGTGCGACAGCCGATCTGCGCGCGCCAGCAGGCGAGGAGTCGCTTCAACTTGCTGATGATTTCGAGACCCACCGGGACCGGTCCCGCTGCGTTCTAACAGAGCTACCCGCGCCCGGCCGACCCGGGCACGGATCGTCGTGACACATAAGGAGAGAACGTGAAGCTCAACAAGGGGCTGCAGGCGTCGGCGGTCATTACCGCGTCGCTCCTGCTGGCCACAGCATGTAGCAGTTCGAAGAAGGCAGCCGCGCCGCCAAGCAGTGCGGCACCCGCTGCGACGACGTCGGCCGCGGCGGCGTCGACGCCAGCTGCCGCAACGACGTCGGCCCCTGCACCGTCGAGTGCCGCGCCCGCCGCTGGCGGCGGTGGCCTCATTGGGCTTGACTTCCCGCGGTCCGACACAGCGTTCTGGGCGTCGTACATCAGCTACGTGCCCAAGTTCGCTAGCTCGTTGGGCGCGAACGTCAAGACAACCAACTCGGCCAACAGCGTGCAGACCTTGATCGCCAACACCCAGGCGTTGCTCGGCCAGGGTGCCAAGGCGATCGTCATGGCGCCGCAGGACACGGCGGCCATCGGCCCGGAGATCTCCGACCTGAACTCCAAGAACATCCCCGTGATCAGCGTCGACACGGCCACTGACACGGGTAACACCTACATGGTTGTGCGAGCTGACAACGTGGCCTACGGCACCAAGGCATGCCAGTTCCTCGGCACGTCAATGAAGGGCACCGGATCGGTCGTCATGCTCGAGGGCGACACCGCATCGATCAACGGCCGCGACCGTACTGACGCGTTTGCGAACTGCATGAAGAAGAACTTCCCGAACATCACGGTGCACGCCGAGCCGTCGAAGTGGGACGGCCCGACCGCCCAGAACCAGCTACAGACGGCGTTGACCGCCGACAAGAAGATTCGTGGCGTCTACATGGAATCGAGTTTCGCGCTCTCGGGCACGATTCAGGACCTCGCGCAAGCGGGTCTGACCGCCAAGGCGCCCGACCCTGCGCACGTGTACGTCGTCTCCAACGACGGCGTGCCGGAGGAGCTGAAGGACATCGCAGCGGGCTTGATCGACGCGACCGTTTCGCAGCCGGCTGACCAGTACGCCAAGTACGGCATCTGGTACGCGCAGCAGGCGCTCGCGGGCAAGACGTTCGCACCTGGCCCGACCGACCACAACAGCAATATCGTTCAGGTACGTGCGGGTGTCCTGGAAGACCAGCTCAGTGCTCCGCTGGTGACCAAGGCGGCCGGTGACTTCGGCAACGGTGTGACGTCGATCGCCTCAACCGATACGACACTTTGGGGCAACAACGCCGGCTAGTCGAACCGTCAGCGCAACCTGAACACCAGCAACAAGAAAGTGTGAGAGCTGTCGAATGACGAGTACTGACAGTCTCGCGGCCGCGGGGCCGGACCCAGTAGGGGTCCGGCCCCCGGTTGAGGCCGTGGATATCACCAAACGATTCGGTTCCACCACGGCCTTGGACCAGGTCGACCTTGTGGTTCGCGACGGGGGAGCGCACGCCCTCGTCGGTCGCAACGGCGCCGGCAAGTCAACCTTGGTATCGATCATCACCGGCTTGCAACCACCTGACAGCGGCGAGGTTAGATTCCGCGGCGAGCCGGCGCCGCCTCTCTACGATCGCGACGCGTGGCGTCGCGTGGTGGCCTGCGTCTATCAGAAGTCGACGATCATTCCGTCACTGACGGTTGCCGAAAACCTGTTCTTGAATCGCCAGCAGACCAACGGCCTGCTCATCAACTGGAAGGCCATGCGCGCCCAGGCGCAGTCAATAGTCGACGAGTGGGGCATCTCCATTGATGTCACCAACCCGGCCTCTGGGCTCTCGGTCGAGCAACGCCAGATGGTCGAGATCGCGCGGGCTCTGTCGTTCGGCGCAAGGTTCGTGATCCTCGACGAGCCCACGGCACAGCTCGATGCGAAGGGTGTCGCACGTCTGTTCGGGCGCCTAAGCATGCTGCAATCTCAAGGTGTCAGCTTTCTGTACATCAGCCATCACCTTGAGGAGATCTACGAGATCTGCGAGACGGTCACCGTGTTTCGCGACGCACGGCACATTGTGACCGCGCCCGTCGCCGATTTGAGCACCGACCAGCTCGTCGCCGCGATGACGGGCGAAGCCGAGATCCTGCAGGCTGACGACTATGTCTCGAAGATTCGTTCGGGCAACCCGGTACTGAAGGTCGAGAACCTGACGAAGGCCGGTTACTACGACAACATGTCGCTCGAAGTACATCCCGGCGAGGTGATCGGTATCACCGGCAGCGGCAGCAGCGGCCGCATCGCGTTTGCGGAAACTATCGTCGGCTTGCGCAAGGCCGACAGTGGCACGATCAAGGTGAATGACGTGCGACCAAAACCCGGAGATGTCGCGAGCGGGCTGGCCGCAGGGATCGGGTTCGTCCCCAGAGATCGCCACCGTGAAGGTCTCGTTGACCTTCTGAGCGTCGGCGAGAACCTGACCATGACGATCGGCGATCGATTGGGCAAGTGGGGTTTCATCAATCCGCGTCGCCGCGATCTCGTCGCCCGAAAAGCCATGAAGGAATTGTCGCTCGTCGCCAGCGGACCCGAGCAGCTCGCGGGCAGTTTGTCGGGCGGCAACCAGCAGAAGCTGGTGATGGGCCGAGCGTTGGCGAGACGACCAACGTTGCTCGTGTTGATGCATCCCACCGCCGGTGTCGACGTCCGATCGAAAGCGACACTTATCTCCGTGGTGGATCAAGTCCGATCAAGCGGTACGGCCGTCATCATCGTGTCTGACGAGCTCGACGACCTACGCCCGTGTGATCGGGTTCTTGTCATGCTGCACGGCGGGGTAGCGGTGGAGTTTCCCCGTGGCTGGACCGACGGTGATGTGGTGGCGGCGACCGAGGGAATTGGACCAGGAACATGACTGACGACAGCAGTGTTGCGCTCAAATCTCCTGCGCCGGATCCGGCCCAGCCGCCCGCCGCGCGCGCGCGGTCATCAGCCCTGCGAATCGCGCGTTTGCGTGACCTGGCGCTGATCCCGGCAATCCTGTTGATCGGGGCAATCGGCGTCTACGTCAGTCCGGTGTTTCTCACTCGACAAAACCTGACGAACGTTCTCCAGCAGCAATCGGAGATCTCGTTGGTCGTACTTGGTGAGGCGTTGATCCTCATCATTGCGCGGCTCGATCTCTCGCTTGAGTCAACCGTCGGGCTGGCCCCTGGTGTGGCCTGCTGGTTGATCCTGCCGAAGTCGCCGTACCACGGCGCAGGAACTCTGCTCAATGGTGGCTGGGCGATCCCGATCGCACTCGCGGTTGGCGTTTTGGTCGGACTGCTCAACGGGTTGCTGATTGTGCGCTTCCAGCTACACGGCTTCATCGTGACACTCGGGATGTTGATTACCTTGCGCGGGTTGTTGAACGGTGTTTCGCAAGGCCAGACGTTCTTCGGCCTGCCGAAGTCGATGACGTATCTAGGTGCCGGCACGACAGATTGGCTCGGGCTTCCCGCCTCAGTCTGGATCTCGTTGTTCCTGTTTGCGGTCGGCATAGCTGTACTCGGATTCACCCGCGTCGGTCGTTCGCTCTACGCCATCGGCGGAAACGCGGCGGCGGCGAAGGCGGCTGGTATTCGAGTCGACCGCGTGGTGTGGTCGATCTTCATCGTCGCGAGCACATTGGCGGCCTTCGCCGGCATCTTGCTCGCCGGCCGTTTCGGATCCGTAGCCGAGCAGTCCGGCAACGGCTGGATCTTTACCGTGTTCGCGGGTTGTGTGATCGGTGGTATCAGCATGAACGGCGGCCGCGGCACCATCTTCGGCGCCTTTACCGGCATCTTGCTGCTCTACATCGTCCAGAACGTGCTCACACTGGGTGGCGTCGGCGCTAACTGGATCCAATTCCTCGACGGAGTCATCATCTTGGCCGCCCTCGTGGTGAGCCGGATCGCTTCTGGCCAGGCGCAAACAACCTGACCAGCCCCGACGACCAGCCCCGACGACCAGCCCAGTGACGACCAGCCCAGTGACGACCAGCCCAGTGACGACCAGCCCACGGGAGCCTCGCAGCGTGAATACACCGTGCCAGCGCTGACCAACACCGTGCCAGCACTGACCGACACCGTGCCAGCACTGACCGACACCGTGCCAGCACTGACCGACACCGTGCCAGCACTGACCGACACCGTGCCACGGGTGCAGGCGAATCCCGGTGGGTGACCTCGTCGAGATTGGTCGTGGCGGGTTGCAAGTCGGCCGCCAGGGATTTGGGGGGGCACCTCTCGGTGGGTTGTTCGCCTCGGTCGACCACGGCGACGCAGAGGCCACCCTCGACCAAGCCTGGGCGGAGGGCATTCGGTATTTCGATACAGCGCCGCACTACGGCGCGGGGCTATCCGAGCGACGCGTCGGGGCGTACCTGGCCGACAAGCCGCGCGCGGAGTGGGTCTTGTCGACGAAGGTCGGGCGGGTGCTGGAGACAGTCCGACCCGAGGACGCCGACAACGTGGGCTTCGTCGGTGAGTCGGCCACCCGGCGGGTCTTTGACTTCAGTCGAGACGGGATAAGGCGATCCCTCGACGCCAGTATGGAGCGCCTCGGTGTCGACAAGATCGACATCGTTTATCTCCACGATCCCGATGATCACTGGCAGCAGGCGATCGACGAGGGCTGGCCGGCGCTCGCCCAACTACGCGCTGAGGGCGTCGTGACTTCCGTCGGCGCCGGCATGAACCACAGCGAGATGCTGACCAGGTTCGTCCAAGAGACCGACATGGACGTGATCTTGTTGGCCGGTCGTTATACGCTTCTCGACCAAGGCGCCCTCGAAAGGCTCCTCCCGATGTGTCTCGAAACAACGACGTCGATTGTGGTGGGTGGGGTGTTCAACAGCGGGGTCTTGGTCAAGCCGTCGGCAGACAGCTGGTACGACTACGGCCCGGTCCCACCCGCCGTCCTCGAACGGGCCCAACGGCTTGATGCGGTCTGCGCGCGTTACGGCATCCCGTTGCCGGCTGCGGCGCTGCAGTTCCCACTCGCTCACCCGGCCGTCAAGACCATCGTCGTGGGCTATCGATCGGCCGCCGAGGTTGCTGAGAACGCCGCCTGGGCTCGGCTGCCGATTCCGGCCGCGCTCTGGGATGACCTTCGTCAAGAAGGGCTTCTTCGCGCTGACGCTCCGACGCCTGTTTCCGTGTCGTGAGGATCGACGCGCATCACCATCTCTGGGATGTAAGCAAGCGGGACTATGACTGGCTGAAGACCCAAGATCCGCAAATCCAGCGCACCTTCGATGTGAGCGACCTTCAGATCGCTATGGCCAGTGCTGCCATTGACCGAACGATCATCGTCCAAACCGTTCCCGAGCTCGGCGAGACGCTCGACATGCTGGCGACGGCCGCAGCCAATCCCGAGACCATCGCCGGTGTCGTTGGGTGGGTCGACCTCGCCGACCCTGCTGTCAGCGACGCGCTCGCCGAACTCATGACGGGCGAGGCCGGTTCGTTCCTGGTCGGCATTCGGCACGTGGTGCACAACGAGCTCGACGCCCGATGGCTCATGCGCGCGGACGTCCGTCGCGGATTGCAGGCGGTCGGCGAGGCGGGACTGCTGTACGAGTTGCTCATACGCACCCGCGAGCTGCCCGCGGCGATCGAAGTCGCCGAGTCGCTTCCCGACGTGCAGTTCGTGCTCGACCACATCGGCAAACCGCCGATAGCTGACGGCGCGTGCGACGAATGGGCCGACCTCGTCACCCAGCTTGCGGCCCACCCGAACGTCGCGTGCAAATTGTCGGGCCTGGTCGCCGAAGCAAAGCCGGGCGCCACCACGGCAGACTTCCAGCCCTATGCCGATCGGATCCTGGACAGCTTCGGCACCGACCGCATCATGTTCGGATCTGACTGGCCGGTTTGCGTTCCCCACCGGTCGTACGAAGGTGTGTACGAGCTCGCAGTGGAGCTGTTGCGCGGGCTGTCGGCGTCCGAGCTTGCTGCGGTTTTCGGTCTGAACGCTGTTTCCGTGTACGGGCTCGCATGAGCTCGCTTGCACTCGTGCGTCTCGGCGAGGCCGGCCACGAGCGACCGTTCGCGTTGGTTGACGGCGTGGTCTGGAACATCGAGTCGGTGACGTCGGATATTGACGGCGCGTTCCTCGCAGGTGGCGGCATCGAGCAGGTTCGCGTCGGGTTGGCCGGCGGTCGATTCGACAACTTAGGCGCGCTCGAGAGTGTGGGTTTGCGCGTCGGCGCACCGGTCGCGCGACCAGGCAAGGTCGTCTGCGTTGGTCTCAATTATTCTGACCACGCCGCAGAAACTGGGGCGACCGTGCCGAGCGAGCCCGTACTTTTCATGAAGGATCCGTCGACCGTTGTCGGTCCGTACGACCAGGTCTTGGTACCGCGCGCGTCAGTCAAGACCGACTGGGAAGTTGAGCTCGCGGTTGTCATCGGAAGTACCGCGCGGTACGTCGCCAGCACCGATGACGCAATGCACTGTGTTGCCGGCTATGCGATCGCTCATGATGTGTCTGAGCGCGAGTTTCAACTCGAGCGCGGCGGCCAGTGGGACAAAGGCAAGAGTTGCGAGACCTTCAACCCGCTTGGTCCGTGGCTGGTCGCCGCCGACGATGTGCCTGCTCCGCAGCAACTCGGCTTGCGTTTGTGGGTCAACGGCCAGCGCCGCCAGAACGGCAGTTCGGCGAACATGATTTTCCCGGTAGCCGAAATCGTGCGGTACATCAGCCAATTCATGGTGTTGTATCCGGGCGACGTCATCAACACCGGTACGCCCGCGGGTGTTGCTCAGGGCCAGCCCGAGCCGAAGCCGTTCTTGCGCGCCGGCGATGTGGTTGAGCTCGAAATCGACGGACTCGGTCGGCAGCGACAAGAGATCGGCCAGGCCTGACCTCAGGCGAGAGCGGAGTGGCAGTGGCAGAGTTCGACGGCTTGGTTGCGATCGTGACCGGTGGCGCGTCCGGCATCGGCTTGCAGACCGCCCGGCTGCTCAGTGCCCGCGGCGCGCAAGTCGCCTGTCTCGATCTCCAGGTCGAGTCGGTGTCACCGCCGCTGCTCGGTGTCGTTGCCGACGTCACCGATGACGCGTCGGTGCGAGCCGCAATCGAGCAGGTCACAGCGGCGTTCGGTGGCATCGACATCGTCGTCAACAATGCGGGCATTGGCGCGCAGGGCAACATCGCCGACAACGACGACGCCGAGTGGCATCGCTGCCTCGACGTCAATGTCATGGGTGCCGTGCGCGTGAGCCGAGCAGCGTTGCCTTACCTGCGCGCCTCGTCGCACGCCGCCATCGTCAACACGGGCTCCATCTGCGCATGGTCTGGGCTGCCCAGACGGGTGCTGTATTCCGCAACGAAGGGCGCGATACTCGCGATGACACTGGCGATGGCCGCCGACCACGTGGGAGAGGGCATCCGGGTCAACTGCGTGAACCCGGGCACGGCCGATACGCCCTGGGTCGGCCGGCTGCTCGATGCTTCCGACAATC
>Ga0207929_1000357_pt1 | contig 12891 bp, 15 predicted proteins | sample NGESurdeep072012_FD_184466 | JGI IMG/M metagenome (GOLD analysis project Ga0207929, IMG submission 184466) | Arctic peat soil microbial communities from Barrow, Alaska - NGEE Surface sample 53-1 deep-072012 (SPAdes) | ecosystem: Environmental > Terrestrial > Soil > Wetlands > Peat ... | reverse complement strand
GACGAACAATCCAACCAAGCTTGAAGGTCTTGCCAAGTCTGGAATCGAGATTACCGGACGGATGCCGCTTGAGGCGCCGATCAATTCCGACAACCGCCGCTATTTAACTGCTAAGGCCGCTCGGGCGGGACACCAACTCAATCATATCCTCACGTCATTGGCGGAACCATCGGCGGTCACCCACGACGTGGCTCCGCTGGCGCCTTGATATCGACGGCATTGATATTTTCGTGGCAAAAGCGACAGGCGGTTTTCTCCCGCGGTTAAAGAACGGTAGCCGGTTATGTCACGCGCTAGCCAGGGTCGACTGATCGGCGAGCTTACTTTTCCGGAAATTTCCAAAGTTCTCAGTGAGACTTCAATACTCTGTCTACCGATTGGCTCGATCGAGCAGCACGGGCCGCACCTGCCACTCAACACCGATGTCGTATTGGCAGAGAATTTTACGCGCCTCATCATTTCCCGGTGGGGTGAAACCCTCGACCTTTGGCAGCTTCCAACGATTTCGATAAGCCTCGCGCGCGAGCACGAATGGGCGCCCGGCACCATGTCGTTGTCGATCCAAGGAATGACGGTCTTCATGCGCGACCTGGGACGTGAGATTGTCCGCGCGCTACCGGCGCGCAATCTTGCGATCGTCAACGGCCACGGTGGCAACAGCGGAATTTTGGAGGCTCTGGCGCAAGATTTACGCGCTGATTTTGGTCTCAATGTCTGCATTCTGCATCCGGCGGCATTAGCGGAGGCCAGCGCGAATTCGGCGATTCCAGATATACACGGGGGAAAAAACGAGACGTCGATGATGTTGGCAATCGCCCCGCAACTGGTTCGTCGGGATATGATCGCCCAGCTGAACAACCCCCCCGATAGTAGTGCTGTGCGCAAGTCGATCCTCCAAATCGGAGTAACGCGGCCCTGGACGACGGACGATAGAAGCCTTGCGGACATGGGCGTGATTGGAGATGCCCAGGCGGCGTCGGCGGAATTCGGGCAGCAAATGATCGATTATGTCGTCGAGACGGCGGGCGGCATTCTCAAGCAGCTCTTGGACAATCAGCGCCATGCGCCCCGCTAGATGTGTAGCGGCCATTCCGGGCGCGACCCTGAGGAAGAGAAGAGGGCAACTCTGACGAATGCCGCGGTCGCAACGCCGCCCAGCACAGCTGTTCACCGGACGATGAGGCGATGGTATATCGAACGCGGAAAATAAATATCGGCAGCGCGCTCGGCGGGACCGCCCTTCAGTCGTGGTAGCTTGGGAACCGGTAACTTAGAGACTATTCATGGAACGCGAGCGAATTATGCCGATAACACGACGAGGGCTGCTGCTCGGTGCGGCCGCATCGGGCGCGGTTGCGATCTCTCCGGCGCGCGCCGAGGGGCCTGTGCTGACCGCCGACGGCCTCTACAAGGAACCCTGGTTTCTGGAAAGCTTTCTCAACCTTGCCGACGACCTTGAAGATGCCCACAAGGCAGGCAAGCGTTTCGCGATCATGTGGGAGCTCAAGGGCTGTCCCTATTGCAAGGAAACGCATCTCGTCAATTTCGCGCAACCGCTTATTTCCAATTATGTGAAGACGAATTTTGAGGTGTTACAACTCAACATTATCGGGTCGCTGAAGGTGACCGATTTCGACGGCGCCGAATTGTCAGAAAAAGAGCTGGCAGCAAAATACGGCGTGCGCTTCACCCCGACCTTCCAATTCTTCCCGGAGCGCGCCGGCCCGCTCAAGGCACTGCCGCCGCAAAAGCGCGAGGTGGCCCGTCTGCCGGGCTATATGCGGCCCGACGATTTCCTCGCGATGTTCCGCTACGTGCGCGAAAAAGCATATGAGAGCAAAAGCTTTCGGGACTTCGTCAAGACGCTGCCGAGTTAATGACCTGGTTCAGGGTTTTGCGCCGCCGAATTGGCTCTGCTCCAGCTCAAGATAGATACGGTAGGCGTTGCCGCGGTTGTTGGTTTCGAATGCCGGAATGCCGGCGTATTTCGACCAGTCGGTCTGCCGATAGGCGACGTCGAAATCGGTCCAGTTGTCGACCGCCTTGCGCATTGCCGCGCGCACGTAAGCGATATAATCGCGGGTGAAGGCGATGGCCTCTTTGGCCTCGGTCGACGGCCTTCCGTGACCTGGAATGATGAATTTCGGATCGAGCTTCTCCACGACACCTAACGCATCGAGCCACTGCTTGGTATTGACGTCGTCGCTGTTCATGAACGGGATCCGGCTGTTCTGCACGATATCTCCGGCGAACAGCACGCCGTCCGGCTCGACCATCATCATCATATCGCTCGCCGAATGCGCCGGGCCGGCATAGATCATCTGGAAGCGTTTGCCGCCCAGCGTTAGGAGCAGGCGGTCATTGAAGGTGATATCGGGGGCCACCACGCGGGTGTCCTTGTTGACCCAGGGTGCGAGCGCCTCGCGGCGCTGATCAAGCCGCTGATCAGCGCGCTCGTCGGCGGTTTCTTTGTTTTCATTGTATTCGCGCGCCCGGTCCTGGGCGATGATGACGGCCGCGGTGTGATCCCGAAACGCCTGCAATCCGTAAATATGATCGGCATGGTAGTGGCTGAGCACGTTATAGCGTATCGGCTTGTCGGTGATTTTGCGGATCTCCTGAAGCAGCGCCCAGCCCAGACTTGGGGTACCAAGCGCGTCGAACACCACGACGCCCTCGGACGTCACCACGAAACCCGCGTTTGACGTGTTGCCTTCGTTGACTTTGCCGGGAATGCCGGGATTGCCGATGGAGTAATAGATCGGGTGCCCTGGTACCTGCTCGATCTTCAGCGGTTTTGTCAGGGGCGCGTATTGCTGTGCCTTCGCATTGGGCGGCGAGATCGCAGCGACAACGGCGAGGATCATCGCTACCGCAATTTGTTTCATGATTGACCCATGTGGCGGCTTATTGTGCTTCAAGGCAAAGCTATATGGCACGATGTAGTTAGTTGAGATATTGCCTGTCGATACCTCAGTATTGATAAAATTGCGTCGGTGCCATGTGAAACAATTTTGCTGCGGAAAAAACCATAATGCGAACTAGACTGCCGGCGACAAATAGTACAAATTGAATATGAAAACGGTCTAGGGAGCCGAAATATGTTGCCGGTCCTTCGCCGGGGGATATCCATCCACGGGCGTGATAGCCCCATTATTGACGCAGGCGGCCGCCGCACTTTCTTGAAGCTCGGCGCCGCAATGGCGGGCGGCGCCCTGTTCGGGCGCGGTGCGGCAGAGGCCGGTACGCCGGACGCCTTTCCGCCGCAGGATGCGCCGTGGTCGCAAACCCTTGGTCCCGGCATCGTGAATCGGCCTTACGGGCAACCGTCTCAATTCGTCAAAGACGTGATCCGGCGCGACGTTCCCTGGCTCACGGCGAGCAAGGAATCCTCGGTCAGCTTTACGCCGCTACAGGATCAGACCGGAATCATCACCGCCAATGGTCTGTTCTTTGAGCGTTACCACGGCGGCCGCGCGTCGGTAGATCCGGAGCAACACCGGCTGATGATCCACGGGCTTGTCGATCGGCCCCTGCTGCTGACGATGGAGGACATCAAGCGCTTTCCATCCGTCTCGCGCATCCATTTCATCGAATGCCCGGCCAATGGCGGCATGGAATGGCGCGCGGCGCAGCTCAATTCACTGCAATTCACCCATGGCATGGTGAGCTGCGCCGAGTGGACCGGCGTCAAATTGTCGACTTTGTTGGAAGAGGTCGGCCTCAAGAAAGAAGCCAAATGGACGCTGGTCGAAGGCGCCGACGCCGCGCACATGGATCGCAGCCTGCCGATCGAGAAATGTCTCGACGACTGTCTCGTCGTCTATGGCCAGAACGGCGAGGCGCTGCGGCCGGAGCAGGGCTTCCCGCTGCGGCTTATCGTTCCCGGCTGGCAGGGCAACGTGAACATCAAATGGCTGCGCCGCATCCAGATCGGCGACCAGCCGTGGTTCACCCGCGAAGAGACGTCGAAATATACCGAACTGATGGCCGATGGCCGTTCGCGGGGATTTACCTGGTTGATCTACGCGAAGTCGGTGATCACGTTTCCATGTCCGGAAAAGCCGGCCAAAGGTCCCGGTATCTATGAAATCCGCGGCTTTGCCTGGTCGGGCAAGGGGCGCATCACGCATGTCGACGTGTCGACCGATGGCGGCGTGAATTGGGAGCGCGCACGCCTCCAGGAGCCGGTCTTGCCGAAGGCGATGACACGATTCACACATGAATGGCGTTGGGACGGCAAGCCGGCGCTGCTGCAGTCGCGCGCCGTCGATGAGACCGGATTCGTGCAGCCAACGATCGCCGAGCTGCGCGCTGCGCGCGGCGTCAACGGAATCTACAACAACAATTCGATCCAGACCTGGCAGGTAAAAGCGGACGGGAGCGTATTCGATGTCCAGCTTTCTTGATCGAGCGGCAATGCGGCTCGCGGTTGTCGCGGCGTCTGCGTCGTTTGCGGCGGCTGCGTGGGCAGGCGAGCCGCAAAAGCCGGGATATTACGGCTACGGCACGGCGCCGACGCCCGCACAGGTTGTGGGCTGGGCCATTGGCGTGCGGCCGGACGGCCAAGGTCTGCCACCCGGCAGCGGCTCGGTGAGCAAGGGCGCCGATATTTACGCCGACCAATGCGCCGCCTGCCATGGCACGTTCGGCGAAGGCGAGGGGCGCTATCCCAAGCTAGCGGGCGGCGAAGGAACGCTGAGAGCCGAACGGCCCGAGCCGACAGTCGGCAGTTATTGGCCGTTCGCCACCACGCTGTTCGATTACATCAATCGGGCAATGCCGTTCCCGTCGCCGCACGCGCTTCCGGCCGATGACGTCTACGCGATCACGGCCTACGTGCTGAATATTAACAATATCGTCGGCAATGATTTTGTTGCAGATCTCAACAGTCTGCCTAAAGTAAAGATGCCGAACCGCGATAGCTTCATCTGGAAGGACCCGCGGCCCGATACGTCGGCGAAGGAGTGCATGAAAAACTGCGCCGACCCAAAGAAGATCAAGATCGAGTCGACGGCGGAAGGAAAGGACCTGACGCCGCGCACGACTGGGCCATTTGACGAAATGAAACCGAAGTAAGGTCGCTGAAGGCGATCGGCTTTGTTGGGAGGAACATCGATGCAATTGCGACAATCTCATTTCGTACTGGCGACCTTGGTTGGCGGCATCTTTGGCGTTGGAGCATCTGCAGCATCCGCCGCGCCCCCAACGGTGCAGCAACTGATCACTCAGCATTGCGAGCAATGCCATCAGATCAAGGGGCTCCAGAACTTCGGCAACATCGGACCGTCGTTGCTCGGCTTGAAGGACCGGTATCCCGACCGCAAAGAGGTCGCGGCGATCATCTTCGATGAAACCAAACGCAATCCGCAGACCGTGATGATGCCCTTCGGACGAAATCTCATCCTGACCAATCAGGAAATCGAGACCATCGTCGACTACCTCTATGCCCAATAGCGGCGCCTGCGCGTTAAAAAGGAGAGAATGCAATGAATGAATTTGGCGGCGTACCTGATCGCGGGCGGCGCATCATCCTCAAGAGCGCCGTTGCCGGCGGCCTCGTTGGACTTGGCTTCGGCAGCTTCCCGTTCCCGGCTTTTGCCAATGCCGACGCCAAGGACTGGCCGGCGGATGCTTTCAAGCAGAAGAGTGAAGCGGACGCGCTCAAGACGCTTTATGGCAAGTCGGCCGAAGCCTCGGACAAAGTAAACCTCGACGCGCCGGAAATCGCCGAGAACGGCGCCGTGGTTCCGATCGCGATCACCAGTACGCTGCCGAACGTCACCGGCATCGCAATCCTGGTGCTGGAAAACCCGTTCACCCTCGCAGCCGCCTATAAGATCCCGGAAGGGACGCAGGCTGCGGCTGCGAGCCGGTTGAAGATGGCCAAGACCACGAAGGTGGTCGCGGTCGTTGAATCGGGCGGCAAGCTCTATAGCGCGACCAAGGAAGTCAAAGTCACCGTCGGCGGCTGCGGCGGCTGAGCAGAGAAAAGGAAAAACAAATGGCATCGACAATCCGCGTTCGCGCCATTGCCAGCGGCGACACCACCGAGGTTCAATCGCTGATCCAGCACCCGATGGATTCTGGCTTCGTCAAGGACGCCAAGGGCGAAGTGATCCCTCCGCACCACATCGAAGTCGTGCAGTTTGAGCACGGCGGCAAAACCGTCTTCACCGCGCTGTGGGGCCCTGCGGTGTCCAAGGACCCGTACCTCAAGTTCAGCTTCAAGGGCGGCAAGAAAGGCGACGACCTGAAAGTGAGTTGGGTCGACAACAAGGGCGCGTCCGATTCATTGACGGCCAAGATTCAATAAACGGTCGGAAGAACCGGAATGGGAGGATTTTAATATGTTGCGCAAGGTTCTTTTCGCGGTAGCGCTTGTCGCCGGCACGGTGCAGCCGCTGCTCGCCGACAATGCCGTCAACCCGCAGGCGGACTTCAAGGCGTTCCGCAAGTATTTCACGGAACGCTTTCCGAAATTGCCGCTCAACGACTTCGTCAATGGCCCCTATTCGATGGATGAGGGCCTGCGCAAGCAATGGCAGGCGAAGGAGGAGTTTCCGCCCTACGATTTTGCGCTCGATAAGGGCAAGGAAATGTTCGCCAAGCCGTTCAAGAACGGCAAGACCTATGCCGACTGCTTCCCCAACAAGGGCATCGGCGTCCGCCAGATGTATCCGATGTTCGACGCCAAATCGGGCGAAGTGATCACGCTCGACATTGCGATCAACGAGTGCCGCCAGGTCAATGGCGAAGCGCCGCTCGACTATCTGAAAGACGATATGGCGTCGCTGACCGCCTACATGGCGTTCACTTCGCGCGGCAAGCCTATGGACATCAAGATCCTGAACGATCCGCGGGCGCTCGCCGCCTATAAGAAGGGCGAGGAATATTTCTACACCCGCCGCGGTCAATTCAACATGTCGTGCGCGAGTTGCCACGTTCAGAACCCGGGCAACCATATCCGCACCGAGATGCTGGCGCCGGCGCTCGGCATCATGAACGCCTTGCCGATTTACCGTTCGGAATGGGGCAGCATGGGATCGACCAGCCGCCGCCTGACCACTTGCAACAGCCAGATCCGCGGCGTTCCGCTCAAGCCGGAGGCCGAAGAATACCGCGACGTCGAATATTTCCTGTCGTACATGGCCAACGGCCTGCCGATCTCCGGGCCGGGAGCGCGCCCATGAACAGAACAAAGGGAGCAATTCGCATGCGGGCGCGTGCTTTGATCCATGTGGCGGTCTTCCTCTCGGTCGGCGCCTTGGCAACTTCGGCGCTGGCCGCCTCGGCGGACGATTTCAAGATGGCTCTGGCGAAAGCCGAGGCCGCGAACAAGCAGGCCGCCGATATCAAGAACCAGTGGACCACAACGGGCCAGGCCATCGCTGCGGCGAAGAAGGCCGCCGATGCCGGCAAGTTCGACGAGGCCGTCGCCCACGCGCAGCAAGCGGAGGCCTTGGCCAACGGCTCGGTCGCGCAGGCCAAGGAGCAGGAAAAGCTCTGGCCCGACGCCGTCATCCGGTAGGCGGGGCCTTTCGCTAAGGAGGCTGTTGCGATGCGTCGCCGCGACGTGCTGAAGGTTCTTACGGCTGCGGCGATTGCAGGCGTCGTTCCGCGTATCGGCAGGGCGGCCGAGGGCGACGAGCTTTACGATATCGGCAAGTTCGGCAACGCGCGCGTGCTGCACATGACCGATACGCACGCGCAGCTGTCGCCGGTCTATTTCCGCGAGCCGAGCGTCAATCTCGGCATCGGCGAAATGGCCGGCAAGCCGCCGCACCTGGTCGGCGAGGCGTTTCTCAAGCATTTCGGCATCGCCCATAAGTCGCGGCTCGCCCATGCTTTTACTTATCTCGATTTTGCCGAATCCGCGCACCGTTATGGCTGGCTGGGCGGTTTCGCGCATCTAAAGACGTTGATCGACCGCCTGCGCGCCGATGCCGGCGCGGGCCGCTCGCTGCTCATCGATGGCGGCGATCTTTGGCAGGGCAGCGGTCTCGCCAACATCATGCATGGCGAAGACATGGTCGATGCGGCCAACCTGCTCGGCATCGAGGCGATGGCGGCGCACTGGGAATTTACCTACGGCGAAGAGAAACTGCGTGCCAACATCAAGAGCTTCAAGGGTGAATTCCTGGCGCAAAACGTCTTCCTGACGGAAGAGGCGGCCTTCGACAACAAGCCGGCTTTCGACAGCGCCAGCGGCCGCGCATTCAAGCCGGCGACGATCAAGGAGGTCGGCGGCTTCCGCATCGGCGTCATCGGCCAAGCGCTGCCTTACGTGCCGATCGCCCATCCCAAGCGTTTCACCCCTGACTGGACCTTCGGCATTCGCGAGCCGGAGTTGCAGAAGCTAGTCGATGGCCTGCGGCATAACTACAAGGTTGATGCCGTCATCTTGCTCTCGCACAACGGTATGGATCTCGACTTGAAGCTCGCCAGCCGCGTCACCGGCATTGATGTTGTTCTCGGCGGCCACACCCATGATGCGGTGCCGCAGCTCATTCCAATCGTCAATGCTGGCGGCAAGACGCTGGTTACCAACGGCGGCTCGAGCGGCAAATTCCTCGGCGTGCTCGACCTCGAACTCGGCAACGGTGCGGTCAAGGACATGCGTTATCACCTGCTGCCGGTCTATTCCGAGCTGCTGAAGCCGGACGCCGCGATGCAAAGCCTCATCGACAAGCTCAATGCGCCGCATAAGGCCGCGTTCGGCGAGAAGCTCGCGGTGACCGGCGATCTTCTTTACCGGCGCGGCAATTTCAACGGCACCATGGATCAGCTCATCTGCGACGCGCTGCGCCATGAGCTCGACGCCGAGCTTGCGTTATCGCCAGGCTTTCGCTGGGGCAACACCATGTTGCCGGGCGTGGCAATCACTATGGAGGACGTGCTGTCGGAGACCGCCATCACCTATCCGGAAGTCTACGTTCAGGAAATGACCGGGGCGCAGATCAAGGCTGTGATGGAGGACATCTGCGACAACCTTTTCAATCCAGACCCGTACTACCAGCAGGGCGGCGACATGGTGCGCATCGGCGGCATGGATTACGCCTGCGCGCCGACCGAGCCGGTGGGCAAGCGCATTTCCGACTTGACCCTCGATAGCGGCAAAAAGCTCGAAGCCGACAAGACTTACAAGGTCGCCGGCTGGGCCTCGGTCAACCCGCAACAGGGCAAGCCGGTGTGGGACGTCTTCGCCGACTATCTCCGCCGTGAAAAAACCGCTAAGCCGAAGAAACTCAATCAAGTGGCGCTCAAAGGGGTGTCAAATAATCCGGGTATTTCCGGCTAGAGGACGAAAATGTCCGCGGCGCTTGCTCGCTTAGCACGGCCCTGGCGCGGCGGCGGAGCATTGCTGCTTGCCTGCCTTACGGTCGCGGCGCTGGCCATGTCGAGCGCGGCCGCGCAACCGTTGCCGGACAAGCCGTTCGCCGAGCATCATATTGTCCTGCAGCTTTCGGATCGCGCGGCCGAAAAGCAAGCCTTGGTGCTCAGCGTCGCCTACAATCTTTTGAAAGCCTACGACCCGGACAAGATCGCCGTCGTGGTCGTGGCCTTCGGCCCCGGCATCGATCTGTTGCGCGCGGAAAGCCCCAATCGCGCGCTGGTCGACAGCCTGATCGCGCAGGGCGTTGAATTCGACGTGTGCATGAACACGGTCGAAACGGTAGAGCGCGAAACCGGAAAGAATGTGAATCTCAATCCGAAGGCGGTGCCGGTGCAAGTCGGCGTCGGCCGTGTTCTCGAACTGACCGAGAAGGGCTACACGCTGGTTCGTCCATAAATATCGGGAGAAAACAATATGAGACGCTATGTACTTGCGGTTGCCGCGCTTGCGATCGCCGCGGTGTTCGCGATGCCGGCTTATGCTGCCGAAAACGCCAAGCCGCACCGCATCGCCATCCAGATCGATCAGAACGATCCCGCGCTTATGAACCTCGTCCTCAACAATGTCTCGAACCTGACGGAGTATTACCACAGCAAGGGCGAGCAGGTGCAGATCGAGGTCGTCGCTTATGGGCCCGGCTTGAACATGCTGCGCGAAGACAAATCGCCGGTGAAGGACCGGTTAAAGCGCATCAAGGAGGGCAGCTTCCCGTCGACGGTGAATTTTTCCGCTTGCCACAACACCATGATGGGAATGGAGAAGGCGGAAGGTCATCCAATTCCAATCGTGCCGCAAGCCTCGGTTGTACCCGCCGGCGTGGTGCGCTTGAGCGAGTTGCAAGAACAGGGCTGGAGCTATATCCGGCCGTGAATAGGCGAGGCTGACAACGATAGGAGGTGGCGCTGAAGCGGATTGTGTTGGTTACTAATGGCGTCATACTAAGCATTGATCTGGTTGGTGCGGGACGGCCCCAAATGCCGCTACTGTCTGAGCGTTGAATGAGCGACAGCGGGATCGTGGGCATGCGATCTGTCAGGTTTCTTTTAGAGCTGATCGGAAATAAATTGTAATCGTGTGCCGCCGTAGTCACTCGGCAAAGGGGAGGGCAAAGACAATGATAAATCTTCAGAGCGTCCGTAATATCGCCATTGCGATGTTTCTAGTTTGCGCTGTCTCGGGTGCGCGGGCTCAGGAGCAATATCCAGCGCGAGCAATCACCATCGTGGTGCCATTTGCTGCGGGAGGACCAACGGACGTCCTTGCGCGCATCTTCGCGCAGAACATCAGCCCAATGCTCGGTCAACAAGTCATCGTTGAAAACACGACCGGAGCCGGAGGCACGATTGGCGCGGCGCGCGTGGCCAGGGCTGCACCCGATGGCTACACTATGGTGATGGGTAATCTCGGTACGCACGCTGCCAGCGTTGGAATTTATAAAAACCTGGCATACGATCCGCGCAAAGATTTTGAACCGGTCATTCTAGTAGCCAGCACGCCGATGGTGCTGGTGACAACGAAGACGCTACCAGTTCACACGCTCAAAGACGTCGTCGCTTATGCCAAGGAACACCAGGGTAAGATGACGATGGGTAGCGCGGGCGTCGGATCGATCTCGCATTTGACGTTGTTGCTGTTCAATCACCTCACCGGAGCCGATGTCCGGCATGTCCCTTACCGCGGCCTTTCGCAGGCTACGAATGATCTGCTCGGTGGACAGATTGATGCGATGTTTGATCAAGTCGTCACTGCAACGCCGCATATTCTTTCGGGTGGCGAGAACGGCATCGCGGTGACGATCCCGACTCGCGCGCCGTCAATACCGGACGTCCCGTCGGTGAATGAGGCCGGCTTACCCAAACTTCAAACAATAGCCTGGACGGCGTTGTTCATGCCGAAAGGCACGCCAAAGGCTTTCGTCAATCGCATCAACGCTACCGTTCAAAAGGTCATGGAAGATCCGACTGTCGCTAAGCGGCTCGCGGCAATTGGCGCCGACGTTCCGACGCCGGCCGAGCGGACTCCCGAGGCGCTTGGACATCTCGTCAGCGCGGAAATTGACAAGTGGGTGCCGCTGATCCAGGCCGCTGAACCGGCCCACTAAGGGTCGCCCCGCCGATGCATCAATTGCCTACGCCGTGCGTGCTTAGCTCCGGCTGGCACGTGCGGCTATCGGCGACCGCTTTGATATGAGGTCGAACCAGTGAAGTTGAGTGACGAGGAAGAAGCTATGCGCTCGGGTGCATTCGGCCCGATGCGAAAGTGGGCCATCGAACACCAGATCAAGGTCGGACAATACCTCGGTGCCGCCGATTTTGTTCCGGTCGTGCAGGCCCATATCATGGCCGATACGGAGTCGCTCGGGGTCGCCGGCGTCGAATGGCTCGAGCATTGGGCCGACCTGCCGGCGGACCAACGACTGGTCCGCATACCGACGATCACGGATCCGCGGGGTACCGACTTCGCCGCGGCGAAGCGGCTTAAGCAAGAGCCGTGGATGCTTGATCTCGAACATCGTGCAATCTCGGCGTTCGAGGCGCTCGGTGTATTGATGACCGACACGTGCATTAATTACCAAACGATCATGCCCCCCGTTCGTGGTGAGCACGTTGCTTACGGCGACACCGGCGTCGTGATTTATTCGAACAGTGTGTGCGGCGCGCGCTCGAATTTCGAGGGCGGTCCGTCGGCGCTAAGCGCCGGTCTCACCGGGCGAACGCCGCGCTATGGCTATCACCTGGACGAGCGCCGTCATGCGACGCTGATCGTTCAACTTTCCTGGACGCCGCACGACCTCAACGATTGGGGTGCTCTGGGTGGTATCGTCGGCCGCCTGGCCGGCGACTACTGGCAAGTGCCGGTGGTCGTCGGCATCGACAGGGTACCCGGCTCCGACGAAATGAAGCATTTCGGCGCAGCCCTTGCGAGTTTCGGTTCGGTTGCTCTCTTTCACATGGCCGGCGTCACCCCTGAAGCCATGCGTATCGAGGACGTCGTCCCCGCTGGGCAGGCGTTGCAGACGTATGATGTCGGTGAGGCCGATATACGTTCATTTCAAACGCAATACGCGCAAAGCATCGGGTCGGTCGATCTCGTCGTGTTCTCGGCGCCGCAACTCAGTCTGATCGAGATGCGGCAATTGGCGGATATGCTTGACGGCCGCCGCGCCACGATTCCGTTGCTCGCTGTGACCAGCCCGCAGGTGAAGCCGGATGCCGACCGCATGGGCATCACGACTCGGATCGAGGCCGCCGGCGGTACGGTCTTGTCGGGCATGTGCTTCTATCAGAGCTACGCCCGGGAAATGGCCGAGGCGAACGGCTGGAAGCGGTTGGCAACCAACTCGGCCAAATTGACCAATATTATCGGCGGCTATGGATACAAACCCGCGCTCCTTTCCATGGCGGCATGCGTTGAGGCGGCTTGTGCAGGCGGAAAGATAGACCAATGAACGCAAAGATTTTCTACGCGACCGCGGGCATGGGTCAAAAGATACA
>Ga0207929_1000356_pt1 | contig 12909 bp, 9 predicted proteins | sample NGESurdeep072012_FD_184466 | JGI IMG/M metagenome (GOLD analysis project Ga0207929, IMG submission 184466) | Arctic peat soil microbial communities from Barrow, Alaska - NGEE Surface sample 53-1 deep-072012 (SPAdes) | ecosystem: Environmental > Terrestrial > Soil > Wetlands > Peat ... | reverse complement strand
AACCAGACACAGCGCGGTAACCGGCCACATCTTGCGCCAGGTTTCGCGCTGCGATCCAACGCCGAGCGCGCGCTCGACCTGCGATGCTGTTTGCCATTCGAGAAGATTCCGATGGCTGATGAGCAGCCTGTAGAGCGTGCGGATGATCGCGTCGGCGGATACGACGGCCTGATGCGGGAGGAATGCGACAGCCAGAGCGAATTGCTGACCGTTCGTGATGGCATCGCGCCCCACGGCCAGATAGTACGCCAGCCACGATTGGTCGCGCGGCGGCCGCAGCAGTGAGATTGTGAGCGAGAGGAGCCAGGGAAACGCGATAACCACCAGTACGATTCCCGTCCACTGAACGAATGACCCCGGCAGCAGGACCCAGCCGACGATCAGCATCATCAGTTGAAAGATCTCGACCAGACTGCGGCGTAGATTGTCGAGGATCTTCCAGCGTGATATCGCCGACAAGCGATTCTGCATCCGTCCGTCCGGACCTGGAACGGTGCCCTTCAGCCACCCGAGCAGCTGCCAGTCCCCGCGAATCCACCGGTGCTTCCGACGCGTGAATGTCAGATAGCGCGCCGGATAGTCGTCGTACACTTCGATGTCGGTCGCCAGCCCGGCGCGCGTCCACGTTCCCTCGATCAGATCGTGGCTGAGCAGCGTGTTCTCTGGAAATCTCCCGTGCGTCGCTTCCTCGAAAGCATCGACATCGTAGATCCCTTTTCCGGTGAAGCTGCCCTCGCCATAGAGATCCTGGTACACGTCGGATACAGCCGTGGTGTACGGATCGACGCCAGGGTGCCCGGAGTGGATCGAGGCGAAGTAGGATTTATGCGCGCTCGTGAGCGACACGCCTACCCGCGGCTGGACGATTCCATATCCCTCGGTGATGCGTCCGATTTGCGGGTCGTAGTGCGCGCGGTTGAGCGGGTGCGCGATCGTTCCGACGAGAAGCTGCGCCGCATCTCGCGGCAGCACCGTGTCCGAGTCGAGCGTGATGACGTAGCGTACGAAGGCAAGCCTGCTCGTATCGCCGATGATCGTTGTAAACGCGTCTCGCGATCCTCCGCGCAGGAATTTGTTGAACTGGGCAAGCTTGCCGCGCTTCCTCTCCCAGCCCATCCACACATTCTGTTTCGGATTCCAGAGGCGCGGGCGGTGAAAGAGGAAAAACACATCTTCGCCCGCGTTTCCGTACCTCGCGTTCAGGTTCTTGGTCCCCGCCGCGGCCGCGGCAAGAATCGCTTCGTCGTCCGGCCTGTGCTCGGTTGGCGAGTCAGTGAAATCGCTCAGTATCGCGAACTGAAGATTCGGGTCGCGATTGGCGAGGTACTGCACTTCGAGGTGCTCGAGTGCTTCCTCCACCCCGTGGACGCTCCCAAGGAGCGTGGGCACGACCACCGCCGTCATGTATGCTTCCGGAATCCCGTCGTCACGCAGCTCGAGCTTGGACAGGAGCCGCGGTGGCATCAGCAGCGTGATCAGCTGGTTGATGACGCTGATTCCGATCTCGCTCGCAGGAATTAGCGCAACGAGCGCGAGGACCAGCTGAACCAACAACGACGCGCCCTCTACAACTTCCAGAATCACTGCGATCGCGAGAATCGTGAACACGGTTATCCCGCCGAAATACAGCGTATTCGGGTGCCGCTGCGTCCAGCGATGCAGCCATTCTCCGGGCGGTGGAGTGTACCCGACCTTCTCTTCGAGCACCTGGCGCCCGATGTCCACCAGGAAGTAGCCGACGTGCGCGTGTCTCGCATCGCTCGGATCGGCGAGCTTCGCCAGTGCCAGCACCTCGCTCGCGATTTCTTCTTCCGGCCGCTTGACCCGCTTCGCGATGTGCTCGACCACGTGGCGGTAATGATCCCGGGTCCCGAACGTCATCGAGGGGTAGTGGCCGCTCGGATCCTGCCGCAGAAGTTTTTCCGTCGCGCTTTGCGATTCGACGAAATCCTTCCAGTCCAGCCGCGAAATCGTGCGAAGACTCGTGATGCTGTTCGCGACCGTCACCTGCGTCAGCGCCACTCTGCGATTCGATCGCGTTGCCGCTTCTTCCGCGCTCGGCCCGTCTTCCGCGATCCACTGCTCGAGCCAGATCAGCGGCGTGAAGTTCGTCTGATACGACCGCACCTGTTGTAGGAACCGCGCTACCCAGGTCGGCGTGAACGGCGGATGATCGTCGACGAACGCGGCAAGTGCGGTCGCGAGCGCGCGCGAAGACTCCTCACTGGCCTCTCGCAGTGTCGTGGCGGCTCGGTCGGCTGACTCGACTTCCTGCAGGCGCGCGGCGACACGCAGCGCCATTCTCCGGATGTTCTCGACCAGACCCAATCGAAGCATCGTCGGGATCGCCCACAGCTCGCCGATGCGAAGCTGGGTGACGGTCTGATACTCGCGAACGAAGAGCGTGATGTTGTCGAGATCGAGGTGGCCTTCCGTGTGCGCAATCAGCTCGATTGCCACTTCGTACGCTCGCGGATAACCGGCGAGCGATCCTGTGGCGAGCTTGGGAAGCTCCTCGTAGTAGCCCTTGGGAAGATTGGTGCGGATTTCCCTGATGTGCTCCTGGACGATGTAAAAGTTGTCCAGCAGCCAGTCTCCAGCCGGGCTGATATCGAGGCCGCGCTCTGCCCCGTTGTTCAGCTCGTGATAGACACGGTCCAGTACTTCTCTCGTGTCCTCGAGACGAAGTAGGAGTGGGCCGGCGCCCCGCTGTTTTTGCGCCGGGAGCAGGTGATGTCCGCGCGCCACCGCTCGCGCGCGCTCACCGAGTCGCTCGAGACCGAGTACTTCGCCACGAATCGGACCGACGAGTTCTTCGCCAGACCCGTTTCGTGAACGGCCGAATAGACGACTCAGAATTGTTGTTGGAGCCTTGGGCGGGATCGCTGTTGCCACGTCACTTACTCAACGCCAGAGGTATGCCGCTCTCGGATGGGGCACGCCCGCAAGATATCCCGTTTTATCTACTCGGCGTAATACGCCTGGATGCAGAGAGTCACGAGCCGCTGCCTGACGCGCTCGTATTGATCCGCATTCTGTGGGCGCAATGACTCGGCGAGGGAGTTCCAAAGCTCCTTGAAGATAACTATCAACTCCTCAGGAGGAACGTCATTTTCGTGCGCCTCTCGGCCGACTCCCGTCAAGAGAGCGGTAAGCTCTGGCGTCGGGCCGTCAGGTCGTTTGAGCTGCTCCGTGAGCGCAGTCCGCAACTCCTTCATGGTGCTTTCTGAGAGTGGGCTCACAGATGTTTGGCCAATAGTTTTCCCTACTTTCTCACTTGTTTGTGGAAAGTGGACATTTGTTCCTGGAATATCTAAGTGATAGTTTCGCCGAGCGCCAGAGAATCAGAAACCCCGGCAGTTACCGGATTAAGCAGCGTTTCCTTTTGGGTGGCGTGTTGTTTCTCGCGCGCGAGAGGTCGTTCGCCGCGCTGTCGAGTTCTACGGTAGAGCTTGTTTGCTGGAGAACCTACCCCCCGCCTAGCCAAACGCCCCTCGTTGAGGGGCGTTTGCAGTCAGACCTTTTTTCCCTTGTGCGTAGCCCCTTTGTCCCCTTGTGTCGGTATCGGACCCGCATTTCTCTCGCTTTCCTTGAGATGTTGCTTGTCCAGCTCAAGTATGTGTTCGTCGTCGGTTCGATTCTTCTGATCGGTCGCGCTTACATCTCTTTGATGCTTCCCCTTCGAATCCATCTCTCCCCTCTTTCAGATGTAGGGTTTTGAGACGTACAGGAAGTATGCCTGTCCCAGCTTTATCCCCCGCTGGTAGCATTTAACGCCCTCACGCTCAACGAATTCGAATTCCGCCCATCAGCCGGAATAGAGTGGCGTCCGCCGGTACGGAATAAACCTGGGCTCCGACATCCAGAATCTGCCGAAGGACGGCAGTCAGCCCGCCAAAGACCGCGGCCCGATAGAGGGGCTTCTCGAGCTCGACCTGGGTCATGTCGACGCTGCCAGACTGACTAGTGAACCCGACCTGAAAGTGCGGATCGATCCTGTTTACACCCGCGCCACCGTAGAACGAGATTCCACGGACCCCCGGGGTAAATCCGGCGGCGATTTCGCCCCCAAACATATCGGGATGAAAGGTGTCCTTCGATGGACTCGTCCCGTAGCAGGGGCTAGAGGGCGCCGTCTGCTGAAGCTGCGATTCAGGACAGGTTATCGCTCCTTTGACATTTCCAAAGGTGCCATGCACGCGCAGCATTAGGGTCGTTCCACTCGAGACGGGACCGAGCGCGAAATGGTGAGCGTGCGATACGGCAAAACTGAAAAGATTCGGCGTAGCTCTAGCGATCGTCACCGGCGGAAGGTACGCCGCCTCGATGGCAAAGCCGAACGGCCCACCGATCGTAATCCTCGGCCGCCCGAATACGGGGGATAGTGAGGTGTGCTCGCTCTTCTGGGTGAAGCATCGGCCGGTCTGCTCGATCGCGGGATCCGGTTTGGGAATGTATTCCACCTCAGCACCGATCCTGATGCTTGCGGGCAGAGGCACCTCCGGCGCTGTCGCCATCGAGTACACGATCGGCGCGGTGTAGAACGCGAGGAGCTTTCCTTCATTGCTATTGGTTGGGACTCGGCACTGCGCTATTGCTTGTCGCTGTGCGGTCAAGAGCAGTACTAGTATGAACAGACCTCGACGCATTGTTGCTCCTGTTCGGAAGAACTCCTGATGAGCAACTAAACTAAAGGTGAAACCCTGATGCGGCGACGACCGGTCGGCAAGCGCAGCGATCCAAGGCGCCAATGTATACGTGCGACGGGCGAACGCCCAATCAATGGGCTTGACGTCATCGGAAAGATCAGCGACTTCCGCTCGAGCGGGGCTTCCGCGCGTACGTGCGAAGCATGCATTCCGAGTAGAATCCCGGATGTTCTTCGTACGCGCTCCACGTTTTGTTGACGCGCATCATTTCCTTGTCGTAAGCCAGGAAAATCGCCGTTTTCTCCCGCGCCTGATCGGTTGAACGATTGGCTGCTCGCGTTGCAAGCGCGTAACCCACATAGTACCGCGTGTTCCACTTTTGTCTCTTGCGCAGATCGTCCACAAGCAGGCCGGCCATGCGGTGATCGAAGTGATCGTGCGGATTCGCCGCCACGCTAGGATCGCTCGTGTGAACTACAAGATCCGTGGTGGCGGAGTGTGACCCGATCAACACGCTCACGGTAGCCAGGAGATCTCCCCATCCCCGGTAGGTCGCGCTGCTATCGACCGCGGTTATGACTGTGATTTTTTCCCCGCGCAGTCTTCTCAGGCTTTCGAAGTCGTAGCGAGCGAAGCCCGCGCCGTTTCTCTTCCCATCCGGCAGTCGGAGGAAATAGGACGCGGTATTGGCGATCACGCATTTTCGGATGGTGTGCTCGAGCACCTTCATAGTCGAGCACCTGACTGCGGCGGAATCAGCTGCACCAACCCCAATGGCGAGACGCGTCGATTGTAGCGCTGCTCGTTCCCGCGTCTGCCAATAGAGAGAATCCCGCCCGTCGTCCCCGGCCGTCAGATAGACAAAGGTCGCCGAGTCCCCGCCGGCAATTTGCTTCGCAACGACGTCTCCCATGAAAAGCTGCCAGTCGTCCTGATGCGCGACAACGAACACGTCGCGCCGAACAGGCGTGGAATTCGATACGTAACTAACTGACTGACGTGGCCCCCCAGCTCCGACCAACGTCAGTTGAAGTAACCCTGCGGCAAGCGATTGGAGTCGAACAATCGTCAAAGAGCCTTCCGGAATGGAGGGTTTACCGCCTCGATCAGTCGATCATTGAGGTCGTAAGCCTCACACCTCGTGCCTACTACCTCGCATCTCCCACCTCGCTCTCCTCGCAGTTCAAAATACCTAGATGCAGAGAGCGGGTGCACTGAATTCGTGCACCCGCTCTTGCGTTAGATATTTACCTAATGTCGGCGTTACTCGACTTTCACTGCCTCGACCTCGATGCCAATCTTGATCTCGTTTCCCACCGCGACGCCGCCTGCCTCCAACACCTGATTCCAGGTCAACCCGAAATCCCGGCGGTCAATCTTGCCCTTCGCGCTGAATCCCACCCGCTCCCCTCCCCACGGATCCTTCGTCTGACCCTCGAACTCGACGTCGAGCGTGATTGGCCTGGTCACATCACGAATCGTCAGCTCGCCTGTGAGCTTGAACGCCTTCCGATCCCCGTCGATGCTGGTGCTTCGGAACTTGATCTCGGGATATTTCTCGACGTTCAGAAAATCGCCCGAGCGAAGATGGTCGTCCCGCTGGTCGGTGCGGGTATCGATGCTTGCCGTCTTGAGGGTCGCTTCGACCGAAGAATTCCTCGGATTTTTTTCGTCAATGGTAACGGTGCCTTCGATGTCTGCGATTCGTCCTTTGACGGTCGTGATCATCAGGTGTTTGGCCGAGAACTCGACCGTGGTGTGCGTCGGGTCGAGCTTCCACTGGGTCTTGGTTCCCGCTGCGGGAGCGGTTTGAGCTGGTGCGGTCATCGTTTCCTCTCGAATCTGGTGCGGTTCTGAGCCAGTTAATGCTGTTTTGAGTGGCTAACAGCTCTGGACTTACTATGAGTATGCTAGTATACTTTAGTAAGTAGATTGTGTCAAGCTCCCATATCCGTAACTTCTTCTCATGACCGATTCGTCGGTTTCACAGGTCTGCTCTCGCTTTCACCGGGCTATCGAGCTCATCGGCAGTCGCTGGACGGGCGCCATCCTGCAAACCCTCCTTCAGGGAAAAACGCGCTACGCGGCCATCAGGGGAGCGATTCCCGACATTACCGATCGGATGTTGTCGGAGCGCCTTCGCTCGCTCGAGGGAGAAAAGTTGGTAGTCCGGGTTGTAACCCCCGAGAGCCCCGTGCGCGTTGAATACGAGCTGACCCCCAAGGGGCGTGAGCTCCAGAACGCACTGCGAGAAATCGGCAGCTGGGCCGAACGCTGGATCCCGCTGGAAAGCGGCGAAATCAACGAGACTGCTACTGAATCAAAAGCCGGTAACCATCGCCGTACCCGACGCGCGCGCAAAGCCAGATCTGCATGACCGGATTGAGGGACGCTGAGTAGATTTTTGGCGTCCTTTTTTTCCACCACATCCTCCGCTCCCACTTACATCACTCCCATAGTGGAGAACCACTGATGCGCACGCTGCTCTCGTCGCTCATGATTTCGGCAACCGGTCTCGTTCTCGCGCCATCTCCGGCCGACATGCCATTACGCGGATTCTTCCCCCAATCCGTCCAGGCAGAACGTGATCTGGAAGCACGATTCAAGACTATGCCAGACCCAGCCCACATGAGAGAATCCATGCGCCGTCTGAGCGCGCGTCCGCACCACGTAGGCTCCGCCTACGACAAGGACAATGCCGAGTGGCTTCTCAACCAGTTCAAGTCTTACGGGTGGGACGCGCACATCGAGAACTTCGACGTTCTCTTCCCGACACCAATCGAGCGCGTCGTTGAGCTCGTGGCTCCGACGACCTTCAAGGCAGCGCTCCAGGAGACCGCGATCGCGGGTGACCCGACATCAAATCAGCAATCAGAGCAGCTGCCTTCGTACAACGCCTACTCCATCGATGGTGATGTCACCGGCCCTCTCGTCTTCGTCAACTACGGAATACCGGCCGACTACGAGGAGCTGGAACAGCGCGGCATTTCCGTAAAGGGCGTAATCGTAATTGCCAAATACGGCGGCTCGTGGCGTGGCATCAAACCCAAGGTGGCCGCCGAGCACGGCGCGATCGGATGCCTGATCTATTCAGATCCTAGAGATGACGGTTACGCCATCGGTGACGTCTTCCCCAAAGGGCCGATGCGTCCGTCACAGGGAGTTCAGCGAGGTTCCGTCGCTGACATGCCCGTCTATCCGGGCGATCCCCTGACGCCAGGAGTTGGTGCAACGAAGGACGCGAAGCGCCTCACGGTCGCGCAGGCCACCACCATCACCAAGATTCCGGTGCTGCCGATTTCCTATGGCGATGCGCAGCCGTTGCTCACTGCACTAGGAGGTCCCATCGCTCCGGCAGCGTGGCGCGGTGGTCTTCCCATTACCTATCGCCTCGGCGCGGGACCCGCGCGCGTTCATCTCCGCGTTAAGTCTGACTGGAGCCTGAAAACGCTCTACGATGTGATCGCCAGACTTCCCGGCACCACCGAAGCCGACCAGTGGATTGTTCGCGGCAACCACCATGATGCGTGGGTGAACGGCGCCGAGGATCCAATATCCGGTCTCGTCGCCGAGCTCGAGGAAGCGCGCGCGTTGGGCTCGCTCTACAAGCAGGGATGGCGGCCGAAGCGCACCATCATTTACGCCGCTTGGGATGGAGAAGAGCCCGGCCTGTTGGGTTCAACGGAGTGGGCGGAGACACACGCTGACGAGCTCAAGGCGCATGCGGTCGCCTATCTGAACAGCGATGGCAATGGCAGGGGATTCCTCGGCGTGTCGGGATCGCATTCGCTGGAGAAATTCATGAATGGCGTCGCCACGGATGTCGAGGATCCCGAATCAGGAGTGAGCGCCTGGAAGCGACTGCAGGCATCGAGGATCCTCAACGGGTCTGCGGATGTGCGCCACGAAGTCCGTGATCGCGAGGACCTTCGGATCGGCGCTCTCGGATCAGGATCGGACTATTCATCGTTCATCGACCACCTCGGCGTCGCATCGCTTAACCTTGGATACGGCGGAGAGGACGACGGCGGGATCTACCATTCGATCTACGACGACTTCTACTGGTTCACGCATTTCAGCGACACGTCTTTCGTCTACGGTCGTGCGCTTGCCCAGACCGCTGGCATTGCGGTGTTGCGCCTCGCGAACGCAGACGTGCTTCCTTTCGCGTTCACGAATCTCGCGGAAACCATCCAGACATACGTCAAGGATCTCCAGTCTCTGCGCGATAGGCGGGCGGAGCAGATCACCGAACGCAACCGGCAAATCGAGGATGGCGTTTTCAAGCTCGCCAGCGACCCGCGTGATCCAGTGACTGCTCCTCAACATCAGCAGCCAGCTCCACAACTGAACTTCGCGCCCCTGCTCAACGCCCTCGATTCACTCAACCATGCCGCTTCGCGGTACGACAAAGCCTACAGTCGCGCAGTGAGCGAAGGACGCACTGCTGTCGCGAAGGGTGTGAACGAGCGACTAGTTCAGGCAGAGCGCGCGCTCACATCGACGGAAGGCCTGAAGAACAGGCCGTGGTATGTACACATGCTCTATGCACCCGGGTTTTACACAGGCTACGGCGTGAAGACGATACCGGGCGTCCGCGAAGCGATCGAACAGGGAGAGTGGCGGGACGCGGATCGTGAGATTGCCCGCGCTGCTGCCGCGGTAGAGCGCGAGGCGTCCTTGGTCAGCGGCCTCGCCACGACACTCACCGGCGGCTCCTGATCCGCTGGTGAGTGCTATGCTACGCGAAGTCAGTAAGTGGCTTGGTAGTTCAACCGAAAGCCTCGGCCCGGTTCCGGGATAAAATCCTTGATCACGGAAAGATTATTTCGGTAAACCCGGTTGAGCACGTTGTCGCAGTGGAAGCTGATGTTGTTCAAGACACGTTGCCGCGCAAAGCGCATCCCGATTCCGAGATTCACCACAGTATATCCGGGAGTTGGGGTGTCGCCCTCGCCCAGTCGCGATTGCCGCGCTGCCACACGCGTTTCGATCACACCCATGTAGGTTCTGTCCTGATATGTCGCCCGCAACAGGCCTCTTAGCGGAGGCGTGAAGGGCAGCGGCACATTCTGTCTGGTGTCCTCGGCGTTCACGTAGTCAGCGCCCGCCCTGAGCGCGAAATACTGAGCTGGCTGGACGGTTACGCTCGCGTCAACACCGTACAACCGGGCGTTGGTAGCACCGAACTGACGTACCGGAAAACCCTGAATTACGTCGCCACGCAGGAACCCGTAGATGTAGTTATGGATGCTGTTTGCATAAGGCGATAATTCAAAGGACACGTTTGCGAAGTTGCCTTTGAGCGACGCGTCCACGCCTAATCCGGTTTCCGGCTCAAGCTCCGGCGTGCCGATGGTGTAAGTGCCACTTGGCGCATCGAGTCCGTTCGCGAACAGCTCCTGAACGGTGGGTGCGCGAAACGCTCGCGCCAAGCTCAACGATCCCGTCAATTGCGGCGTGAGCTGTTGAATCGCGCCGAGCGAGGCCGTCAGAGCGTTGGAAAGTCGGGAGGCGTTGAGCGTCTGGAAATTCGGGTCAGTCGACTGCGGATCGGGACGTGTCTGGATCTTGTTGTAGTCGTACCGCAGACCAGCTTGCAGCCGGGTCTTTTCCGCAGCGGGATATTCTTCGTAAGCGTACGCCGCAAATCCGCTCGTGCGCGAGTTCGGACCCAGCGGCTCGTCACCCTGGATGATCATGTTCTCGATGTTCGTCCACAACCCCAGCGTGCCCTGGAGCTTGCCGAACGACTGCTGCTGCAGCTGCAATACGCCGTTGAACTCCCGCTTGTGGAAATGGGTTGCCTCCGGATCGGAGACCCCGCTTGCATCTTGTGCCGTTGGGAATTCGGAGTGGTTGTAGTCGTTGTAGCTCGCGTTGAGCTTTACCCGATCTATGAATCCGAATCCGCCGTTGAAGAGGCTGCGGAACTCGAGAGTGTTTCGCCGCTGCGCGATACGTGACGTAGTCGGGGGTACGTTCGCAAAATCCGGGTTGGGCGGCACGCCGGGTATGCCGTAGTTCACCTCGAAGTGTTTGCCGCCGATACCGACTGATCCGAAGTCACTCTGGTATGCGTAGCCGAGACCTGCTTCGCCACTATGGTCGAATGTCTGAGGCATCCGGTCGAGGTTGAAGACCGTGCCGGTCTCGGGGTCGGTATAGTTCCCCGAAGGAATCCGGATATTGCTGGACCTGACTCCTCCAGCCGACACCCGAAAGGCCTGTTTACCCTGGGTGTAAACGTTGTTGATATATCCTGCACCCTCGCCGCTCACCGTGTTTCCTTCGACTACTGCCGTGCCTGAAACAGGATGATCAGACAAGGCAGGGACGATATCGGTGATCACGTTCACAATTCCACCGATCGTGCTGGGACCGTATAGGATAGTTGCGGGCCCGCGAACCACGTCGATCTGCATAATGCCGATTGCCTCGATCGGAGTAGCATGCGCGGGATCGAAAGTCGCCAGGTCACCCATGCGAAGGCCGTTTTCGAGAATCAGCACTTCGTTGTCGCCAAGGCCTCGCAGAATGGGTCGTGATGGTGCCGACCCGAGACTACGAACCGCGACGCCTGGAAGATCTGAGATCTTTTCCGCGAAGCTTGTCCCTGGGCTGTTCTGGAATTCCACCAGCGACTTGGACGCGGTCGATTGATACTGCTCGTCCGAAGTCTGTGCGGTTGGCGATGCGGAGACTACGACCTCTTTTAAGTGGATCGCAGATTCCCTGAGATTAAACGATACCCTCGCAGTACCGCTCGTCACGCTGACAGTGTCGGTCGCAGACGCGTACCCGGTGACACCGACGTTCACTCTGTAAATCCCTTTGGGAATATCGGAGAAGGTGAACTGACCTTCTGCGCCCGTATGCTCGATGCGATCAAGCTCGAGGAGCCGGACCGTCGCGCCAACTATGGGTCTCCCCGCGGTCTGAACCGTTCCGGTGACTGTTTGGGCTAGAAGCGCAGTCGGCCACAAGAGCAGCAAGCCGAGCAAGATAGAAGTCGCGATCAAAGTGCTTCGAATCGCGCTCGTACGAACCGCTCGTGCGGACATTTCTGCCTCGTTCTGGTTTTACTGCGGAGAGCGTAGGGCGTTAGGTCTGCCGGAACGAAGTCGTGAAGATCTCCGCGCGCGGCGGGCAAACATCGCCAGTGGCTAGGGACGGAATCGAACCGCCGACACGCGGATTTTCAGTCCGCTGCTCTACCAACTGAGCTACCTAGCCGAATCGGACTCAGCGTCCGGATGGAACAATTAAAGCGCCTCAGTGCTCCTTATCAACCGGTAGCACGAGCTACTTGGACGATGGCGCCTTGCCATGAGTTGCGGTGATCACCGACTTCACGCCGCCGCGAACATTGAAGTCGCCGACGACGCGCATCCACTTGGGCTTCGAGCTCGCCACCAGATCATCCAGAATCCGGTTCACCGCCCGCTCGTAGAAGATCCCGTCGTTTCTGTAGCTCCACAGATAGAGCTTGAGGCTCTTCAGCTCGATGCATTTCACCGCTGGAACGTAGGTGATACGAATCGTTCCGAAATCGGGCGCGCCTCCCGTGAGCAGCGCGAGCTCCTCGGCGTCGCTCTCGATGCCGCCGAGCGGGCAAAGGGACGTGAACTCCGAGCAGTCCATGTGGATCTCGTAATCACGGCCGGCGTAGGGATTGTCGAAGACTTCGAGGAGCTCTGGCTTTGGCATCGTCGAACGATGCACACATGGACCCCGCGGATCAATCCGCGGGGAGATCTCCAAACCTCACAACTCAGAGCGGTGTCGCTATCACTCGTCCCGCAGCTTTCGCGACATCTCCTCGAGCAGTCGCCGCTCGTCTCTCGTCAGGCTTTCGATCCCCAGCTGAGAGATCTTGTCGAGCACGCGATTCACCTTCGCCGCGTACTCCTTCGGTGTTTCCTGCCGTGGCACCTGCTGCACCGGCTTGCTCTCGCGAAGAATGATTGCGTTGCTGCGCGCGACCACTTCGTCCACGCCGCCCGCGCGATCGCGCATTGGCGGTCTACCGCGTGGAACGGCGCGCGGCATGTCCTCTGATTCATCCGGAACTGCGGACACCCAGCCCCTCACCCGATTGATTCCACCCATCGAGTAAAGCCTGAGGAAGATCCACCCGAACGCCATTCCGCCAAGGTGAGCCGTCCAGTCGATCCGCGAGCCCGGCGACAGGGCGAAGATGATGTTCATTGCGAGCATCGCCGCGATGAGCCAGCGGGATCTCATTGGAATGACGCCG
>Ga0207929_1000353_pt1 | contig 12946 bp, 11 predicted proteins | sample NGESurdeep072012_FD_184466 | JGI IMG/M metagenome (GOLD analysis project Ga0207929, IMG submission 184466) | Arctic peat soil microbial communities from Barrow, Alaska - NGEE Surface sample 53-1 deep-072012 (SPAdes) | ecosystem: Environmental > Terrestrial > Soil > Wetlands > Peat ... | reverse complement strand
TGCTCCACGTGGGCGTTGTCGTTGGAGGTGTGCGCCCTCGCACGGGTCATGAAGATCGCCCCCTCGGCGCACCAGGGCGGCCAGGAGGTGGTTGATGAACTCTCCGCCGTTGTCATAGTCCAGCCCGACCATTGGGTACGGCAGGCGATCGGTGACCTCCTCGATTGCGGTGACGACCCGGGAGTGGGCGCGGCCCCAGATGGCGATGTTCTCGGTCCAGCCGAGGTAGACGTCGGTCGTGGTCAGGGTCCAGGCGTGCTCCATCTCATCCATCCCGCTGACGTACCCCGATCGACGACCGCAGCGTGGCCCCGGGGCGGGTCGCGGACTTCGCCGCGGGGGCGTCCTTGGTGGGTTTGAGCATCCGTGTCGATCGTGGCCGCACTCATCGTCACCAGCTGGTCACGCACCGCCGCGCTGAGCCGGTCCGCGACCTTGCCCAGCTCACCGAAGGCCTCCAGCTGGGCCACGGTGGGGGCCATGATCGGGGCCAGGTACTTCCCGCACGGCTCCCCGATCAGCGTCCACACCTCGATCAGGAACTTGCGCGTGTCATACCCGCAGGTGGGCGCCCGTGGCTTGCGTGTGACTGCCCGCGCCGGGCCCCTGCGCTTGTTGGTCGTGGCGATCGCCCGCCGGGTGTTGGCCCGCGACCAGCCAGTGACTGCCACGAGATCGCCCGAGCATCCGGCCCCTGTCCTTCTTGGCGGCCGAGGTGTACTCCCTGGCGTACTTCTTCGTGATCTCATGACGTGCCGCCATCGACAACCCTTGACCCATCCCCCGAGTCCACTACAGCGCCCGAAACTGGACCCAGGTTTCGCGAGCACCCCTCCCGTGGGGCGCGCCCCACCTCGCGAGCACTTGAGGTGAGTCTCATCGTACACTTGACACACCTTGTCACTACAGGACTACAATTAAAACCCGGTGGCGTAGCACCGAGGAGGTGTTGTTGTCCCAGTTCGCCGAGCAGCCTGTTGAACCGTTCGCGATCAGCCTTGACAGAGAAGGACTCGCGCTGTGGCCGGAAGGCCCAGCCCTCACACGGCGAATGTCCGCCTTGGAACATCTCTTTGCGGACACTGTCGCCTGGCGCAATGCCGTCGACGCGGGCGATCCCATCGTTTACACGGTGAGATCATCTCCCGTGCCGGAACTAAAGGCAGAACTCCCTCAATCCGTGACGACGATCCTCCCAGGCGCGATCGCCGGAGAGTTTTATATGACGAAGGGCCACCAACATCAAAACCTCGAGGGTGAAATGTATCTCGGAATTGAGGGCACTGGAGGGCTCCTCATGTTCAATGGCAGCAACGTGAGATGGCTTGATATGAAGCCCGACACGATCGGTTACATCCCGCCAGGCTGGGCACATCGCAGCGTCAACACGGGTGCGGAGCCCTACAGCTTTCTCGCGGTCTACCCGGGCGATGCTGGCCACGACTACGAATGGGTTCGGGAAAACGGGTTCGGCAGCCGTGTATTCAGAGGTGATAAAGCACCAAAGCTCTCGCCGTACTAACCCGGCACGCGCAACAAGCGCTGCCTCGCGAAGAAAGGAGTTTCGACGAAATGGCACAGGAAGACAAGCCCAATGTTAGGGTAATAGTCATATCGGTGGTGGTCGCGCTCGCTATCGGCCTGTTGGGAGGTAAATTCCTCTTCGGCGGCACTAGCCAACCCACTTCCGCCACAACACATGCGACTGTGGCTGGCACCAAGATCGACGTCATCACGAAGGCGACGCAATCCGACTTCTGGCAATCCATGCTCGCTGGCTCAAAACAATCTGGAAAAGACCTCGGAGTCAATCTGAAACTGACTGGTCCAACCGCAGAAACTGATATCGCTCCCCAAGTCGCACTGATAGAAGACTCCATCTCCCGCGGGGTAAAAGCCATCGTGCTCGCAGCAAACTCATCTACAGCGCTCGATAGCGTGATCGATAAAGCGCGTAAAGCGGGCATCAAGGTCATCACCGTTGACAACGCGGTGGAAACGCAGACCGACGGGTTCATCGGCACCGACAACATCAAAGCCGGACAACAGGCCGGAGCAAAGATGTGTGACCTGATCACCGCCAAAGGACATGCGAATGGAGATATCTTCTACGAGTCGGCCGCATCAGGACAGCAGGTCCTTGTTGACCGGCGGGATGGATTTGTGTCCGGACTCAGTGCAAAGTGCCCGAATGCCAAGATCATCGCGACGCAGGTCAATAACAACGACGTGAATCTGGCCGTGAGCCAGGTCACGGATGTGCTTAACAGTCATCCCAACCTCGCGGGGGTCTTCGCTGACAACAACACGTCAGGTACCGGAGCAGCGCGTGCTATATCGTCCCGCAGTGGCAGTAGCGTTCAGGTCGTTTCCTTCGACTCCGACCCGGCCGAGATAGCCGCGATCAAGGACGGATCACTCCAAGCAACCATCGTTCAAAACCCGTTCTTCTTCGGCTACCAGGGGGTCGTCGAGGCGGCAATGGCCGTCGCCGGTTCACAGCCTCCCGTGCGCCTTGACCCAGGCGCAGTAGTCGTTGACAAGAAGAACGTCGGAGCTCCCGAGTTGCAAGCGTTGCTGAACCCGGCAAAGGTCAAGGGCAGCTGACGATGGCGTCGTCGCTTGCCAAGGATGTTGCCCCTGAGTCTTCTGGCTCTGGGGCAACACCCCTTGTGCGGCTACGAAATGTGGGTCGGCGTTACGGCCCCGTTGTCGCCTTGCAGGGTGTAACGCTCGACCTTGCAGCAGGCGAAGTGCATTGTGTCGCCGGCGAGAACGGTGCCGGTAAATCAACTCTCATCAAAGTGCTCACAGGGGCTGTCTCTAGATCCTCTGGCGACTACGAACTCAACGGGAGCGCCGTGCCCGTGCAAGTAACCCCGATGCAAATTCGTGACATGGGCATCGGCGTGGTCTACCAAGAACTGAGCCTCTTTCCGGAGTTGTCCGTTCTCGACAACCTGATGATGGGTGAGTTTGCCAGCGCCGGCGGTGTACTTCGTAACACAAAGAACGCTCGAATAGCCCGATCCTTTCTAGAACGTCTCGGACTTCAAGATCTCCCGCTGGAAACACTCGTGCAAGATCTTCCGACCGCGACCCGCCAGCTCGTAGGGGTAGCCCGGGCTCTCGGCCTCGAAGGGCGCCTAGTCATCTTCGACGAGCCGACATCGGCTCTCTCTGAGCGGGAATCCGAGGAACTCCTTACGCGAATCAAGATCCTGCGCGATCAAGGCGTCGGGGTCCTCTACGTAACGCACCGAATTGAGGAGATGTTCAAGATCGGCGACTGTGTCAGCGTCCTTCGGGATGGGATACTTGTCGAGACCAAGAGGATCGACGAGTACACGCTAGAGACGCTGGTCGAAACGATGGTTGGCCGCCCTCTGGCGCGCCTCTATCCCGGCGACGGGACGCGCCCGGGAAAGCCTGTTCTCGAACTAAAGGATCTCGAAGTGGGCGGGTTCGCTGCGCCGATCAACGTCACTGTCCACGCTGGTGAGATCGTTGGAATCGCCGGGCTACTCGGCTCCGGGCGATCGAGGATATTGCGAGCGATTTTCGGTGCGGACCGGGTGCGAGGTGGATCAGTACTCGTCGACGGACTTCCCGCAAATTTTTCTAACCCTGGCAATGCCGCACGGTCCGGACTCGGCCTGCTCACCGAGGATCGCAAAGAATCCGGGATCCTCCCCGAACTGACGCTCCGAGAGAATGTCGCCATAGCCGGATACCGCACGATCGCAACCAGCGGATGGCTATCGAACAAACGGATCAAAGACTACGTCGAGAAGTCACTGAAGAACTTGCGAGTCAAGTACCACAGCGTCGACGATCCAATCACAGCTCTCTCCGGAGGCAATCAACAGAAAGCATTGATCGCACGCTGGATGGCGATGGGCGCGAAGGTGCTCCTGCTAGATGAACCCACGAAGGGCGTTGACGTCGGCGCCAAAGCCGATATCTATGCCGCCGTGTCGAACATGGCGAGAAATGGCATGGGTTTCTTGGTCGTCTCCTCCTACCTACCAGAAGTACTTGGCCTGTGCGATCGCATCATTGTCGTCAAGGATCACGCCGTCGTCGGAGACGTTCCAGCGCTCGGCGCGACCGAGGAATCGATCATGCACATGGCAAGCATCGATACCGCACACAAATTTGAGTCAGCCACGCCCACCCCCGATTCCGACCACTCTTCAGCGAGCGGGAAATCTGATGCCGAGTAAGAGTACAAGCACGAGCATTTCCCGCTTCTTCAAGGCCAACGCCAGAGGTTTCGGCATCGTGTTCGGATTTGCCGTAATTCTGGCCCTCGCGACCGACACGTTCGTGTCGAGGCCGAACCTCGACAGCCTCGGACGACAGCTCTCCATCTTCGCGATCCTCGCGGTCGGTGAACTACTCGTCATCCTGACAGCTGGCATTGACCTCTCTGTAGGGTCGATCGTCGGCCTGTCCGGAATCGTCGTCGCCCAAACCGCGATCGGCACGAAGGGTGTCGGCGCGACCGGGTTGGCTATCGCGCTCGCGCTGGCAGCAGGTGCCGCCTGCGGCTTGTTCAGCGGCTTGCTCTATGCGTTCCTACGGATTCCGCCGTTCATCGCTACCCTCGGCGTGATGGGAATCGCGCGCGGAATGGCGCTCCTTATTTCCGGCGGCCGCACGATCCAGCCTCTTCCGAAGGAATTCGGAGATATCGCAGACGGGACGCTACTTGGGGTCGCAAACCTCATCTGGATTACCCTAATTGTCGTCGTCCTTGGATCCGTCCTCCTCACTCAGACAACCTGGGGTCGGTATGTGCACGCCGTGGGATCGAACGAAGAATCTGCTCGGTTGTCCGGCGTTCCCGTCAAATCGGTACTCATCAGCGTTTACACCCTGTCCGGACTCCTCGCAGGACTCGGTGGGGTTCTCCTTGCGTCGCGGCTCAATAACGGCGTCCCGACCGCAGGAACGGGTTACGAACTCCAAGCCATTGCCGCCTGTGTCATCGGCGGTGCCAGCCTGTTCGGCGCCAGAGGCACTGCGGTGGGCGCACTCATCGGCGCCCTCATCGTCAGCATGCTCAACAACGGCGGCAGTCTCCTCGGTATCGACCCGTTCTGGCTGCAAATCGCAATCGGAGTGCTCATCCTGGTCGCCGTCGCCATCGATCAACTGCCGAAGTGGTTGCCAGAGGTAACCTCACGATTTCGATGGGCGCGGCGCAGGGAAAGTGATGACCAGTCTTCAACGAACGAGCCAGACGGGCCAACATCGGCGGGCGATGGAGCGGCGAGATGATCATCGCTCATGATCTAGGGACGACGGGAGACAAGGCGTCCCTTCACGGCGACGACGGTCACCTGATGTCTGCCATTACGATTCCCTATTCGACGCAATACGGTGAACATGGCATCGTCGAACAAGACCCCAACGATTGGTGGAACGCGGTTGGGCAGGCGACTCGGGTTCTACTAGAGCGCACCTCCACGTCCAAGGATGCCGTCAAGGCAATCAGCTTCTCAGGCCAGATGATGGGTGCCGTCTTCCTCGACAGTCAGCTTGAGCCCGTCCGCCCATCTATGATTTGGGCGGACACCCGAAGCGGTCAACAGTGCGACAGTCTCATCACGCAAGTCGGCTTACAACGGGGCTACAAGATAACCGGGCACCAACTCAATCCGACATATTCACTGACCAAGATCATGTGGCTCCGAGACAATGAACCCGAGATGTTTGCTCGCGTTCATAAGGTTTGTCTCGCGAAAGACTTCATTGTCGCCCGACTCACTGGCCGGCTTGCCACTGATCCATCCGACGCCTCAAGCACCAACGCTTACGACCAAACAGAGGGCTGCTGGTCAGAGGAGATTCTGTCTGCAGCTGGCATCGATCCGCATCTTCTTCCAGAGATCGTTCCCTCAACGACTATCGTCGGCACAGTCCGCGCTTCCGCTGCGGAGGCAACTGGACTTGCAACTGATACCGCGGTAGTAATCGGAGGTGGCGATGGGCCGCTCGCCGCACTCGGAGCAGGCATCGTGGGACCCGAAGACGGAGCATACGTCTATCTGGGCTCCTCGTCCTGGGTCTCCGTGGCAGCCAATCAGCCACTATTAGACCCTCAGATGCGAACGATGACCTTCGACCACGTCATTCCGGGCCGTTACGTCCCCACGGCAACGATGCAAGCCGGCGGCGGATCACTCCAATGGATCGCTGAGATCCTGCAACCCGGCAGTGCGAGCACAAAGTTCGAACACCTTCTCAGCGAGGCCGACACGGCTGAAGCTTCCAGTGAAGGTCTATATTTCTTACCCCATCTCTTGGGCGAACGCTCACCATATTGGAACCCCGACGCCCGCGGGGCTTTCCTTGGTCTCTCACGACATCATGGGCGAGCTCACATGGTGCGAGCCGTAGTGGAAGGTGTCGCTTTCAATCTGTTCACCTGCGTCGAAGCCTTCCGGGATGCGGGCATCGGTGTGGACCGTGTCGACGCAATCGGCGGCGGGGCGAAGTCCGATACATGGCTGCAGATCATCGCCGACGTTTGGGGCACCACAGTCCGCAGGCGCAGCATAGTCGACGAAGCAAACAGCTTGGGAGCCGCCGTGGTCGCGGGTGTAGCCACTGGTCTGCTCGGCGACTTCAGTGCAACCCACTCGTTGTCGGAGGTTACCGCAGAGTTCCTACCTGACCCAGAGCGCCATGGGAAGTACGCGGATCGCCATGCTGTGTTCCTCGACGGGTACAGACGGCTTGAAACCTGGTTCCCGGCACGTGCAAATGAAGGTCGCAAATGACCGGTAGCATCCTCATCACTAGTCGGTCGTTCGGCACCGGCAATGAGGACACGTGTCACACACTCGAAAACGCTGGTTTCACCATCATCCGCGCCGAATCGCAACACGACCTACACAAGCTCAGCGCTGCACTCCCCCACGTCGAGGCATGGATTGCTGGAACCGGCCCCATCACAGAAGACCACCTCGCCCACGCACCGCGGCTCAAAGTGATCGCGCGATATCGAGTTGGCTACGACGCAGTCGACCTCGCCGCAGCGACCGCGCACGGCATTATCGTCACAAACACACCCGGGGCAAACTCCGAATCGGTCGCCGACCTCGCTCTCACCCTGCTCCTAACCGCCCTCCGCATGGTAAAAGCCGGCGACAACGCGGTGCGCCGGGCGGACTGGGCGGTGATCAGAGGACGCGAAATTTCATCATTACGCATCGGGGTCGCCGGGTTCGGCCGTATCGGCCGTTCATTCGCCGCTCGGGTGAGCGGGTTGGGCGCATCCGTTCTCGCCTATGACCCCCTCATCAGTGAGGTTGAGACTCTTCCAAAACGGCACGCCCGGGCAGCATCCTTTATCGAATTGTCCGCTTGTGATGCAGTCTCTCTTCATGCTCCGGGCGGGCAACGCCTTGCCGACGAGGTCTGCGCGGGCCGTGTTGACGAGTGTCATCCCCCGCACGGAGTGAAGCCAGGTCGCGTCGACAAGGCGTTGCCCGGATAACTGAACAAACAATAAAGACTCGATTCGGCCGGCCTTCGGGAACTTCGGCCCTGTCAGGTGAGAACGGCCGTCAGCAATGCTGGTACTAGGACCGAAGGAAGGCTCTGATATGCACGTGTCGAACGTCACACTCAACAATGGGGTCGAAATGCCGCAGCTGGGATTCGGTGTCTGGCAGATCGTGCCAGATGAGCGTGCCACCGCTGCGGTCAGCACGGCGTTCGACGCCGGCTACCGCGCGATCGATACCGCTCCGGTGTACACGAATGAGGGCGGCGTCGGCGCTGCGATCGCGGCTTCCGAGCTCCGTCGGGATGAAATCTTCGTGACGACCAAACTGAGGAACAGCCAGCAGGGTTACGACACGACACTCGCCGCCTTCGATCGGAGCCTTGCCAAACTCGGTCTCGACTACATAGACCTGTACCTGGTCCATTGGCCGGTGCCGATCCGCGACCGATACCTCGATACCTGGAAGGCGTTCGAACGGCTCTACGCCGATGGCCGTGTGCGTGCGATCGGTGTCTCGAACTTCGAGCCGAACCACCTGCGTCGCCTGCTCGACAACACCGACGTAGTTCCCGCGCTCAACCAGATCGAATTCCACCCGTACCTGCAGCAGCACGAACTGTACGAGCTGCACAAGGAACTCGGGATCGTCACCGAGTCGTGGAGCCCGCTCGGACATGGCACCAGCGAATTGCCCACCTGGCTGGCCCACCCTCTGCTGGAAGACCCGGTCATCGGCGAGATCGCCGCGAAGATCGGCCGCACGCCCGCGCAGGTCATCCTGCGGTGGCATCTCCAGCTCGGCAACGTCGTCGTGCCCAAGTCGGCGACGCCAGCCCGCATCCGGGAGAACATCGCCCTGTTCGACTTCGAGTTGAGCGACGGCGATCTGGAAGCCATCAAGGCGATCCACCGCGGCGTACGGTTCGGGCCGCACCCCAATGACTTCATCGATGAATTTTAAGCCAGCCGAGATGGAAGTCAGGCACGCGACACACCCGGATCAGGTCCCGGCGTTCAGCACAGGGCAGTTTCGAAGCGTGTATCTTGTGTCTGATCCTTTTGGTTCTCCCGGCATGAGGGCTATTCAATCTTGATGGGGCTACTGCCTGACACGTGCTCGCTCCCGGCGTAGGGCGCGGGTGCAGTGCAACCGCACGCGGGCCTGGTGGTTTGGCGGGGTTGCGGAAGCCGCAGGCGCGGCGGGCCATGCCCTTGGCGAGCCGGTTGATGCCCTCGGTCTTGGCGTTCGTGACGCCGGTGACGATGAGGACCTCGATCGCCGGCCACCAGGTCTCGACGGGGCTGGCCAGTCCCGTGGCGCGACTCACGATCTGCGGCACGTTCATGCCACGACCTCCTGCTGGCTTGCGTGCCTGTGCATGTGGTCGCCGAACGACTCGGACATTCGGACCCAGCTATCACGCTCAGGGTCTACGCCCATGTCCTCCGTCAGCACGCGGCGGGAATCGCGGACGTGTTTGCGGCTGCGATCGAGCCTGGCGACGCCGACTCCTCAGCTGCTGTCAATGACGCCGTTGCGGACCCCGGCCTGACTCGTGCCAATCGCTTAGTGACCACTTTCGAGCCGGCTGAGGATGGCGCGGGTGGTGTCGGTGAGGTCGGGTTCGAGGGTGAGGCGTTGGCCGTTGATCTCGATGGTTGCTGAGCGTGCCGCGCGTAGGTTCTGAACGATCTTCTTGATGCTGGTCCCGGTGGCGTCTTGCAGGTGGCGGGCCACGGCCAGGGCGGCGAACACGACGGTCAGGTGCGCCTCGATCGCCTGACGTTGATGGTGGAACACGGGCCGTGCCCGCAGGTCGGACTTGGTCATCCGGAATGACTGCTCGACGTGCCACAGGTCGTGATAGGCCGCGATGACGGCGGCGCCGTCCATCGTGGCGACCGGCAGGTTGGTGACGTAGCCCTTCAGGCCGGCGAGCTGGCGGGCGCGCTCCACCAGTGCCCAGTCCACGCCCTTGGTCGCGCCGGTGACCTTCACGAACCGATCCCTGCGCAGCGGGCGGGTCCCGTCGGCGACCTTGGCGGCCTTGGTCACCATCGCGTTGATCGACTTGTTGTCGTGCTGCTCGCGCTTGAACTTCCACTGGTAGACCACCCGCCGGGGCCGGGCGGCCTTGCCGGTGCCCATGTCGCGGACCGACTCCAGGACCTGCCCGTCGGTGAAGAAGTTCCCGTGCCGGGCGAAGTGGGCGGCCAGGTCGTAGGGGGCCTTGGTGATCCGCGAGCCGACGACGAAGGAGAACCCGGCGTCCTCCAGTGCGTTCAGGTTGCCGGCCGAGAGCATCCCGGCGTCGGCGACCACGACCGTCTCGGTCACGCCGTGGCGGGCCTGGAACGCGGTCAGCACGGGGATCAGGGTGGTCGTCTCGGCCTTGTTGCCCTCGAACAGGTGCACCTCGAGCGGGAACCCTCCCGGATCGACCAGCAGCCCGACCTGGACCTGCGGGTCGACCCGGTGCTCCTTGCTCATCCCCACCTTGCGCAGGTCGTCCTCGTCGGGGCGCTCGAAGTGCAGCGTCGTCACGTCGTAGAGCACCATCGCCACCCGCCCGGTGGTGCGGGCCGAGTGCGCCCACGCGGCCGTGGCCAGCTGCCCGCGGTAGTCCTGCTCCTGGCAGCGGGCCAGCGACCGGAACAACGTGCGCAGGCTGACCGCCGGTGCACCGATCTCGTCCAGGACCCGCACGACCTCAGCCTTGGACGTCGGCTCCACGATCCGCGCCAGGACCATCGCGCGGAACCCGTCATCGCCCAGCACGTCGAACCCGAGCCGGCTGTATGCGCTGGTCAGGACCCCCCAGAGCAGAACGGCCGACGTCCCCACGACCCGCCCACCAGCGGCGACCACCGCGGGACGCCCACCGACCGCAGGCGTGCCCGGCTGCAGGGCCAACTCCGGTTTGGCGGTCCAGTCCGCGACGTCGTCCATCCGTACCGGGACCACCGGTAGGTCCCCCAGGTCCAAGACGTCCTGACCCGGGGACAGGCGCTCCCGCGCCGCGGCCAGGAGTAACGCGAGCTCGGCATCGGTATGCGCGGACCCCACGTGCTCGACCTGCTCGACCTGCCGACTCCGGCGCGTGACGACCTGGACCGCGACCGCTCCCGAGGCAGTGCGGACCTTGCGCACGAACCGCGAGACCACCACCGAAGGGTTCCACGACGAGGTTCTTAGTGACCACATCGCACCCAAACGCGAAGCGAATCAGCAGGTCAGCGGCCTGGGATCACGCCTGAGGGCCGAGGGTGGCACGAGTCAGGCCCGGCGCGGCGGTGGTGTTAGCAAGGCCGTGCTAGCAAGCCCCGATCGTGAACCCGAGAACCCCAGGTCAGCAAGCCTCTGACCTGGGGTTCTTCGTGGAGCCGCCTATCGGAATCGAACCGATGACCTATTCATTACGAGTGAATCGCTCTAGCCGACTGAGCTAAGGCGGCAGGTGCCCATGGACACGCTTGGCGAGTATACGGATGATCGGGCGGATCACCGAACCAGCCTGGTCCCGGCGCCGTTGCGTCCGGGGACGAAGACGGCAGTGGTCAGCACTTGAGCCCGGCCGGCGGCACGGCACCTTTGAGCAGATAGGCATCGACCGCGTTGTCGACGCACGAGTTGGACCGCGTGTATGCCGTGTGACCGTCGCCGTTGAACGTGATGAGATGCCCGTTCTCAAGCTCCGAGGCAAGACCCTGTGCCCACCTGTATGGCGTTGCGGGGTCTCGCGTCGTCCCCACGACCACGATCGGTCCACTGTCGGCTGCGGTGATCTTCTTCGGAGCGTTGTTGGCCGGCACCGGCCAGTAGCCACAGGGAATGCTGCCCCAGGCAAGGAGCGGACCCCACGTCGGAGCCTGGGCGCTCAACGAGCGCGCTTCGGACTCGTAGTGCGCCAGGTCCTTGGAGTCGGAACGATCCAGGCAGTTCACGGCATTCAAGACCTGCATCAGGTTGTCGTTATAGATGCCTCGGTCGCTGCGGTGCGCATAGCGGTCCGCAAGCCGCATCAACGCGTTGGCGTTCCCGCCGAAGGCATCACGAAGAGCTGCGGTCAGCTGGTTCCACAGCCTCTGGTCATACATCGCCTCGGCGACCCCGAGCGACCCCCAGCCCTCGGTGAGCCGTTTGACGTAGGAGTCGTCCAACGGCAGCGGATTGGCGTCCAGCGCCTTGAGGAAGTCGCGCAGCCTTTGCATCCCGGAGGCGAGGGAGTCACCAAGCGGGCAGCCTCCCTTGTCGACACAGTTCTGTACGTAGGCCCGGGTCGCGGTCTCGAACCCGACCGCCCAGCCTTCGTTGACCTGGCTCGATGTGAGGTTGGGGTCTATGGCGCCATCAAGGACGAACTTGCCGACCTTGGTGGGGAACAGGTCGGCGTAGGTGGCGCCGATGAAGGTGCCATAGGACTTGCCCAGGTAGTTCAGCTTCGTTTCACCCAACGTCGCACGCAGGACGTCCATGTCCTTTGCGGCTTCGATCGTGGAGACATGGCCGAGCAGAGGGCCGACGTTGGTCTTGCATTTGTCGGCGAAGGCCTTGGCATTATCCGCGAGCTGTTGCTCCTCAGCTTTGTCGTCCGGCGTCGGGTCGGAGCCGAGGAAGCTGTCGAGCTCGCGGTCGTTCAGGCATTTGATCGGCGATGAGTGCGCGACGCCGCGGGGGTCGAAGCCCACGATGTCGTATGCCGCCCGTACCGGCTTGGTGACGATGAGGTCGGCCGAGCTTGCATACTCGACGGCGGACGCACCGGGGCCGCCCGGATTGACCACGAGCGAGCCCATCCGCTCGGATGGGCTCTTGGCAGCGACCTTGAGCACCGCCAGTTTGAGAGTATCGCCGTCAGGGTTGGAATAGTCGATCGGCACCGTCAGCCTGGTGCACTGGTTCGGTCCGCAATCCGACCAAGACAGATCCTGCGTGTAGAACCTCGCGAGCGTTGGCTGGCCAGTTGGGGGCACCTGGGCCGAGCTCTTCTGGGCAGGGCCTGGCGTCCTCGCCTGGCTCTGCCCGTCGGGGGTGCTGACGCATGCCGAAGGGGTCAGCGTCACCACGAGCGCCACCGCCAAGCCGCCGAAGGCGCGCCTGGTCCGAGCGGGTACCGGTGTGCGGGACACACGGCGGGCGAGCCCTTCCCCCCAGATGAACAGCGGTGTCACAGGCCAGGTCCCTTCGTCGGTGGTCGTGGGGTTGACGCTACCTGCCCAACGTGAGCGCCCCGAATGGCGCGAGCTGCCCGGCTCGAAGAAATCACTCTGTTCGGACTTCAGCGCACTCCGAGTCGCCGGGCCAGTGCTGCCGCCTCGACTCGGCTGGACGTGGCCGTCTTGCGCATCAGGTTCGTCACGTGGACGCTCACGGTCTTGTCGCTGATGAACAGATCGCGGGCGATCTCGGCGTTCGTCCGTCCG
>Ga0207929_1000352_pt1 | contig 12947 bp, 10 predicted proteins | sample NGESurdeep072012_FD_184466 | JGI IMG/M metagenome (GOLD analysis project Ga0207929, IMG submission 184466) | Arctic peat soil microbial communities from Barrow, Alaska - NGEE Surface sample 53-1 deep-072012 (SPAdes) | ecosystem: Environmental > Terrestrial > Soil > Wetlands > Peat ... | reverse complement strand
CCGGGCGCAGCGTGCCGCGAGCCACGTTTGCGGTCATCGCCGCTGTGCTTTTCGTTTCGGCTTTCCTACCGACGATCGGCATGAGCGTCTTTCCGGTCCATCTCATCGACGGCCATTACACGACCGCCCTTGCCACCACGTACAAGAGCGACCCCGTCGCCGGAATAGTCACCGGCTTCAACGCGGTTTCGACGACTCTGGCCTTCTGGGCCGGCATCTGGGTCGGCTTCCTTGCTTTCACCATCCTGGTGATCGCGACCAACGCGGGCTTGATCGGAATCTCGAGGCTGAGCTACTCGCTCGCCGGCGCCGATCTGCTTCCGCATCGCTTCGCCCGCCTGCACCCGAAATTCAAGACTCCCTACATCTCGATCATGGTCTTCGGCATCGCGGCGGCAGTGCTCCTCTTGCCTGGAATCTTCGTCCATGGGCAGGAGATCGACCTGTTGGGCTCGGTGTATGCGCTTGCGGCAACCTTCGCTTTCTGCTCCGCGCATCTCTCCGTCATGCGTCTTCGCTTCATCGAGCCGAACCTCTACCGCCCATACCGAATGCCCTGGAACATCAAGTTCGGCAGGGACAGCATCCCGGTGCTTTCATTGCTCGGAGCGCTCGCGATCGGCACGGTGTTCACTCAGCTGATGTCGCAGAACATCTCCAACTCTTCCTATATCTACCTCGGCTGGCTGGTCCTGGGCGGGATCACCTTCGTGATCTATCGCCGGTACCGCAAGCAGCCCCTGTGGGAGCCGCTCGAGGTGCCACCTCCCCTTGATCGCGAGGTCGAGCACCTGCCGGCGGCGCCGCTGCCGAGCTCGGCTCGCTACAAGCACGGCCGGCGCGTCGCCGCGCACCCCGCGGCGGCCACAGCCCAGCATCGCCGGCACCGCCCGGCCTGGCAGTTGGAGTTCGAGCTGTTCTTCGCGCGCCACGGGGCCGCGCGCGGCATCCTGATCGTCATGGTGTTCGCGGCGGTCAGCGGCCTCGCGGTGGGCGTCGACCTGTCGAACTACGACCCTTTCGGTCCGGGCCTCGGCTGGTCGCCTGGCATCGTCCTGGTCGCCCTCATCGCGGCGTACCTGTTGAACCGCAGCCACGGAGAACGCTAGCCCTCGAGGCGGTAACCCACACCCGGTTCGTTGACGATGTAGCGCGGGTTCGCCGGGTCGTCCCCCAGCTTCTTGCGGATCTGGGCGACCACATAGCGCGTGTTGTACTTGTCCCCGATCGCGTAGTCGCCCCAGACCTGTCGCAAGAGTGTGGTGTGGGTCACCGGCTTGCCGGCGTGGAGCGCGAGATAGCGCAACAGCTCGTACTCGGTGGGGGTCAACCGCACAGGCCTTCCCTGGACGGTGACGGTGCGACGGCCGATGTCGATCTCGAGGTCGCCAGACCGGATGACCGGCTCGCCCGCGGTGACAGCCGCCTGCCGGCGCAGCACTGCTCGAATTCGCGCGACCAGCTCCTCCGTGCCAAACGGCTTGACGAGGTAGTCGTCGGCACCGGCGTCGAGGGCACGCACCTTGTCTCGCTCTTCAGGCATCACGCTGACGACGATCACGGCCGCGCGGCTCTCGGGCCGCAGCGCCTTGAGGGTTGCGAACCCGTCCATGCCCGGCAGGCCGAGGTCCAGGAGGATCACGTCGGGCCGCCACGATGCCGCGTCTCGAATCGCCTCCTCTCCGGTCCCCACCGTATGGACGTCGAAGTCGTGGTAGCTGAGGCCGGCGCGCAAGGCGCGCTGCATCTCAATTTCATCGTCCACGACCAGAACGCGGCCGCTCATGTCGCCGCTCCCGCTCGCGGCGCCGCAACCTCGGCGAGTGGAAGGGTGAAGGTGAACCGCGGGCCCCGGCGCCTGTTCTCGGCGCGGATCGTGCCACCGTGCGCCTCGACGACCCGCTTGCAGATGGCCAGGCCAAGGCCGCTCCCCCGGGCGCGACGCGTCCAGAACGTGTCGAAGACGCGGTCCAGGTCACCGGTCGCGATTGCGGGTCCTTCGTTCTCGACCCAAGCTTCGAGCTTCCCGTCCCGTTGCGCCGCGCCGACCTCGATCATCCCGCCTGAAGGAGCCCACTCGTGCGCGTTCTCCAGCAGGTTGGCGAGCAGCCGCCCGGCCTGCACCTCGTCGACGTCCACCGGAGGCAGGTCATCGGGCAACTCGACTGAAAGGCGGTTGGTAGCGAGCTCGGCCCGGAGCCGGCGGGTCGCACTGCCGAGCAGGTCGGCGAAGCTGTGGGGCTCTTTTTCGAGCTGGAGGCCCGCCTCCAGACGCGACAGGGCGAGCAGGTCGCCGACCATCCGGTCGAGCCGGGTCGCCTGGTGATCGAGGTCGACGAGGAGTTCGCGCTGCTCGGGCTTCAGCCCCGCCTGGGGCGCGGTCAGGGCGGTGAGCCCGGTGCGCAGCGACGCGATGGGGCTCTTCAGCTCGTGGGATAAAGAGGAAAGGATGGCCGTCTTCAGGCGGTCGGAGGACTCCAGCCCCCGCGCTCGCTCCGACTCGAGCGCCGCGTGCCTACGGTCCATCAACAGGTCGGCCAGCCCGACCAAAGCCGCCAGCATGCGGAGCTCATCCTGCGTGGCCAGGTCCGCGTCGATTCCGATCAGAGCCACCCCGCTGGCGAGCGGGAGGTAGGCAGGCGCCACGTCGGCTGGGTGGGTGCGCACGAGCGTGACGGCGCCGTCGCGGACTGCGATTCCGATCGCGCGCCCGTTCTCGTGAGACCACTCAGCCTGTTGCAGCTCGGACGCGCTCAGATCGCCGCCGGCGAGGGCGCTCGGCCGGCCAAGGTCGACCGCCGCGAGCGCGAACCGGCTCACCGACGGCAGCTCCAGGGCACGCCGGCAGAGCATTGAAAGGGCGACGGTCACGTCTGGGGAGCGCAGCGCGGCGGTGGCCAGCTCGTAGAGCGCGCGCGATTCCAGGGCAAGCGCTTCAGCGGTTGCTCGCGCGCGTCGCAAGGACGACGCCAGCTGGCTCGTGACCAGCGCCACGGCGAGCAGGACGATGAGCTCGAGGAGCCCGGCGGGTGCCGCAACCGTGAACGTATTCACCGGCGGGACGAAGAAGAAGTCGTAGAGCAGGAAGGCGGCGATGCTTCCGGCAACCGCGGGCCCTCTTCCCCAGCGCGCTCCCAGCCAGAGGATCAAAAGCAGGTAGAGAGCGGACAGGCCCGCTACCGATGCAACCGAGGTGATCAGCGCGATCGCCGCCGTGATCACGATCACCCCGCCGATCGCAACGGCGTAGTGCGCAAGGCGCGACGCGGACGTCCTCGTTCTCATGATTGCGCGAGCCAACGTACGCCGGTGCCATGCGCCTGGCTCGTGGCGAGCAGCTCGTCATCGAGCGTTATCTCGAAACGACCTCCGTCGGGCTCCATTCTCAAGTAATGCACGGGGGCGTCCGAAACCGCGCGTAAGGTGGCCTGACCGATCGCCGCGGAGATCCGCCTGCGGACGCTCTCGACGAGGTACTGGATGAAGACCGAGTGGTACACGACCGTGGCCACGCCAGGCCACGGCGCCTCGAGCTCGCGCTCCAGAAACGTGGCCGCGTCTACGCGCTCAACTTTGACTGGCATCGCTCTGACGATCTCGATTGCACCGTCGAGTCGCGAAAGGCGTCCGAGCTGGTCCGCCCAGATTAACGATCGAAGCGACAGCGCGCCTTCGTCCGAGGTCGGGTCGATGGGCTCCAGATCACATCCCTTTCGCTCGACGACCTCTGCGGTGCGATCCAGCGGAGGCGGCACGTCGAAAAAGTGCACGAAGCGAACTGGTGAATGTTCATCACCCCAGCCGCTCTCACCCGATTCGTATCGATAGGAGTCCCACCGGAGATTCAGGCCGGCGCTGGCCCCGATCTCCAGGATGCGAAGCGGCAGGCGGGACCGATGAGCGACCTCGAGGAATCCTCCGAGGAGTGCGGCACTTCGGCCCACCTCGTTGGTCTGGCATCCGCGCGCGATCAGCTGCCGGATCTCCGTGCGATGCTCGGTCAGAGCGTCTCGAAACGCGAGCCAGGCCGCCGCAGCATCTCCGTCGCCGCCGACCGACGGATAGTGGGGCGCCAGCTGGGGCAGGCGATCCTGCAGCACGAGCCGGTGGACGGCGCCCATCAGGCGCAGCGCAAGGGCAGACCGTTCCGACTCACCTTCGAATCCGACGAGCGCTTCAGAGACCGGGCCGCCCGCCTCCAGGTCCCCGGCGGCAGATTCGAGCAGAGTGGCGTAGAAGGGCGATCCGAGGTCCGCACAGCCTTTGGCCTGGAACCTCAACCACCCGGCGACGACCTCAGGCGGATCCGGCAATGGCAAGCTCCTCCGCGCGGTTGGCGTAGCCCGGGTGCGACGGCCGCGCGACCCTGTACCAGGCCAGCGTCTCGGCGAGCGCGTCCTCGAGCGCCGAGGGCTCGAAGCCGAGGTCTTCCCGCGCGCGGTCGAGGACGTAACCGGCCGCACGTCGCGGATCTGGTCCATATGGGCTCGCACCCTCCGGCAGCTGCGCGAACGGCATCGGATGCAGGCGTGCCGGGTGACCCGTCGCATGGGCGATCCCCTCGATCAGGTCGCGCACGCTCACACCGTCAAAGGCGGCGTTGTACGCATGGTGCGTCAGGTCCTTACGGAGGTCGCATGCGAGCGCGCACGCGTATCCGATGTCCTTGACCCAGGACAGGCCCGCCTGGCGCTCGTACGACTCGACCGGCACCAGCAGCGGACCGCCGTCCTCCACTCGCTGAATGTAAGCGGCGATCCGGAGGGTGTGATCCGCGGGACCGAAGACGGCCGGCGGCCGGATCACAGTCCACGCAAGGTCCGGCGCGCGCGTCAGCGCCGTTTCGCACCAGCGCTTGCCGTTGAGATAGTCGAGGCCGGCGGGAGCGTCGCCGGCCAGCGGCACGAAGTCCTCTTCGCGAGCGGGCCTGCCGTTGAGGTCCGGATAGACGCCGGTCGAAACAAAGATATAGCGGGCGCCTTTGAAATTTCGCGCGACGGCCTGTACTTCACCAGGTTGATAGCAGGCGAGGTCCAGGAGCACGTCCGGCTCGACCTGCGCGAGCGCGCGCTTCAGCTGGTCCTCGTCCGTGCGGTCGAAGGCGACGTAGCTGGTGAACGTGCCGTAAGGCCGATCCTTTCTGCCGGCGGCGATGGTTTCGACGCCGCGGCGCATCAGCTCTTTACAGGCGGCGACGCCGACAAAGCCCGCGCCGCCCAGGACGAGGGCCCGAGTCAATTCCCTCTCCCCCTCGGGGAGCAATCAGTGAGCCCCATCCTTAACGCCGCTTTGCGCGCAGGGCTAGGGTGAGGGGCTTAAAGCACATTTAGGCGCCGAGATCGCGGGCTGAGAGTTCGATGTCGATGCCGTCCACCTTCTTCAGCCGCTCGGCCATCTCAGCCGCCATTGCCACGGACCGGTGGCGGCCACCTGTGCAGCCGAACGCGACGACCAGGTGCGAACGGCCACGCTCGCGATAGTGCGGAATCGCGGCCGTCAGCGTCTGTTCGAGGTTGGTCAGAAGATCCTGCGCCGCGGGCTGGCCGACCACGTAGTCCCGCACGCGAGGATCGCGCCCGTCGAGAGGTCTGAGCTCTTCGACCCAGTAAGGATTTTCGAGCAGCCTCACGTCGATCACCCAGGACGCTCCGTCCGGGATGCCGTTCTTGTAGCCGAACGCAACGCAGGTCAAAAGAAGTCGCTCGCGCGACCGGAGCTGTTGCGCCAGCTCTCTCAGCTGGGCGATGTCGACGCGATGATGGGCGCGGTCGTGGCTGCCGCCGGCCCTGCCATCCGCCGCACCGACATGCACCAACACGTAACGGATGTCCTGCGCGTCGGCGTCTTTGAGCATCGCCGCGGCGTCGCCGCGCAGCGGAAGCACTGCGTCGGCCTCATCCCAGGCGGAGAGCCAGCGCGCGAGCTGGAACCCAGAGTCGAGGAAGACCCCGACCGCCTCGTCGAGCTGTGGCTCGTTCGAGCCTCCGACGATCACGAGGGTCACAAGGATTCCTTCAGCCGTTTTGCCAGGCGCTCAGGCACGCCGAGCTTGACGATGTCCTCCACCGGAGCTTCGCGGATCGCCTGCACCGAGCCGAAGTGTCGCAGGAGGATGCGCTTGCGCGCGGGGCCTATGCCCTCGACCGAGTCGAGCGGTGAGGTCAGCGCTTTCTTGGACCGGACTTTGCGGTGGTGGGTGATCGCGAAGCGATGCGCCTCGTCGCGGATGCGCTGCACCAGGAACATGCCCGGCGAGTTGCGTTCTTGCACGATCGGTTCCGCACGCCCAGGCGCGAAGATCTCCTCTCTCTCCTTGGCCAGCGCGAAGGTCGGGATGTCCGCGTATCCGGCCGATTCGAGAACCTCGAGCGCCGCACTCAGCTGACCGCGGCCGCCGTCGATGAGGATGAGGTCAGGCCGGCTTGTGAACGAGCGATCACCCACGGCGTCGGCATCCTCCCGGCGCTGGGCGGATTCGAGTCGCTCCAGCCTGCGCCGCAGCACCTCCTGCAGCATCGCGAAGTCGTTGGGTCCGGGGACGAACTTGATCTTGAAATGACGGTAGTGGTCGTTCCTCGGCCTGCCGTCCTCGAAGACGACCATCGCGCCGACCGCCGAGTCGCCCTGGAGGTTGGAGATGTCGTAGCACTCGATGCGCTTGGGCGGAGTCTCGAGGTCGAGGGCCTCGGCCAGCGCGGCGAGCATGGGCTCCGTGCGGCTGCGATCGTAGTCGGCCTGGATGCGGAGCTGCTCGAGCTCCTGGGCCGCCGTCTCCGCGAGCTGCTGCACGAGCGCCCGCTTTCGCCCGCGCTGCGGTACCTCAATGGCAACCGGGCCGCCGCGCTTCTGGCTCAACCAGCCGGCCAGCAGGTCGGGCTCGTCGACAGGCCCGGTCAGGATCACCGACCGCGGCACGTGCGTGGCGCTCGCGTAGTACTGGAGCACGAAGCCGCGAAGCAGCTCGGCCTCGCTCACTTCGGCCGCGCCGTCGAGGGGGTGACCGTCGTGGCCGACCATCTTGCCCTGTCTCACATAGGCGACCTCGACGAACACGTCTCCACCATGGCGGGCGTACGCGATCAGGTCCTGGTCGTCACGGCGGTGCGTAAGGACCTTCTGGCGGTCGGCAATGCGCTCGATCGACTGGAGCTGATCGCGGTAACGTGCCGCGTTCTCGAAGTCGAGCCGGTTCGCAGAGTCCTCCATGCGGTCCTTGAGCTCGTGCACGAGAAGGTCCGAGCGGCCTTCCATGAAGAGTGCGACCTCGTTGATCCGCGCTTTGTAATCCTCCGGGCTGATCCGCCGCTCGCATGGACCCGGGCAGCGCTTGATGTGGAAGTCGAGGCAAACCTTGCCCTGCTTGAAGATCTCGTCCGAGCAGGTCCTGAAAGGAAGCAGCTGGCGGATCGACTTGACCGTGCCACGCAATGACTGCGCCGAGGTGTAGGGGCCGAAATAGCGGGCGCCGTCGTTCTGCACGCGGCGCGAATAGTGGACCCGCGGAAACTCCTCGATCACGGGCAGCTTCAGGTAGAGATAGTTCTTGTCGTCTTTGAGCCGGATATTGAAGCGGGGCCGGTAGTTCTTGATGAGGTTGCACTCAAGGACCAGCGCCTCCACCTCGTTGGCGGTCGTGACGAACTCGAAGTCCGTCGCCTTGCGCACGAGCTCGGCGACGCGGGCGGTCTGCGCATAACCCGGCGTGAAGTACGAGCTCAAGCGGTCGCGCAGGCGCAGGGCCTTCCCGACGTAGATGACCTGGCTCCGGTTGTCACGGAACAGGTAGACGCCAGGGCTGTCGGGCACTGCGCGGAGGCGCCGCTTGATCGTGTCTTCCAGTGAAACCGCCATGCGATCGATTTTAGGTAGGACGGATAGACTGCCCACGATGGAGAAGCCGCCCCCGCCTCTTGCCGCCGCGCCGGCCTACGCCGCGCACCCGTCGCGGCCATACAACCCATGGGCGATCGTCAGCATCTCGTTTGCGGCCTCGACGGTGATCGGCACCTGGTGCTTCGGCGGCCTGGTCGCCGTCATCACGGGCCACGTCGCCCGGCGTCAGATCAAGAGAACCGGCGAGGCGGGAGGCAACCTGGCGCTGGTTGGGCTGATCGTGGGCTATGTCGCGATCGGCCTGTTCCTGCTCTTCATCTTCGCCTACATCGCGTTCTTCGTCATTATCTTTACGTTCGCTGCAATGCACGCCACCACGTCGCCCTCTCCGACCACCTCGCCTTAGCTGACCGCCGTGAGCACAACTCCCGGAGACCTCCCGCCTCCGCCGCCGCCCTCCAACACGCCCACTCAGATCGCGGGCCAGCAGACAGTGCCCTCGAGCTTGGTTCCGCCCGGCCCGGTATACATGCCGGCGGCCAACGTCCCCATGAACGCCGAGGCTCTCGCAAGCTTCGTGTTGGCAATCGCCTCCTTCGTCGCCCACGTCCCAATCCCGGTCATCGGAGGATTCGTGGTCGCCGTGATTGCCGTCATCACGGGCTACCAGGCCCGTCAGACGATCAGGCGCACGGGAGAGCGAGGGATGGGATTCGCGACCGCGGGGATGATCATCGGGATCGTGCACCTTTCGCTGCTGATCCTCTTCGTGATCGTGGCGATCTTCATAGTCTTCGTGCTCGGCATCGTGATGTTCGGCGTCCACCGCTGAGGACCACGGGCTAAGCCGCGCCCTTTCCTTCGTTTACGGCCTGATCTCGTGGAGGGATCACGACCAGCACGATCACCAGGCTTGCCAGGGTCGCCGCGACCGCCGCCCAAAGCGCCACGTTCAGCGACGTCGCGATCAGGGGCCCGGCCAGCGCCGACCCGATCGGGTTTCCAATCGAGTTCAAAGACATCGACACAGCGAACGCCCGACCAAACCACGCGGGGTCGGTACGCCGCTGGCGCAGAGTGAACAGGCCGACATCGAAAGGCCCGGTGGAAAAGCCGAGCAGGATGATCCCCGCGGCGACGATCCAGATGCTGTTCGCGAGCGGAAGCAGCGCAGTCGCGACCGCAGCGACGAGGATGGGGCCCGCCATCAACCACCGCTCTCTGCCCTGACTGGAGAATCGGCCGGCGACCAGAGCGGAGGCCAACCCCGCTCCTCCCATGACTCCCCACAGAAGTCCCACCGTCGACGGTCCGGAATGCAGCCGGCCAAGGACCAGCACGGGGACCGCGATGGCGAGCAGGCCGTTGCCGACGTTGAAGACGCTCAGGGTCAGGGCGAGACCGCGAAGCGTCGGGTTTCGCAACGTGTATACGAGGCCGAGCCAGGCGTTCCTCAGCACCGATCCGACCTGGGCGGCCGAATTGCGCGGTTCGGGTAGGCGCAGCATGACCAAGGCCGCCACCACGTACACCGCGCTCGACGCGGCCAGCGCCCATTCCCCTCCGAACAGGCCTACGAGCGTGCCGGCCAGCGGCGATGCGAGAAGCGTGGCGAAGACATGCCCGCTGCTGTCCAGACCGTTGGCGCGTTCCCACAGGTGCCGCGGAGCGAGGATCGGAAACAGCGATCGAGCCCCGGCCCAGCTCAGCGGGTTTGTGAGAGAAGCGACCGCGACGATGCCGAGCAGGAGCGGCGATGCCAGCAGATGAAGAGCGGAAAGGCCCGCGACGAGGCCCAGCGCCACCGCCGCGACCGCATAGTCCAGGACGACCAGCCGGGCACGACCGTAGCGGTCGAGCAGGGCGCCCGCCAGGGGCGAGACGATGATGCCGGGCAGGGCGGCCATGAACGCCGTCGCGCCTGCGAGCTGGGCGGAGTGATAGCGCTCGAGCACGAACAGGATCAGCGCCACGAAGAGCATCGAGCCTGCCATGCGACCCAGCAGCAGCCCCGCGTAGAGCCGGGAAAAGCCCGGAACCCGCATGAGGGCGCCGTATCCGGTGGACGGCTTCTCCGTCTTCAGACGGCGACTTTGACGCGGCGCGCCGGCGCCCGACGCTTCGTTGCGCCATTCGACTTCTCGGCATGCCGCCCCGCCCTCTCCAGCGGCGCCCGCAGGAACTGCCCGGTCGAAGAGTTCGACTTGGCGACGAGCTGCTCCGGCGTGCCCTCGGCGATCACGTAGCCGCCCTTTTCCCCACCCTCGGGCCCCAGGTCGATGAGCCAGTCGGCGGTCTTGAGGACGTCGAGGTTGTGCTCGATCACGACCACCGTGTTGCCGTGATCCACGAGCCTGTGAAGCACGACGAGGAGCCTCTCGACGTCCGCGTAGTGAAGGCCGGTGGTCGGCTCGTCCAGCAGGTAGAGGGTCCGGCCGGTGTCGCGCCGCGACAGCTCAGAGGACAGCTTGACCCGCTGTGCCTCGCCTCCCGACAGCTGGGTCGCGGGCTGCCCGAGCCGGATGTAGCCAAGGCCCACGTCGCGCAGCGTCTTCAACTTGGTCTGGATCCGCGGCACGTTTTCGAACACCTCGAACGCCTCGTCGACGGTCATCTCGAGCACGTCCGAGATCGAATGTCCCCGGAACTTCACCTCCTGCACCTCGCGCGAGTAACGCGTCCCGTGGCACACCTCACAAGGCACGTACACATCGGGCAGGAAGTGCATCTCGATCTGGATGATGCCGTCCCCCTGGCACGCCTCGCACCGCCCGCCGCGCACGTTGAAGCTGAACCGCCCGGGCTTGTAACCGCGCATCTTCGCCTCGGGAAGCTGCGCGAAGAGCTCCCGCATGTAGGTGAACATTCCGGTATAGGTCGCGGGGTTGGACCGCGGGGTGCGACCGATCGGCGACTGGTCGATGTCGATCGCCTTGTCGAGGTGCTCGAGTCCCTCCACGGCATCGTGGGGCCCCGGCCTGTCCTTCGCGCGATAAAAGTGCTGCGCGACCTTGCGGCTGAGGATGTCTGTGACCAGCGAGGATTTGCCCGATCCGCTCACGCCCGACACCGCGACGAAGGCGCCCAGCGGAATCGCCACGTCGAGGTTCTTGAGGTTGTTCGCACGGGCTCCGCGGATCACGAGGCGCTCGCCGTTGCCTTTCCGCCGGCGCGCCGGGACCGGGATCTCGCGATCTCCTCGTAGAAAGGCAGCGGTCAGCGAGTTGGGATCGCGCAGCACCTCCTCGACCGTTCCCGCCGCGATGATCTGTCCCCCGTGCTCCCCGGCCGCCGGCCCGATGTCGACCATGTAGTCGGCCGAGCGGATGGTCTCCTCGTCGTGCTCGACCACGATCAGAGTGTTCCCGAGGTCGCGCAGCCTGAGCAGCGTGTTGATCAGCCGCCGGTTGTCGCGTTGGTGCAGCCCGATCGACGGCTCGTCGAGGATGTAGAGGACGCCCATCAGCTTCGAGCCGATCTGTGTCGCGAGCCGGATGCGCTGAGACTCGCCGCCCGAAAGGGTGTTGGCGGCTCGCTCGATGGTCAGGTATTCGAGCCCGACGTCGATCATGAACTCCAGCCGTTCGTGGATCTCCTTCAACACGCCGCGAGCGATCAGGTGCTCGCGTTCGCTCAAATCGAGCTGGTCGAAAAAGCTGACCGCCGTGCTGACCGGCAGCTCGCATATCTCGGCGATGTTGTGATTCGCCACGGTCACCGCCAGCGATTCGGGCTTGAGCCGGCGTCCCTTGCATGCGGGACATGGCTTGTCCGACATGTACCGCTCGAGCTCGGCCTTCAGGAAGTCAGATTGGGTCTCCTGGTAGCGCCGCTGCAGGTTTGCGATCACACCCTCGAAGGGCGCCTCGTACCAGCGCGAGTGCCCGTACTGGTTCTTGTAGCCGAACCGGATCTTGCGGTCGCCCGTGCCGTTCAGAAGCACGTCGCGCTGAGGCTTTGTCAGCTTCGACCACGGCTTGTCCATGTCGATGCCGAAGAACTTGCTGACCGATTCGAGCAGCTCGGGATAGAAGAACTGAGAGCGGCTCCAGGCCGCGATCGCGCCTTCGCGCAGGGACAGCGACGGATCCGGCACGACCAGGTCACCATCGACCACGAGCTGCGAGCCGAGGCCGGTGCACGTCGGGCAGGCGCCATGGGGGCTGTTGAACGAGAAGTTGCGCGGCTCGGGCTCGGGCACGCTCGTCCCGTCATATGGACACGCGAAGGCCATCGACATCTGGATTTCATCACCTTTGTCAGGGGCGATGATCACTAGACCCGCGCCGAGGCGCGCCGCGGTTTCGATCGACTCGACGAGCCTCGTCCTCTGGTCTGGACCGACGACGATGCGGTCGACCACGACCTGGATGTCGTGCTTCTTGTTCTTGTCGAGAGGGATCTGCTCAGTCAGCTCGTACAGGCTGCCGTCGACGCGAACACGCACAAACCCCGACTTGCGCACGTCCTCGATGAGCGACCGGTACTCGCCCTTGCGGCCCTTGACGATCGGTCCCAGCACCATCACCCGAGTACCCTTCGGCAGCTTCTCGACGTGGTCGGCCATCTGGTCCACGGTCTGCCGGCGGACCTCGCGCCCGCACACCGGACAGTGAGGGTGCCCGACCCGTGCGTAGAGGAGCCTCAGGTAGTCGTAGACCTCCGTGACGGTCCCGACCGTCGACCTGGGGTTCTTCGAGGTCCCCTTCTGGTCGATCGAGATCGCCGGCGAGAGGCCTTCGATCGTGTCGACGTCGGGCTTCTCCATCTGGCCGAGGAACTGGCGCGCGTACGCGCTCAGCGACTCCACGTACCGCCGCTGTCCCTCGGCGTAGATGGTGTCGAAGGCCAGCGACGACTTGCCGGAGCCCGACAGCCCGGTGAACACCACGAGCTTGTCACGCGGAATCGACAAGGTGACGTTCTTCAGGTTGTGCTCGCGCGCGCCGCGAATCGTGATGTGGTCTATGGGCACTGGGTCTCTATCTATTCCTTTTCTCTGGTCACCGAAAACGTTCCGCTGGCTGTGGCGACGAGCTTCCCGCCGGGCCCTTCCACCCGGCATTCCGTGACGACCGTGCGCCGGCCCGCGTGAACCACGTGCCCGGTCGCTC
>Ga0207929_1000351_pt1 | contig 12989 bp, 11 predicted proteins | sample NGESurdeep072012_FD_184466 | JGI IMG/M metagenome (GOLD analysis project Ga0207929, IMG submission 184466) | Arctic peat soil microbial communities from Barrow, Alaska - NGEE Surface sample 53-1 deep-072012 (SPAdes) | ecosystem: Environmental > Terrestrial > Soil > Wetlands > Peat ... | reverse complement strand
AAGATAACCGTCAGCGTGCCATCGGGCACGCTCACGCTGACCGTCAAAGCGGTCAAGTAACCGCTCGATGTCCATGCGGACATCGGATGAGGGGGCAGCAGCCCGGCAGCTGAATCCGGACGCCATCGCGGACCGCACAACGGTGGGTATGTTGTTCCGCCAGGCGTCACGCTATGGCGATCGGCCGCTGGTCCACTACCCGGTTGGCGAGGTGTGGGAGACCGCCACCTGGGCGGACATGCAGCGTTGCACTCTGGCTGTCGCGTCAGCACTCGTGGAGGCGGGCGTCAAGGCCGGCGACCATGTCGTCCTGATCGGAACCAACAGCCTTTCGTGGCTGTACTGCGACTTCGGTATTCAAGCGGCGGGCGCGGTCTCGGTTCCCATCTACTCCGGCACGGTGCCGGAGGTGGCTCAGACCATCGTCGAGAACTGCGATGCAGTGATGGCGATTGCGGCGGATCCGAACATGGCTTCGAAGCTGAAGACGAACGAGACCCTGAAGACCATCGTGACGATGGACACGGAGGTCGGGCAGTGGCTGGCCCAACCGCCACGCCGCCTTGGCGAGGTGGTCGAGCGGCTCGAGGCGATCAGGCCCGATGACATTTGCACCATCGTTTACACATCTGGCACCACCGGTGACCCAAAGGGAGCCGAGCTCGCTCACCGCAACCTCGTTGACTCGACCCGTGCCGTCATCAAGGTGCATCCGATCAGCGAGACCGACTACACGCTTTCGTGGCTCCCGTACTCGCACGTGTTCGAGCGAATCAACGGCACGATGACCATCTTCATGATCGGGGGGCAGATCTGGCTCTCTCACAGCATCGAAGCGCTCGCCGAAGACCTCGCAGAGGTGCAGCCGACCATCCTCCTGAGCGTGCCGCGTGTGTACGAGAAGATGCACTCCCGCGTCATGGATCTAGTACGCGAAGCGCCCGCGTTCCGCCGCTCCCTCTTCAACTGGGCCGTCGGTGTGGGCACGCGATTCTCACACGAGGAGCACCCGGGACCGATCCTCAAGGCTGAGCACAGGCTCGCCGAACGCCTGGTTCTCGGTCCCCTGCGCCACCGGTTGGTCGGCGGACGATTGCGTTTCTTCATCAGTGGTGGAGCTGCCCTCGCCCGCGAAATCGAGGAGTTCTTCTGGGCGATCGGGGTTCCCATCCTGAACGGATGGGGCATGACCGAGACGTCCTCGGGCGCCTGCTCGAACACATTGACCCAGCACCGCTTCCTCACGGTCGGCAAACCGCTCCCAGGGATTGAGCTGAAGATCGAGAAGGATGGCGAAATCCTGGTCAACGGCCCTGGCAACATGCTCGGTTACCACAAGAACCCGGTGGCCACGGCGGAGACTCTAGACCACGGTTGGGTCCGCACTGGCGACATCGGCGAGGTCGACGCCGACGGATTCCTGAAGATCACCGACCGCAAGAAAGACCTGTTCAAAAGCGCGGGTGGCAAATACGTGGCGCCGCAGCAGCTCGAGTTCGAGATCCAGCGCGACGACCTCGTCGAGCAGGCGGTGATCATCGGCGACACCAGGCCTTACGTGACGGCTCTCATCGTCCCCGACTGGGCTGCGGTCAACAAGCGGATCGCCGGCTCGCCCGAAGAGCTGGTCGAGGACCCACGCGTCATCGGGCTGATCGAGCAAGCGGTGGACACGGTCAACAAGAGGGTCGGCTCATGGGAGGCGATCAAGTACTTCACGCTGCTGCCCCGCGCTTTCACTGAAGAGGCCGGGGAGATCACATCCACCCTCAAGATCAAAAGGAAGGTCGTGGCCCAGAAGTACGCGGAGGAGATCGATTCAATGTACGAAGGGCGGAAGAAGCCGGTCTAGACGTATAAGAGGAAACCAGTCGGTTTCCTCTCATCGCGCGTGCGGCTTTGCCGCAGGCGCTGCTCTCTTTCCCGGGATGGGATTTATCTACGAATTTGTACTCCACGCAACGATTTGGAGTAGTGAAGACAAAGTCATGGCCAGGGGGAACCCTGCCACGTTGGCAAGGGGACGCTTAGTCCGAGTTTTGGACCGCGTAATGTGAGATTCATGGCCGGGCCCACCGATATGTCAGAGCTTCACCTCGCTCTCGACCGCCTGAGGCCCCAGGTCTGCCACTGCGGGCTCAAGGGCGAGTGCCTCGGCTGCAAGGGCATCGAGATGGTCCGCGCGCAGGCCGAGGCGGTGGTGGCCGCGGCCAGCCAGCCCATCCTCATCCAGGTGGCTCAGGAGGCGGCGATGAAGGACATGGCGGCGCGGTTCCAGGGGATGACCGAGCGCCTCCTGAGCGACCCCGAGATCAGGCGGTCCGCGGAAGACATGCAGCAAAAGCTCATGTCCGACCCGGAAACGCGCGAGCTCCTCGAAGAGCTGATGAAGCGGCTGGGCGCCCAGCCCGAGGAATGACCTAGGGGCTAGCGCGCTCCAGGTCGGTGGACGATCGACGCGTCCTCGGCGCCGAGAGCCTCTTCTTCCTCCGCATCAACCTGTCGTGGTTGGAACAGGCGCTGAGCAATCAACGTGGGAATCACCGCGGACAGGATCACCACTGTGAGGAGCTGTGAGTACTGGCCGCGGGTGACGAGCCCGTGGTTGAGCCCATAAAGAGCGGAGATCGAGCCGAAGGTCAGACCGGTCGCCATCAACAACGTGACGTAGTTCCGGTCGCGCCGCCCCACCCCGAATGCTGCAGCAACCGGCCAGACGCCGATCAGCTTGGCCGCGATCTTGGTCACGAACAAGACTCCGATCACACCGGCGCCGCCCACCAGCGCAGGGACTGAGATCAGCAGCCCGGCGCGAAGGAAGAAGAACGGTGTGAGTAGAGCGAACGCGGCCGACCTCATGCGGTCCATCAGCACGCGGTCCCCTTGGAAAACTCCTGCCGTGACCAGGCCGACGAGGTACGCCGGCAGCACCGCCTCGCTCCCGGCCGCCGTGGCGAGGCCGCCAAGCGCAAGCAGCACCAGGAGCAAGAACTTGAGCTCGGGTTCGCTTACCCGGTGTCCGAAGGTCCGCATGATCCACCGCAACGCCGGCGATATGCCAATCAGCGCGATGGCGGTCGCCACGATAAACGCGACAAGAAGGAGGTTGACCTCGGCGAATAGCGCGCCGAGCGCCAGGACCGTACCCAGGTCCGTGACGAAGCAGGCGGCCAGGATCAGCTTGCCAAGGTCGTCTCGATTCAGGCCCGTCTCGACCATCACCGCATAGACCACCGCAACGGAGGTCGTGCTTAAAGCCACCCCACCGATCTCCGCGGCGTGCACGTCCCAACCCAGGACGAAATAGCAGACCGCCATGGCGGCTAGAAACGGGAGCGTGAAGGAGGCGATCCCGATCGAAAGACTCGCCTTCCAGTGGCGGCGCAGCGACACCGGGTCGATCTCGGCGCCGGCCAGGAACGTCAGCGTCACCGAGCCAAGGCTGGCGAGGAACGTTGTAAATGCTGTCTGCTGTACGAGGCCGGACACGCCCGGGATGTTGCCGGCGACGGCGCCGACCAGGATCTCCGCCAGCGCCACCGCGATCCCCGCCCGGATGCTGATGAGCGAGGCGCCTAGCGCGAGCGCTATCCAGATAGCCGCAACCGTGTAGATGTTCATCGCTCGTCCTCCTCTGCCAGCGAGTGGTGTTCGTTGGTAGAGGCCATCAGCCGGGCCGTCAGCCCAAGCGGTTCAAGGAGCGAGCCTCATCGCGCCGTCTGCGCGATGTTACTGAATCGGTCGGGGGTTAAGCGCTCGGGGCGGTTGTGGCCGGTGTCGCCGCGGGCTTGTGGATTGGCTTGTTCCAGAGCGGTATGGCTCCCGTCTGCAGCCGCTTGATGATCGCCTGCTCCCGGGCCGGCGTGAGCTTCTTGTTGGTCACAGCGGCGTCGAGGACGGGCTTCAGCCTGGCGATCAATCGGACGCGAAACTGGGCTTCGGTCACGCTCTGCGCGGCCGCGATCTGCGACAGGGTCATGCCCTTGCCCAGGTCTGCCTTGAGCGTCTCATCGCTGATGCCAAGCGCCGAAGCTGCCGCGCTCAGCAGCGCGGGCCTGAATGCGCTCAGACCGGGTCGGGGCTGGAGACGGTTGGCGATCGCGCAGGGCGCCTTGCCGGCGAGTCGTTGCTTGATCACGCCGGCCCTGGCCTGCGTCAGCTTACCGCTCTTGACCTCATCGGCGAGGGTCTCGCCAACCGCCTTCTGATAGGCGGCGTTGAGCGCAGCCTGGCTGGTGTTCAGGTCGGCGGCGAGGTGAGTCAAGAAGTCGGTGCATAGAGCCGACGGCTGGCCGGCCTGCAGATCGAGCGAGGCGGCTGGCGCGTGAGGTGCTTGCGAGGACGCGGACAGAAAGGGGACGTTGTAGCCCGACGCCGAGGCAGTGACGAGCACCACAGCGCCGGAGACGGCCGCGGCACCGGCCGCAAGGCCGGCGATTCGTAGAAAGCTCAGGTTCAGTCTGTTGATCATCGATTCATTAACGGCCACGGGAACCGCATGGGTCCACAACGGGGCGTCAACGTTTTGTAAACCCAGCCACGGGCGAGCGGAGGGCTATATTCGCAACGATGGAAACTCCCCCCAAAGTCGGGTGGACCGGCAGGCACGCGGTCGAGCTGTACGTACGCACGTACACGACGATGCTGCAGAGCTCGGGCGACATCAAGATCGAGTCCCTCGTGCAAGCCCACCTGGGCATGGGCTCCGTCCTCCACCCGCTGGCGGGCGAGCCGCAGTCGGACATGGGGGCTCTGCTCTACGCGGTCCGGCGCTTGCCCGCCGCGATCAGCCGCTGCCGCCGCGTGGTGATGGGCCAGAGCCCGCAGGGTTTCAGGGCGGTGCTCGGGGCTGACATCCTCAGCTGGAAGGCACTGAAGGCGCCCGCCCGCCGCCGCCGCTGGTACCAGGACGGCACGACGCTGGCCGTGTTGATCGCCTCCAACTCGGACATCGACGACCTCGTGCCAACGCTGGTCGCCTACCAGATCGAATGGAACAAGCTGCACACCGCTCTGCAGGACGTCGAGCTGGGCGATGGGCGAGCCCGCGTCTCGGCAGGCGCCAGCGAGGATGACTGGCGCAGGCTGCACGACGCCTGGGGCGAGAGCTTCGACGAGAACCTCGCATCGATCAAGCGCGAAGAGTGCAAGATCGTGATGCGTCTCGTCGGCGGCACCCATCTGGGTTACGCGCGCAACGCCAGCCGGTGGTGGCTGCCCGTCGCCGCGGCCATGGACGAACTCGGCGTGCGCGAGGCGCCTGTCTACTTTGTGTCGTCCAACGCCCACAGCCTGATCAATGTGCTGACCAACGTCGCGCGGCAGTTCGACACCGAGATCCGCGACTGGATTCGGCGGAACCATCCTGAGCTCGACGAGGAGAGGCGCAAGCTCGAGGCGGGCAGCAGCCGTGCATCGCCCGACAATTGGTTGTACTACAGCGCCCGACACCTGTTCGACACGCACCCGGAGCGAGAGCGCCAGCGGCAGCGGCGCGCCGAGATCGAAGCGGCCATCGGCATCCGGCACGTCGCCGCCAGGGCGACCGGAGTCGACTCCGCGGCCCAGGTCTTCAAGCTGTCGCAGCTCGACCCGTCGGCGATCGACCCGAGGGTCGGCCGGGTGGACGAGCAGAAGCTCCGTGCATCCGACGCGTGCATCATCAACGTCGACTACCCGCTCGGCATGGCCGCGTACCACATACTCCGCCAGGTCGCTGAGCAGGCCGCATGGATCGCCGGCGTCTACGTGCTCGGCAAGGCGGCCACGCTCAATGCCGACGTGGGCGACGTGATGATCCCCAACGTGGTGCACAACGAGCATTCGGGCAACACCTACTGGCTGGACAACTGCTTCGCCGCGGGCGACGTGCAACCGAACCTGGTCTATGGCTCGGCGCTCGACAACCAGCGTGCGGTCGCCGTGCGGGGCACCTTCCTCCAGAACCGCGACTATCTCGACTTCTACTACCAGGGGCGCTACACGGTGGTGGAGATGGAGGCGGGGCCCTATCTCGACGCTTGTTACGAGATCGCCCAGCCGGACCGGTATCCGCTTGGCGAGAGCGTCAACATGGCCCGGGTCACCTTTGACCTGGGCATCGTGCACTACGCCTCAGACACGCCTTACACGCAGGCGCGCACGCTCGGTGCTCGAGGGCTCAGCTATCGCGGAATGGATTCGACGTATGCGTCGGCTATCGCGGTGGCGCGACGGATCCTTCAGCGGGAGGACGCGCTACAGAGCTGATCACGCGGACGTGATCGTGCGGGTGGTTGTGCGCGCCGGCGCCGTGGTTTATCTCCCCGCATGGGTGGCAGCTCTCGACCTGAATCGTCGTGTGCCCGATGGCAAATCGATCGCAAAGTCTCTTCTCCAGGTCGCGCACGACATGTTCGGCCTCGCCGAGCGGGCAGTCGTCGACCACCACGTGAACGCTGAGCGCCATCTCGTCCGATGAAAGTGCCCATACGTGGAGGTCGTGCATGCCGGTGATGCGTCCAGTGCCGGTGATCTCAGCGGTCACGGCACCGAGATTGATCTCGCGTGGGGTGCCCTCCATCAGCAGATTCACCGTCTCGCGCACGATCCGCCAGGCGCCAAGAGCAATCAGAACCGCGATGGCGATGGACAGGAGCGGGTCGATTGGGAGCCATCCAGTAAGTAGGATCACGACGCCGGCCAGCACGACTCCGACGGATGCTCCGATGTCACCTATCACGTGGATGAGCGCTGCCCGCATGTTCAGGCTGTGGGTGTCACGGCGGAGGCCGAAGACGACGTACGCGTTGATGGCGATGCCGGCAAGCGCGGCGACGATGACGATGTCGCCATGGACAGGCTGCGGATTGGCGAGGCGGCGCACAGCTTCGAAGCCGATGGCGATCACGATCCCGATCAGGACGAGTGAGTTCAAAAGCGCCGCCAGGATGCTCACGCGGTGGTAGCCGTAGCTTCGCCTCTGGTCGGCCGGTCGATTGGCCTGGGCCACGGCGAACCAGGCAAGGCCGAGAGCGAAGACGTCGGTCAGCACATGCCCAGCGTCTGACAGGAGGGCCAGCGAATGCGAGGCCAGCCCACCCGCGAGCTCGACCAGCAAGACGACACAGGTGAGCCCGAGCGCCACCTTCAGCGTCGCGCTGCGATCTCTCACCGTCTCCATAAGCTCACTTTACCCAGGCCTCACTTCCACCAGTCATCCCCGCGCTCCAGGTAGGCCATGAGCATCCCGTGGCGCAGGCCCTGGTGGCTGACGTGGAGCACTGCGAGCCCGTACCAATCGAGCAGCAGCAGCAGCACCTCGACCCCTGCCCGCATGGCCTTGACGCGGTTGGGCGGCAATCCGACCTTGAGCGCGACCTCGGCTGCCTTCCGCGCATCGAGGCGGCTCTCGCAGGCGAGAAGGTCGGCCGTGGTGAGGACGGCCGGCGGATTGCGCTTCGCCAGCACCTGGGGCAGGTTTGAAGCGGTCCCACCGGTGGCCACCAAACGTTCGACATCAGCATCGGGCGCTTGAGCCAGCTCACGGAGGGCGGCCCTGCGCATCCGCGCGCGCTCCTCGGGCTTGGGAGGGTCCGAAAGATACGTACTGGCGAGAACACCGGACCCGATGGGCAACGTGGCGGCGCGCACCATCTTGCGAGCGTTGCCGACCACGATCTCCGTCGAGGCGCCCCCGAGGTCGACCATGAGCCACTCGCGCTTCCCCGCGTGGTTGGACGCCACGCCCTGGAAGCTCAGCTCCGCCTCGCGGTGGGCGCCGATGATGCGGAGCGGCGCGCCGATGGCATTGCCGGCGTCCCGAGCGAAAGGTTCCCGATCCGACGCTTGACGGACGGCCTGGGTCGCACCGGCTATCAGCACCTCGTAGTTGTGCGTTCGAGCCTGGGCGACGACCGACCTCAGGGCGCGGATCGCGGTCTTCGCGCGCGGCCCGATGGCGCCGGTCCGAGCGACCTGCGTCCCGAGCTCCGGCATCTCAACGTAATGGGCGACGTCCACCAGCCGCCCGCGAACCACGTCGGCCACAAGCGCATGGACGGTGTTGCTGCCGACATCGACCGCCGCCAATCGCATAGCACAGCCACTCTAGAATCTCCGTGAGTGGCAGCGAAGCAATCGGCAAAGCCTACCCCGCACACGCCGGCGGCCAAGGCGCACGCGGCAGCGTCCAAAGTACGACTGGAGCGCGACTCGATGGGCGAGGTTGAGGTGCCTGCGGACGCTTACTACGGGGCCTCGACGCAGCGCGCCGTCCTGAATTTCCCCATCTCCGGCCAGCGGTTCCCCCGCCGGTTCATCCGCGCGCTGGGTTTGGTCAAGAAAGCGGCTGCCCAGACCAACCGAGAGCTCGGCCTGCTGTCCAGAAGGCGGGCGCGCGCGATAACGGCTGCGGCGCAGGAGGTCATCGACGGCAAGCTGGACGACCAGTTCCCCATCGACATCTACCAGACTGGTTCGGCGACGTCGACGAACACCAACGCCAACGAGGTGATCGCCAACCGCGCCATCGAGATACTCGGCGCCGAACGCGGGTCCAAGGCGATACACCCGAACGACCACGTGAACCTCTGCCAGTCGTCGAACGATGTGATTCCGACAGCGATCCAGATCTCGTGCGCAGTCGCGATCGCCGATGAGCTCATCCCTGCGCTCCGCTTGCTCGAGCGAGCTCTCGAGGCGAAGAGCAAAGAGTTCTGGCCGGTGGTGAAGACCGGACGGACTCATCTCCAGGACGCCACCCCGATCCGGATGGGGCAGGAGTTCAAGGGGTACGCCGGCCAGGTGGAGGAGTCGATCCGCCGCGCGCAGGCGGCGATCGAGGAGCTTGCGAAGGTGCCCCTCGGCGGCACCGCCGTCGGCACCGGGCTCAACTCGCACCCGCAGTACGCGCGCATGACCTGTGCGCGTCTGGCCAAGGCCACGCGTCTCGGCATCCATGAAACGCGCAACCACTTCCACGCACAGGCAACCCTTGACGTCCTGGTCGCGGCGCACGGCGCCCTGCGCACCATCGCCACCAGCCTGTGGAAGATCGGGTCTGACATCAGGCTCATGGGCTCCGGGCCGATCGCCGGGCTCGGAGAGCTGCGCCTGCCCGAAACCCAGCCAGGCTCGAGCATCATGCCCGGCAAGGTCAACCCCGTGATCATCGAGTCATTGACGATGGTCGTGGCGCGCGTGTTCGGCAACGACGTCACCGTCGCCCTCTCCGGGCAGTCAGGCAGCCTGTTCGAGCTGAACGTGATGATGCCCGTGGCCGGCGTCGCATCACTCGAGTCGATCACGCTCCTTGCGGCGTCTGCGCGAAACCTCACCGAACGCTGCATCGAAGGGCTGCTGGCGACCGACAGAGGGCCCGAGCTGGTCGAACGCAGCCCAATGCTCGCCACCGCGTTGAACCCGATCATCGGGTACGACGAAGCGGCCAAGATCGCCAAGGAGTCGATGCGCACGGGCCGCTCGATCCGCCAGCTGGCGCGGACGAAAGGCATCCCCGAGGCGACCCTGAACAAGGTCTTGGATCTTGCCAAGATGACCAAGCCCGGCCTCGAAGGCCCGGGCGGAGGCGGCTAGCACTAAGGAGGCGCGGACGGAAACCTCAACGAGAGATTCGGTGTCCAGGTGGTCTGGCTGCTAGGCGCGGCCGAGCACCGGAGCGCGCGCATCGGTAGATGCGTAAGCGAGGAGCGGAGGTCGCAACAACGCAGACGGGCCGCATGGGCGCCGAAGATCCGTTGACGGCTTCTGACCGCGGCTCCTAATGCGGGACCTCAAGCTCGAGGTCGACGGTGGTGTGGCGATGCTGGTGATCGACCGGCCGGGCGCTCGCAACGCTCTCGCGCTGCAAACCATGGACGAGCTCGACGAGGCCCTCGAGACGGTCAGGCTCCAGCGTGCACGCGTACTCGTGATCCGCGGCGCCGGCGACAAAGCCTTCTGCGCCGGGGGCGACATCAAGGAGCTCGAGGGCATGCGCTCCGAGTCGGAGGCGGCGGCGATGGCCCGCAGGATGCGCGCGACCCTCGACCGGATACCTCAGCTGGCGATCCCGGTCATCGCCGGTCTGAACGGCGATGCACTGGGCGGCGGCGCGGAGCTTGCCATCGCTTGCGACTTCCGCATCGCGGCGGAGCACGCGCGCATCGGGTTCCCCCAGATCACCCTTGGCCTCATGCCCGCATGGGGTGCGTCGGAGCGGCTCGCGGCCCTCGTCGGCCGCGCCCGGGCTCTTAGCATCCTTCTCGGCGGGCAGCCGGTCGCCGCCACGGAGGCCCTGCAGCTCGGCCTCGTGGAGATAGTGGTCCCGAGCGCTACGTTCGAAGGCCGCCTGCACGATGTTGCAGTCGCAATCGCGGCAGCGCCGCCCGCCGCCGTGGCCGGCATCAAGAGCTCGGTCAACGCTGTTCATCCGCACCGCAACCCCGAGCTGGCGGACACGACAGTCGAGGCGTTCGCACGCACGTGGGCGGACCCGGCCCACTGGGAAGCAGTCGAGAAGATGGAGAAGCGGCGCCGAGAGAAGCGGTGAGGACATCGCACGTGACCAACCCGCTTTTGCGGTTTCGCCTGCCGGGCGTGCTGCTGGCGGTCGTCATCGCCATCGGCATCACCGGCTATGCGCTCATCGACCGGTGGGACTTCCTCGACTCCTTCTACATGACGATCATCACCATCAGTACAGTCGGCTACACCGAGGTGCATCCGCAGTCCACGGCCGGGCGGATCTTCACGTCCGCCCTCATCGTGGTCGGTGTGGGTACGATGCTCTTCGGTTTCGGCGTGTTCGCGGAAGCCCTCACTGAGAACAACTTCGGCACCTACAGGAGACAGCGTAAGTTGGAGCGCCAGCTCAACCACCTGCGCGACCACTTCATCATCTGCGGCTACGGCCGCATCGGCACCCAGATCGCGATCGAGTTCGACGACCACAAGGTCCCCTACGCGGTGATCGAGCAGAATCCCGAAGCGCTCGAGCGACTTCACAACGAGAATCGCCTGCACATCGAAGGCGATGCCGCCAGCGAGGACATCCTCCAACAGGCCGGCATCGAGCGAGCCCGCGGGTTGATCTCGGCGGTGGACTCGGACGAACGCTCGGTTTACATCACTCTCTCGGCGAGAGCCTTGAACCCTGGGCTGTTCATCATCTCGCGAGGCGGGCGGCCTGACTCGACGAGGCGTCTGGAGCTGGCCGGCGCCAATCGCGTTATTTCCCCCTATCGGATGGCCGGACACCGGATGGCCGAGCTGGCCGTGCATCCGGCTCTCGTCGACGTCCTCGACACTCTGCACCATGGCGGATCCGAGATCGGAGTCGAGGAGATCCTGGTCGGCCCAAACACCACAGGCCTCGGGCGGACGCTCGCGGAGGCAGGCCTGCTCGACCCGTCAGGAGCGAAGGTGCTGGCGCTGCGTCGCCGCGACGGCACGCTGCACGCGAACCCAACGGGTGATCTTCGCCTGGAAGAAGGCGATCTAGTGATCGCGCTGGGCACCGAGAGCGAGCTCGTCGCCACCGCCGCGATGCTGAAGTAGCGACCGCAAAGGCACCGTAAAGTTCGCTGGATGAAAGCCCTCGGCCGCAGGCCGGAGCTCGTTGCAGTCGCCTCGGTCGTCATCGGCGTCGCCATCGTGCTGGGCAAGGTCGTCGTCGGCCTGCTCACGGGAAGCCTGGGCATCCTCAGCGAGGCGGCGCATTCCGTGATGGACTTGATAGCGAGCTCCTTTGCCCTCGTCGCGGTGAGCGCCGCGCGCAAGCCTCCCGACAGCGAGCATCCATACGGGCACGGCCGAGCGGAGAACCTTGCCGCCTTCGGCATGGGTGTGCTCCTGACGATCACCGCTCTAGGCATCGCATTCGAGGCGCTCAGGCGCCTGATCGCAGGTGGACACGCCGTCAACCCGGCCGGATACGCCTTCGTCCTTTTGATCGCTACGCTGGTGATCGAGTCCGGGCGCGCCGTGGTGCTGCGCAAGGTGGCACGCATCGCCGAAAGCGAAGCTCTCCGAGCGGACGCCAGCGACCGCCTGGCAGACGTGTTCGCAATCCTGGCCGTCCTGGCAGGCCTGGCCGGAGTGCGATTGGGATTTGTCTGGGCCGACTCGGTGGCCGCGCTGCTGGTGGCAGGGTTGATCGCGCGCGCCGCGGGACAGGTGGTCTGGAGGTCCGGCGACATCCTCATGGACCGCGCCCCGGCCGGCGCGGCGAGGCAGCTGCGCGCTGCGATCCAAGGGGTCGACGGGGTGCGCGAGGTGCGATCCGTGCGGGTCCGCCGGTCCGGGCCCAACCTGATCGGAGACGCCAGCATCGCGACCGCCCGGATGCTCTCGCTCGAAGCGGCAGGGACGCTCGTCGACGAGGTCAAGCGGGTCGCCAGAGCGGCGCTCCCGTCGCTGGACCTCACCGTAGCGGTCGAAGGCCAGACCCGGCCCAGCGACCTGGTCGAACGGGTGCACGCCGCCGCAGCTCGCAACGGCGGCGTCCGCGACCTACACAACGTGACAGTGGAGCGTGAGAACGACGGGTCGCTGCACCTGACGATGCACGCAAAGCTGCCGGGAGACATGACTCTTGCCGCCGCCTCGCAGGCCAGCGCCGACCTCGAACGCACCCTGCGCTCCGAGCTGTCGGACGCCAATCGCATCGACATACATCTCGAGCCGATGGAGCCGCACGTCGTGCGGGGAGAGGACGTCACCAACCGCCGAACCCAGCTGGCAACGAAGATGCGCCAGGTGGTCGAGTCGCACCCCGAGGTGCGGCGATGCGTCGACGTGGAGCTGAGCGACAGGCATAACCGCATCTACGCGCATGTGGTGGCGGAGCTCGACGGCAACGTCAGCCTGGAGCACGCGCACCAGGTCGAGTCCGAGCTCGAGGGGCAGATCCGTCGCGCACTGCCCGAGGTGCACGAGGTCGTCGCCAGAGCAGTCGCATGAGGCAAGGCCGCGCCGAGGACATGGCGGGGATCCTGGATCTATGGGCA
>Ga0207929_1000350_pt1 | contig 12996 bp, 22 predicted proteins | sample NGESurdeep072012_FD_184466 | JGI IMG/M metagenome (GOLD analysis project Ga0207929, IMG submission 184466) | Arctic peat soil microbial communities from Barrow, Alaska - NGEE Surface sample 53-1 deep-072012 (SPAdes) | ecosystem: Environmental > Terrestrial > Soil > Wetlands > Peat ... | reverse complement strand
CCGTTCCCGCGATCGTGGGACCGCCACCGCTCCCCCCGCCAGCCTTTGCCAGCGTCGAGTTGAGGAAGCCGTAGAGCGCGCCGGTTATTTTCCCAGTGCCGGTGACGGTTGAGAGGGTGACGCGGTTCCAAGGAAAGTATCCGGCGAATCCCGTGTTGGCGCTGGTGATTGCGGTGTTGGGATTGATGCCGCTCGATCCGATGTATTGAGCACTGGTGAGGACCGTTCCGGCGAATGTGGCCCATGCTCCTGGTGTTCCGCCGCTATCGGGTGCGCTTTCAACGACCAAGGAAAGGGCGGAGAAGCCGGTGCTCGAATAGACTAGAACCCAGTTGACAACTCCCGTTGTGTTGTGTCCGCAGGTGAGATCGACGGTTGACGCGGGCGCGGTGAAGTTGAAGGGGATCACGCAATCCGGGACGACGCGGGTTTGTTGAGCGTGAATCAGTGGAACAAAAAGCAGGCAGACTGCAAAGAGGAGTTTCTTTGGCATGGACTCAGTTTACTCCGTTTTTGGTTTTGTAGGACGCGCTAGAAACGATTTGCGAGGGGCGGGTAGGGGTTAGCTGCCGGGCCTTTTGGGCGATTCTTGCTCTTTCGCATTGGCCTCGGGCGGAATCGCGGCATGTGGGAGTGTTGCCTGCTCGACAATCAAATCTTTACGGCCTTCCAGGTTTCCCTCAGCGCGGGCGGACTTTTCGTTCAAGTTCATCAGCTCGGTATGAAGCCCGTCCGTGTTACGCTCAACCGCTTTGGAGGTGACCGCCGCCTCCTTGGCATGGCCAGACGCCTTATAGGAAAACCACCCCGCCACTATGCCACCAATGGCCCCGAGCGAGCCGGGAATAGCCGTAATCAGTGCGACTGCTACCAGATCCGTCATAAATACCCACCTGCGCGTGCCGCGTTAACGTGCATGTCGACAACTATCTGAGCGTCCAGGGTTGCCGCCGCAATATCTCTCGCGCTACTCACGAGAGCCGCGCGCAAGAGGGCCGCACAAACCCAGCATTGAATCGCCGTCAATCCGGCTTCGTCACTTCCACAGACGAAACAGGCCTTGGTCTGTCGAACGCTCTCAGCTTCACGCGCAGGACTAGATTTAGATGAGGCCGACATAGAAAAGAACCTACTGCTCCCACCCCTGAGAAGGCCACTGAAACCCGATCAGCGCCCCGAAAACGAAGTTCCCGTCTCCAGTGGCGACCGCTGAAACCGTTTGCCCCTTGATCCGCACCGTTTCCCCTTCATCGTGCCGGAATTCGACCGGCCACACCGGACCGCCGACGAAATCGCCGAGTTCGAAGGGAACCGCGGCGTAATCCTTCTCGGTGTACCCTTGCGCGCTTGCTTGAGCCGTCGCTATGGGGTTGTCGACGTCGACGGAGAAGATCACTTGCCCCGGCAGAGCGGAGCCGCCAGCGCCCGTGTAACCGAGCACCAGACCGCAGAGGAACGCCGTGTGACCGCGCGGGACTTTGTAGGTGCAGATAATCACTTGGTTTGTGGGTCCGTAGGCGGGTGCGATTTGAAAACCTTGGGTGAAGATCGGGCGGGCAGACCAAGGAATCGGGAAGCCCCACGTGGTGCGCCGGGATTTAGCCGTCGATTGCAACTCGTTCAGGACTGTTTCGAGATGTTGGGTTTCTACGGGCATGGTTTTATTTTGGCCTCGTTCGGTTTCCCGGCTTGGTCGGATTCCGATTTCTCGACAGCCGCCATCTCCCTAAGCGCGTGATGCCCGATAGTCAAGAGATGAGAGATAATCACGCGCTGCCAGAACCCCAAGGGCCGCGCCCGTAGACGTTCGAAGTTGGCGACAATAGAGCGCGTGATTTCGATCCTTCTGTCGAGCGGAAGGCCGTCATGCACGCAGCACTGAATCACGTTCGATTCGCGCCGCACAACATCCCACCACTCAGACCAGGGGATGCTCACAAGCCCCTCCATGTCGAACGTAGCAGACTCGACGCGCAGCCGGAATAGGGGTGAGGCCAAAGCAAAATCACTTGCTCGACCCCTTCCCCGCATTCGTGTTCACGCCATCCGGCACCATGACCAGAAACGTCATTTGCGCATCGGTATTCTGGTCATCTACCGAGTTCCAGAACTCTACTACGAATTGTCCTGGAGGAACCACTGGATACGGCACCGGAAGAAGGCGCGGGAAGCTTGGGAAGGTGAAGGCCGAGTTGTTATTGGGATAGGGCGGCGTCTGGCCGGTTCCGAACATATTGTCATTGATGAACCAGCCTTCTTCAGCGGGTCGCGAAAACCATTTATGATCGATGGCTTGATCGGTGATCTGGCAGGTAAATCCGCTTTGGTTTGGCGGTGGGCTAAGCACCGGGGAGTCGGACCCCACGGAACTCCTCGCGCTCGAAGTTGTATGCAAAAACCCCAGAATAAAAGAACCGATCGGCAACGAAAGCAAGTACGTCAGATACGCGTTAGGCGCGAGCCCCAAGAGCTGCGTTTCCGAGTCCGGCGCGTGGTAGAAGCGCGGAACGTAGCACCCGGCTTTTGAGAACACGTCGGTCCGCCTGGTGAAGCTCGCCATCTGTTCGCCCCAGTAGTCGCGGAACAGGGGCGAAAGACGCAGCGGGTTTTCGGTGATCGAGGGGACGCAAAGACGGCTCATGGTCGGGGAACCCTTCGCTCCGGCATTTGAAGCACCGGGTTAGCCTGCCGTTCCTTGAAAAGCCGCGCCACGTTTTTCGCGTAGGGCGCGAAATCGTTGATGAGCTGCTGCTGATTCGCGGGAAGTTTTCCGAACCACTCCCCGACGGCTTTGGTTCGTTCTTCCGGGTCCAGATACTTTCCCGCTTCACGGCAGACGTCGGCGTATTGGGCGAGGAGCGCGAGCGGTGAGGTGGGTTTGCTCATGGTTTCGGTACCAGAATCACGTCGGGGCCTTCGCCTAACGCCCATTCGTAGCAACCGATTTGGAGTTCCAGCATTTTCCGTTGAGCCGCATGGGTGAAGTTGGGCCGCTGGTTCACGAGCCATTCGATCTTATCGCGTATTTCGGCGTCGGTTTTCATCACGCTTTGGCCTCGCACCAATTCCCGGCTTGGTCGGATTGAGACTTCTCGACAGGGCAGGATTTCCCCATGTCGAACGGACAAACCCCGACGCAAAGCCGATTACCCGATGAGGCCAATAAAAAGGAATCGCTCATAGCTCCGGATACACTTTCATGCCCTTAAGACCCAGAATAACATTGACCTGAGTTGAAGACGGACCAGCCAAGGGAGTCCAAAAGAACGATAGGGTAGTGGGCGGAAAACCACTGGATAGAATCATCGCCCACGGCGCAACGGCGGTGCTTGAAGTCATCGCCCAGGGGTCCGAAGCAAGAGATCCTAAAATCGTACCGGCCGAAAACGGCCCCGCTGCAACGCTTCGATATTGAGTAACGTTGTGCAGGTTCGTTCCGGCGGCAAACACAGACACGCCGGAATTTGGCGACTCAACTTGAATGGTGAAAGGGCGCGAAAGAACGTCACCCACCATCGTGATTGTCTGTCCGGCACCGAATGTCAAAACAGGACCCGCTTGAGTGCCTTGCAGCGCTTCAATCGTAAAGCTGCCCGTCGCAAATGCTAAAGCAAACACCGCGCCATCGGACGATGCCCATTGATCCTCCCACACTGTCGGCACGGTTAGGATGAGCACTCTTGGACTCAGCACCCCGACATCGGAAAGCGCCTGATAGTAATAGGACGTGAAGGTCGCCGTGTCGGTTTGACCGTACACAAAGAACTTGAAGCCTACTCCCTGCAAGATTCCGACGTTCATGGTCGGCAATGTAGGTATGTAGGTCAGCAGGTTGATCCATGCCGAGGCGGTCAGCGTTCCCACGTCAAAAGTGAAATAGTCCAAGGTCGTCGCGCTGGAGCGACTACTGCAAATCACTTGATTATTCGGCGCATCAAAATATGCCGCAGTCCGCGAACCCGTGGGGACCAGGCCCGCATTCGTAATGTTTGCATTCGCCAGGACGATGGCAGCGGACCATAAACCCGTGACCGTGTCGAAGATCGCGATTTGAACGAATGCGTCTGTCGGATCGTTACTGACGGTGTAAATCTTCGTCCCATCGGTGCAGGACGCCGCGTCAAACCAAAATAAATTAAGGATCGATTCGCCGGCTTGATCTTGGCGAGCCCAAGTCAATCCACCATCGGCGGACATCCAGCATTGAATCGTAGGGTTCGGACTAGCATCCAAGGGTACTAGAATCGTGTAAAGATTTCCGCCCGCCGAAAAGAGCGACGGTGAAACGACATCGCCAGTGAGGCCCACAATTGCGGCTCCAGTGACAGGGATGGGAAAGGTCGGCATCTTAAGTCAAATAATCGAAATCGAAAAACAGCATCTCATGCCGGGGAATGTAGATTTCAGGATACAGGAAGCCAGGGTTCTCTGAGCCAAGGAAGGGAAACAGCAGCGGAACCGGCACATAGCCATTGCTGTACGATTTGCCGGCGAAATCCCTAACTTGTATCCCAAGGTCGGCGAATTGATTGATCGTCGTCGGTGGAGCCACGCCCGCTGGAATATCGACGTAGCTTCCGGCCTGCCACACAAAATCCGCCTCTTCGGCGATGAAAGGAATGTCCAGCACCGGCAATTGCGCGAGCGAAAACTGTACGAACAGGTTGTCGAGATACGAGAGCGCCCGGAACTTCGCCGGATAGCGCGGAGCCCAGATTTCGCCCTCATTGAAAATCTTCGTGCCCACAAAAATCAGTACGAATCCCTGCGGCGCAACCACGGCAGACGGCAGCCCGATCAAATCCACGGTTAACACTGAGCCCGGAGGAAAAACCACGTTGGGATAGACCGGCGAAACCAGCGCGCGGCTAGGCGCGTTGCCCGTGAAGTTGTACTGGGTTCCCGGCATCAGCAGGTTGGAACTCGTAAGAATTCGCTGCATGAACCGGCCATCGGGCCGTGCAAATCGAAGCGCTACTTGACCGTCGAAACCGTTGCCCGCCGCTACTCCCAGATTCCACAGCACGATTCCAAAGAGCCGAAAAGAGGAATCGAGATCCATTTGCAGCGTCAATCCGCTTTGTGGTTTCCCAACATTGTTCAGCGTTTGGTGTGCCACCGCTGAGGACGGGAATACGTAGTGCTGCATCCGCTCGACTAGCATGTTTTGTCCTCATACACCTTGAACCCGCGGAGCGAGAACTGCACCGAAGCGCCCACCGCAAGAATCGCAATGTCAACAAACGGAAGCGAGCCCTTCGGAATGTACACTTCGGTAAACACCGGAGTCATGCGGCCGCCACCGTTCGATAAGACGAGCTCGCAGCCAGGCCCCGCAAGTGCAGGAAGCAAGCCGGGACGCGGGATAGCCTTCGCCATCGGCACAATTCTGTGATCGTAGAACAGTAAAAAGTACTCCTCTGCATTGACCGGCCCGACGTCGGACATAATCATGCCGGTGATTCCACGCCAGAGAAATCCGGCGTCATCGTCCATCGGAAGGCTAAACTGCTGAAAGTTTCCGTTAGGCGACGTCGGTTGAAGATTCCGGCACCAGGGCGGGAAAAAGGCGCTCGCTCCGTTTGAAAACTCGTAGAAGTATTCGTACTCCTTAAACCGCACTCCCGCCCACTCGTTGCAATACCGCGAACGAAGCGGATAAAACGGAGGAATCGGCCCTTGCTCATTCGTGCAAGGAAAACGCTTAAAGCCCTTAAAGCCCACCTGAACCACTAACGTTCCGTCGCCTTGGTTCCACAAATCGACGAATACCGTGGTGCCTTTGCGAAGCGGAAGGATCGCCGCGCCCACGGGACCGCATAGATCGTTTGCCGTGATCCAATCGGATGTGACGAAGTTGCCGTCGCCGTCGGTGATGCGGATTTTCAGATCCTGCGGGTTGATCGAGCCGCTTACTCCGACTGCCGAGCCTGCGATAGGTGCAATGAAGATTTCACGCGCGAGGTAATCGGCGTCGGAATCGACTTGCACCCGATTCTTGTAGGAGGTCTGGCCTGCACCGAGCGTTATGGTGATCGGGTCGAAGTCGAAGTCGATGTCGCAGTATCCGGGTAGTTGCGGTGTGACTCCTGCCCAGCTTGGGGCGTAGGGGTTTCCGGCGAATGGCGGTAGAAGTGTGGGGATGGTGGTGCTCATACTTTGGCCTCCGTCGCATCTGGAGACACTTCGATTAGGGAGCGCCCGACCATGTCAAGTTGTTTCGGCGGATAGAACTTTTCAATGGCATCACCGACCGCTATCGCCACGGCCACCCATTGCGCCTGAGCGAATGGATGGAGTTTTTCCCACACCGGAAAAGACGTTTCACTTTCAGGAAAGCGTTTCATCCATGTTGTGTATGCGATGCGAGCCAATAGTGTGTTTTTGATGCGGGGGATACCCTGGCCCTGTCGAACGCTCTCGGTTACTGGCGAAAAACTTGACTGAGATGAGGCCGACATAAAAATCACTGCGGAATCAAAATACACCCTTCAAAATGAATCTTCACCAGCACGGGAATCTCAGTGCCCCGCTGCGTACCAAACTCCATCCGTATAACATCCCCTGGCTCAGTAAACTCCGGCCGCTCGAGCAGCCGCCCGTTTCGCCCGGTTTGCATCATGCTCCAGATATCGACCGGCACGTTCGAAAGGTAGTGACCATCCGGCCACTGAATGCGCATGTAGGTGTACGGCTGGCTCACGAGCGCCGAAATCGCGTGGATCAGAAACGGATACTTTGGAGGCGTGCCTTGTTCGTTGCCGGGGACGAATAAGAAGCCGGTTCCGAAGCCGGAGGCGATTCTGTTGTCGAGCTGCGTCTCGTAAATCGAGCAGAACGGCAGTTGCAAGTACTTTCCCTTCGAGCATTCGTAGGGGATGCAGGCGCGGAGTTTTGCGGGTGTGAGTTTGCCGTCGTTCACGATGCTTTTTCTTTGGCCTCGCTCGAAATCCTGACTCGTTCGGCTCTTGCTTTCTCGACAGCCACTTTTCGAGCGCCAAGACAGAAACCGCAAACGCGCTCGCTCATATTGTTGGTTTTGTGAGTGCCGGTTCCGCCGCAGCGGGGACACTCAACAGCCATGTGCCAGTTCCGCAGATTGACTTCCGAAGGGGAGTAGTAAATCCTCACAAGCACCCCCATGTCGAACGGTCAAAACTCGATACGCAGTGCAGTGCGCGGTGAGGCCAAAGCATCATTTTCGGTTCGCCCAAACGACTATACCAAACAATCCAAGGATTGCAAGGAAGCCGCCCACGTTCGAAGGATCGACCTGCCCCAACCCGGAAACGCCGCGTGCCGATCGAGACGCAGCGACACCCGTTGCGTTTGCTTTTTGGAGCGTGTAATTCATATCGCCCGTTGCCGGTGGAGGATTGGGAAGCGGAGTCCCCAGGTTCGGCAGATTCCCGCCGCAACCGAGCAGAATTGCCGAAAGCCACGAACCGGAGTTGCCGAAAGTCGAGTAGCCCGCCTCGGTACACGCCTGAACCTGCGCCTGCGTTACCTGCGAATTTGAAACGCAGCCCGTGACCAGGTCAAGGCACACGTTGCCCGTGCTGCAAGCGGGATAAGGACAGTTTTTCACAGGAGCCGCCGGAGCTGGGGCCAGAGCCGCCGGAGCGGGCCTCACGAGCGCTGGAACTGGAATCGGAATCGGACGCGCGCTTGAAAAACACGGACACGGCGGAACAAGGCCTTCCACCTCCAGTGGCCCGATGTTCGGGAAGGCGTTAATTTCGGCGCGCCGGTAGCTGCCAGGAAGTCGCGGGCGGGGCCACGGCCTGCCGTCCGCGCGTACTGGGAAGCCGTATGTGCCCGTGAGAATATCGACGGGCGTGAGCGGATACGATCCGGGAGCCGGTAGAACCGCCATCGGATCGGTTGCCGTCGATCCCAAAGTGCCGAACGCTCCGGTTGAATCGTCGTAGAAACCTTGACCCGCAAAGGCCGGATCGGAGCAGCAATCGGCAATCAGCCCGCCCATGACCGCGTTGCCGTTTACGAAAATGTCATTCACTCGCGATTGAACAGCAGTGCGGTGCGCAAGTTCCGCCGCCACGTATGCCGGGGTTCGAAGCGAGCTGTAATCGTTGGTGAAGGGTACGTAAGCCATGATTTTCTTTTTCTTTGGCCTCGGTCGGAATCCCGGCCTGTACAAATATCCGAGGCTCGACAGGGGAGGGACCGGACGCGAGCGAGAGATTCCCCTGTCGAACGGACTCAGCCACCATCGAAGCGCGAACGCCCGATGAGGCCGAAATAAAAGAATGGACGAATGCGGAGCGCCGAAGAACCGCACCCGCCCATTTTCATCCAGGCCGGAAACTGAGAAGAAACCACCTGGACGCTCGGAGTGCTACCAGTCTACTGTACTGGCAGATCGGAAACGCCGTCGAGCACCACACGCAGATAGAGCCCTGCGGGACCCGCAAGCGTGGGCGGTGCGTTGGTTCCGCCGACACCCAGACCGTTCGACCCGTTGAACTTGATGTTCAGCGAGAAGAGGGTCGAAGGAGGAATGTACTTGGACCAGGACCCAAAACCCCGCTGATAGATCGGAGCCGGCATTCCGTTGTTCACGATGTCCAGACCGTTGTTGGTGGTCGACCCCACGATGCCCGCGCCTGCCGGGAAGTCCCGGAGGTAGCCTTCGTGGAAAATCTTGTCGCTGATTTTGAACTCGATATACGCACTGTCCTCGACTACCTGAATATCGGCGAGGGTCATGCGCGGCGAGTACTGGAAGCAGATGGAACTCAACAGCAAGCAACGAGGGGGAGGAAACTCGTTTTTCTTGAGCATGTTGGTTTGGAGCTTGGTGTTCGGGGCGTTGCCGGGCAAAAACTGATTTTGCGACCCGATGGGAGTCGAAAAGCAGAAATACTCGGGAGCCAACTGGACGCCGGTTGCGGTCTGGACAGTATCCCAGTAGCGTGCGGGCTCGCGGTCCACCAGGTCCGCTACGAAAGCGTTGGTGTTGCGACCCGGAAGATTTGAAACAGCGGTTGCATTGATCATTGCCATATATTTGTTCTCCTGTTTCTTCCCTCGGAGGGATTAGTAGGAAGCCCCCGCCCCGTCGTAAACGCTGGGGCCGTTCATACCTTTTCCGGTTGGCATCGGAGCCGCGATCGCGGGAGCGCCCCACCCGCTGGGGATTCGGATATTCGCCGAATTCGTCGGGTCCATCAGAATTTGCGGAGTCACGTAACTCTGCATCTGATAGTCGCCCATGCCCAGATTCGCCACATACGAGCCGAACGGGGTGTAATCGTTCAGCGCCCGGAGGATCACCTGGATAACGGTTCCGATCAGGATTCCGTGAGCCGCGTTCCGGTTCTTCATGACTTTATCCGCAAGGAACCAGAGAGCGCCGCCCGCGATCAGGTTCGCGCCATAGCCCATGACTCCGGTGTTGTTCGTTCCGAGAACGAGTTGTGCACCGAGTTTCGAGCCGAGCGCGCCGACGATTGCGAAAGTCCCCGTGGTGACGATGGGACCGATGCCTCCCGGGATGCCCGTGTTGCGCCGGTACCGCTTCACCTTCCGATGAGCCGCCCCGCCGTAGTTCTTCCGCCCGGTGTTCTTTTTATAGTGGCGCTGAGTCGCCGCCGCCGGCTTTTTGTGGTACGTCTTCTTTTTTGCTTTTCGTGCCATGCTTCCCTTTCTTCGTCCGGGGTTGCCGGACGCTAAGTTGTATGCGAGAATTTCACCGCCCACATTCGAACGGTGCGCTTTTCGCTTGTAGGTTTTCCGAGGTGATCCAAAGGCGCGGCCTCGATTACCGACCACTCGAGTAATTTCAGTTGTTCTTGCCATCAATTACCTTTCTTTGGCCTCGCTCGAAATCCCGGCCAGTTGAAGTTGTGACTTCTCGACATGACCACGATCTCCCCCTGTCGAACGGAGAAAAACCGAAGCGAAGCAAGAACCCAGATGAGGCCGAACCATAAAACATCGACCCCTTTACAAAAGTGCAGACCACGGACGCTTGATCCGAACACGCAACCCCGCGCCCGTGAAAGCGGTATTGGCGAAAACGATGGTGTTCGCCGTTTTCGAAGTGATGATCGGAGCGGCCGTGATTCCCGCCGCGAGAATTGGCTCAAATACCACTTCGGGGAATGGGCCAAGCATACCGGCAGGTTCCCCAAAATTGTGAGTGATCGTGAACGTCCCCGACGCCCCGTCACCCGTCACGATCGCGCTCATCTGTTGATGAGTCCGCATTTGCGCCGCCGTGGGAGCGACTGCCCCGACAACCGGATATTCGTATGCAATGGTGTTTGCCATAAAGTCCTTTCGTTACCTCGTTGCCGTCCAGGGCCGTTGAATCCGAACCCGCAATGACGCGCCCGTGAACGCACCGCAGGAAAATACGACAGTGTTCGCCGTTTTGGAAGTGACCACCAGGTCAACCGTCGGAACAGTCAACGCTCCGAGGAGCTCCGCTTCCACTTCCGGGAATCCCTTTGTGAGATCCGCCGCCGACAGCGCAAAGTTGTGATTCACAGTGAACGCGCTGTTTCCGCCGTCTCCCGTGACAATCACGCTCATGGTCTGATTGATCCGCATCGCCCCCGCGCTCGGAAGCGTGGGAGTATTCGGCCCTGCGGGATTCGGCCAGGTGGTCTGGACTCCGATACCCGTGCTGCCACCGCCGCCCGGATTGACCACGACATTCGAAAGCAGCGTGACTGCGCCGGTTTGCGCGAAGAGAACGCCGTTGGCCGTTGCGCCGGTATTCATTGAGATCGACGTCAGAGCCAGAATAAGGCCCTGAATGATTGCGTTCACGCCGATGGTTGCTGAACTCCCAACCGCGAAATAAACATCCTCAGGGCGCAGTCCGCCGGTGAGCACAAGTGTTGCACCAGTGCCGAAAATGAGCGTGCTCACAATCTGAAACACGTATTGCTGACCCGCCGCTCCGTCGAGCGTCCATACGCCGGTATTCGAGAGGCCCGCCGCACATGTGTACGTCCCCGGCACGTTTAAGGTCACGCCGATCTGATCGCCCGCGATTGCGATACCTGCGGGAAGCGCTTGCGCCGCGAGATAGGCCGCGACGTTTTGATTTTGCGCGCTGACCGTTACCGGGCCGGGTCCGAGGATCGCGCCGGTTGCTGTGCCGGGGGGGAAGCCGGTGATCGCCGCGCCAGGGGAGACGCCAACGTTGCCGGTTACGACTGTCGGGCCGCTGTTGGTGACGGTCGAGCCGCCGAGAACGCCGAACAGACTTGCCGGAGATGGTAGAGGGGCTAAAGGCATATAGTTGTGTCCTTACTTCTTGATTTCCAGAATGTCTTTGCCGCCCTTGCGGACGACGCGGACCATTTTTACTCGGGTCCACTTTCGCGGGGGGTTTTTGCGGATCATTTCCTTGAGCCGCTTTCGTTTGTACGCCGCGCCTTTTTTGGTGTAGGTGTTGGGCCGGTTCGTGCGCTTTGTCGTTTTGCGCTTCTTCGAGCGGTTCTTCTTCATGTACTTCGCCCGCCATGCTTTGGAGCCGAATTTTAATGCCATGTGGTTCCTTTTTTGTTGGCCTCACCGTGAATCCCGGCCAGTTCAAATTGTGACTTCTCGACAGGGTAGGATTTCCCCATGTCGAACGGTTGAGCCCCGACGCGAAGCCGGATAGCCGCAAGAGGCCGAAATACAAAGACGTTAACCATCTATTCCCTCCGCCGGTAACTCGTACCCGCCGCCTTGAATGCTCAGCAGCTTATTGCGCACGTCATATCCGACCAGTGGGAGCCGCGAGCCCTTCTGTCCGAAGGCATACTTTTTCTCGCGTCCTTCGCCGCCGAATTTGTGCTTGTACCCCGCTGTCCCGCCGTCCTCGGGTCGCAGGTGATCTTTCGTCGTGAAGTAGACGATGTTTTGGAGCGCGCCCAGAATCTCTTGCTCATGCGGGTTTTTGATTCCGAAGTCCGCGAGGTTTACTGACTGATCGCCGCCCGCGATATAAAGCTGCTTCCCTTTTTCGTCCTGCGCGAGCAGCGCGCCCTTGAAGCCTTCGAGCTTGACTTTCCGCTGACCGTCGATAGCGAAGATTTCGAGCACCAGCAGCTTTCCGATACCGCTTAAAACCTTGTGAACCTGCTTGGGCGTGGTGAACGTGGATTCGTTAGCCGGTGGTCGCCCGTGGAAGTACTCGTATCGCTCCGCCGCCGTTTCAACCGGGTTGCGCCGCCCGAGGTTCAGGACGTACCGCTCGATCTTCCCTTGCCCGTTCGACGCCGTGACGAGGCCGCGATTTGACTTTGTGGTGTTGCGTGGCCGGTGCTGCCCGCCCTTCGGGTCCTCGTTCGGTTTCCGCTGATGAATCGTTACCTTGGTTGCTCCCGCCCCAGCTCCGCCGGTTACGGTGATGTTTCCGGCGGTGTAGGCGTCAGTAGAGGTTGCCGTTTTCGTTCGGGTTGGGCTACGAACTTCCGTCGATGTTCGGGTAGGGCTTTTGACCGATGAATCGGAGCTGTTTCGTTTTCGCTTGCCCATATTCGCCCTCCCGGAAGGTCCGTATCTCTGCCGGCGAATCGGCCAGCTTCTCGATGTGAACGCCGAGCGCATGTTCGCGGGCGTCGAGTGGATCACGTCGAGAGCCTTCCCCATGTCGCCTTCGAATTCGCCGCGCATCACCTTCACCGCCGCGCTGTATTGATCCATTAGCGCTTTCTTGGAGCCGCGCGCCGGGTTGTACTGCCGGGTTCGCGTTCCGATCCCTACTCGTTTCATCCACGCCGCGATTTTCGCGTTACACGACTTGCAGGCCCACGTCAGGTTTTTTCGTTCGCCGTGGTTTTCGTTGCCGTCGACGTGATGGACACCGACGTTTTGACGGCCACAGCAGTAGGCGCATTTTCGCGGACCAGCAGGACGCACGCCCTCTTCATTTGCCCGGTAGCGTTTTGCCCGATCGGTGATTTGATACACCGACTTTCTATTTGGCCTCATCGGGAATCCCCCTGCGTAGAGGATTCGGAGCGTTCG
>Ga0207929_1000349_pt1 | contig 13041 bp, 11 predicted proteins | sample NGESurdeep072012_FD_184466 | JGI IMG/M metagenome (GOLD analysis project Ga0207929, IMG submission 184466) | Arctic peat soil microbial communities from Barrow, Alaska - NGEE Surface sample 53-1 deep-072012 (SPAdes) | ecosystem: Environmental > Terrestrial > Soil > Wetlands > Peat ... | reverse complement strand
CCCTGGAGGATGTCGTCGGGTGTGAGGTAGCCCTGCTCCTTGCCCTTGACGATGAGCTGCTCGGCCACCGCCATGAGCTCGTCTTCGAACTTGTGCTCAGGCTTCGCCTCGGCCTTGCCGGCCCTGGCCCCCGTCTTGGTCGGCGCTTTAGCTACTCGCGCGATGATGACATTCTCCTTTCCAAATCACCGATGGCGTGGGCAAGCTCTCTGGCCTCCGCTTCAAGTCGCCCCACCCCTTGTACGTCCCGCCCTCTCTCCGCCTCGGAAAGCTCGCGGATTATTGCACTCTCACGGCTTTTCATGCGATCGAGCCGGATCCTCTCCGCCAGCTCTACCGCAAGATCGTCGTCCACACTCGGCGGCGGCGCCGCCCACGCCCTCCGTATCAGGTCCTGTTCCTCCGCGGGGTACCCGGCCAGCTCGCTTTCGAGCCCTGAGGCACCGCTACGCTCATAAGTCTCCAACATCCGTACGTACAGGCCACGGTCCTCTTCGTCCAACTCCTCAGGCGTTAGCTTTGTTCGTACGCGCTCGAAGGCGACTGGGCGAACCGCTAGCAGCTGCACCAGGTATCGGGCTACTGTGACTTTCTTCCCCCGCACCCCTGCCGTCAAACCGGGTTTTCCGTTCGTCCCGGCCTCCGCCCCTCTCCCCGCAGGGGAGAGGGAGGCTTGCAGGAGGTGGGGTTGCACGCCAATCCACCCCGCCGCCCGCTCCCGATAGCTTTCCCTGACCGCGGGGTCTGGAATCCGTTCGAGCACCTCGCGCGCCCGCGACGCCGCTTGCTCGAGGTGGTTGGGGTTCGCCGTGTTCAGCCCGATCAGGGCATCCTTGATCCAGAACTCCCAGCCAGACGGGGCTGCCGCGGCCAGCGCCTCCCAGCTCTTTTCCGCCTCCGCCCCGGCCGCTCTCAGGAACTCGTCCGGGTCCTTCGCGCCCGTGATCGTGGCGACCCGCGTGCGCATCTGGTGGGCGGAAGCCAGCTCGACCGCCTTGAAGGCTGCGCTGCGCCCCGCCCGGTCTGAGTCGAAGACCAGGAGCAGCTCGTCCGTGAATCGCTTGAGCAGGCGGATCTGCTCGTTGGTGAGCGCCGTGCCGGAGCTCGCGACCGCGTTCTTCACCCCAAAGTGATGCGCGGTGATGACGTCGAACTGGCCTTCCATCAGGACTGCGTGGCCCTTGGCCGCAATGTCGTCCCGGGCCAGGTCGAGGCCGAAGACGACCCTTCCTTTTATATATGCGGGCGTTTCGGGCGAGTTGATGTACTTGCGCGGCTCGTCCGCGCGGACGGTCCTGGCGGTGAAGGCCAGGGGCTGGCCGCGCTCGTCGCGGATGGGGATGACGAGGCGCTGCGCGAAGAAGTCGGTGCCGTCCCGCCGCATGAGCCCCGCCTCCTGAGCATCGGCGAGCGACCGCTTCTTGGAGCGCAAGTACTCGGCGAACCCAAGGCCCGCCGGGGCATAGCCGAGCTGGAAGCGGCGCGCCGTCTCCTCCCCCACATCGCGGTCCGCAAGCAGGCGTCTGCCGACCTCGCCTGCGGGCGTCGACCACAGGACGTACTCGTAGTACTGGGCCGCGAGCTTGAGCATCGCGAGCAGGCGGCGGCGCGAGTCGGAGCGCTCCTTCTGCTCCGGGCTCAGCCGCTTCAGCTCCACGCCAGCCCGCTCCGCCAGCATCTGCAGGGCGCCGCGCTTGTCGGTTTTCTCGATCAGCTCGACGAAGGTGAAGACGTCGCCGTTGCGCTGGCAGCCGAAGCAGTACCACGTCTGCATCTGGGGGTTGACCTTGAAGCTGGGGCTGTCCTCCTGGTGAAAGGGGCACAGGCCCCAGAGCTCCTTGTTGCGCTTGGTGAGGCGCAGGTGCTCCTGGACGACCTTGACCAGGTCGACCTTGGCCTTGACCTCGGCGAAGGCGTCGTCGGACTGAAGCGTGGGCACTTATGAAGTATCCGACGTTCCGGACAGGAGCGGCCCCTGTGAATGCCGGCCTCGAGTCCGACCGCGCGCGCCTACTTGCTGGAGGCGCCGTCCCCGATCGCGGCCTGGGCCGCCGCCAGCCGCGCGACCGGGACCCTGAACGGGCTGCACGACACATAGTTCAGGCCCAGCTTGTGGCAGAGGTGGATCGACTCCGGGTCGCCACCGTGCTCGCCGCAGATCCCGATCTCCATCTTCGGGCGGGTCTTGCGGCCCTCGGCGACGGCGATGGCCATCAGCCGCCCCACACCGTTCTCGTCGATCGTCTCGAAGGGGTTGCGCGGCAGGATCTTCCGCTCGAGGTACCTGACTATGAAGTGCCGCTCGGCGTCGTCGCGTGAGTAGCCGAACGTCATCTGTGTGAGGTCGTTGGTGCCGAACGAGAAGAACTCGGCCTCGGTCGCGATCTCGCCTGCGGTCAGGGCCGCACGCGGGATCTCGATCATGGTGCCGAACTTGTAAGGCACCCGGACGCCCTTCTCCTTTTGCACCTGCGCGATAACGGGTTTCAGTTCCTGGTGCACGGCACGCATCTCCGCGAGCGTGCCGGCCAGCGGGATCATGATCTCCGGCCGCGCGTCCACTTTTCTCTTGCGCAGGTCGCAGGCCGCTTCCATGATCGCCCTCACCTGCATGCGGGGGATCTCGGGGTAGAGGATCGAGAGACGAACCCCGCGCAGGCCGAGCATCGGGTTGGCCTCGTGCAGCTCCTCGACGCGGGCCATGATCTTCTCGAGCTTCTTGAGGCGCACCGGGTTCTTACCTGAATCCGTGAGCTGGGTCGTTTCGCGGATCAGGTCCTCGAGGCTCGGAAGGAACTCGTGCAGAGGCGGGTCGAGGAGCCGGATGATCACAGGGAGCCCCGCCATCGCCTTGAAGATCCCCTCGAAGTCGCGGCGCTGGATGGGCAGCAGCTTCGCGAGATACTTCTCGCGGTCTTCCGTCTTGGTCGCCAGGATCATCGACTGGACGATGGGCAGGCGATCTTGCTCCATGAACATGTGCTCGGTCCGGCACAGGCCCACACCTTGCGCGCCGTTCTCACGAGCCCTGATCGCTTCGCGAGGATAATCCGAGTTGGCCCAGACCTCGAGGCGCCGGAAACCGTCGGCCCAGCCGAGGATGGCATTCGCCGCGCGGTGCTGGTGGAGCGGTTTGGGGTCAATTGTGGGAACCCTGCCCACATAAACATCGCCCGTCATGCCGTCGATCGTGATCTCGTCGCCCTCTTTGACCGTGATGCGGTCGACCGTGAACGAGCGCGACCTAAGGTTCACGACAACCTGGCTCGCGCCCACGATGCAGGGTCGGCCCATTTGACGCGCCACGAGCGCAGCGTGGCTCGCGGTACCGCCGGTCTGGGTGAGGATGCCCTTAGCTTCGGCCATGCCGTGCACGTCGTCTGGCGTGGTCACGACGCGGACGAGAATCACCGCAATTCCGCGCTTGCCCATGTCTGCGGCCCTATCGGCGTCGAAAACAGCCTTACCCGTGACCGCGCCGGGAGAGGCCGGAACTCCGCGGGCAATTGGCTTCGCTTTGGCGCCAGGGTCAATGCGCGGGAACAGCAACTGCTCGAGCTGGCGGGGTTCGATGCGGACGACCGCTTCCTTCTTAGTGATCAGCCGTTCGCCGACCATGTCGACGGCGATGTTCACCGCCGCCTCGCCGGTGCGCTTGGCCGAACGCGTCTGCAACATCCACAGCTTTCCGCGCTCGATCGTGAACTCGAGGTCCTGCACGTCCCTGTAGTGCTTCTCGAGCTTGCGCGCGTAACCCTCGAACTCCGCATACACCTTGGGCATGTGGCGCTTCAGCGCCTTGATCGGCTCGGTGTCCCGCACCCCCGCGACGACGTCCTCGCCCTGGGCGTTTGCGAGGTAGTCGCCGTACAGCTCCTTCTTTCCGATGATCGGGTTTCGGGTGAACGCCACGCCTGTGCCCGAAGTCCGGCCCATGTTGCCGAACACCATCATCTGCACGTTGACGGCGGTGCCAAGGTCATCGGGGATACGCTCAATTCGTCTGTAGGTCTTAGCCCGCTCGGTGTTCCACGATTTGAACACCGCCTCGATCGCGGCGTGAAGCTGAGTCACGGGGTCTTCAGGAAAAACGTGGCCCGTCGCGTCCTTATATATGTCGAGGAAGCGCTGGACGAGCGGCCGCAGGTGCTGGGGCTTGAGCTCGGGGTCGGTTTTGGCGCCCGCTTTCTTCTTGGCCTCTTGCAGAGCGTGCTCGAACTTGTCGCCGTCGATGCCCATCACCGTCTTGCCGAACATCTGGATGAAGCGGCGGCGGGCGTCGAGGGCGAAGCGCTCGTCTTTGGTGAGCTTGGCGAGGCCCTCCATGGTCTGCTCGTTGAGGCCGAGGTTGAGGACCGTGTCCATCATGCCTGGCATCGAGAACTTGGCACCTGAGCGAACGCTGACCAGGAGAGGGTTGTGAGGGTCGCCGAAACGCTTGCCCGCGCGCTTCTCGAGGAGGGCTAGGGCTTTCGTCGCCTGCTCCCAGAGGCCGGGTGGCAGCTTGCCGCCGCCGGCCAAGTACGCGCGGCATGCCTCGGTGGTGATGGTGAAGCCTGGGGGGACGGGCATGCCGGCTCGGGTCATCTCGGCGGCGCCCGCGCCCTTGCCGCCCAGGAGGTCGCGCATCTTGGCGGACCCTTCGGTGAAGTGATAGACCCATTTGTGCGCGGCGCTCATCAAGGGATAAGTTTGGAGCAAGTAAGACCCCGGGCGTCGTCCGGGCCCTACGCTTTGTGGCTGTAGTGGAGGACTTTGGGGCTGTTTCCGACGATCACGTGATCCTGGCCTGGCTCGAGGCCGAGATCGAGTCGCCCCCTTTTCAGGCCTACCTTATCGGCGATCCACCAAAGCCTTCGCACCTGTCCCACGCCCTCGCGCTGGCCCGTAACGCCGACCTCGGCAACGCCGAGCACAACGCCGAGCGCCGCCGGATCATCGCCGCGGCACATGGCTTCGGGCGAGGCGCATTGATCTTCGCCGGCCTCGAGGACGACATCTCGTGGCGCCGGGCCCAGGTGTCGACCGCCGAGGTTGCCGAGATGCTGTACTCCAACCGCAATGCGACGTGGACGACGCTGGCCCCGGCGACGCGCACGGTCGCGGAGGGGGCGTCGAATGCGGCGCGGGTGTTCACCGGGGACGATATGAACCTGCACATCCTGTCGCTCGCGCGCATCATCTGCCACGCCGACCCCGCGCCCGAACTGTCGCCGATCCTCTGCCTGCGCACGCCGGGTGGGGGCATCAGCCTCCTTGAAGGTCACACGAGGGCGACGGCGATAGTGATCGAGGGGCATAAGCTGCCGCTCGGCGTGGAAGCGTTCATCGGCGAGTCGCCCAGCATCAGGAGCTGGGCCTACCTGTGAGGGAGCTGGATGACTGAGCCTCGAAAGATCGCGCGGTACGGCTGGATCCCCGATCTCCCCGATGAGCGCGACCACCTGTATGCGGCGCCACCCGCGTTCTTGAGCGCACTGCCTCCGTTCAGCGATCTAAGGGCGCAGTGTCCGGCGGTGTACGACCAGGGGATGCTGGGTAGCTGCACCGCGAACGCGATCGGTGGTGCGATCGAGTTCGATCGGCTCAAGCAGAGCCTTACCGACTTCGTGCCGTCGAGGCTTTTCATCTACTACAACGAGCGCGTCATCGAGGGGACGGTCGACATTGACAGCGGCGCGATGATCCGCGACGGCATCAAGTCGGTGGCCAGCCAGGGCGTGTGCCCGGAAGCTGAGTGGCCTTACGTTATTTCGAAGTTCACGGACAAGCCGTCGTCGAAGGCCTATCAGGACGCGGAGTCGGATCGCGCTGTTTCGTACCAGGGCCTCATCCAGGACCTGAACCAGATGCGAGGTTGCCTGGCCTCCGGCTACCCGTTCATCTTCGGGTTCACGGTTTACGAGAGCTTCGAGTCGCCCGCGGTCGCGCAGACGGGGCACGTGCCGATGCCGGGGCCCAGCGAAAGGGCTGTTGGCGGGCACGCAGTGCTCGCGGTTGGATACGACGATGCCAGCCAGACGTTCCTCGTCCGCAACTCGTGGGGCGCGGGCTGGGGCATGGCCGGCTACTGCACGATGCCGTACACATACCTCATCCAGCCAGGTCTGGCGGATGACCTGTGGACGATCCGGATCGTCGGCGCCTAGCGGCGCGCTCCGTCAGGTGGTGACGGTCTGGGTCCAGCTGTAGACGTACTGGGTGCTATCCGCTTCGTAGAGGGGCGTCTTGTACTGGTCCACGTGGAACTTGAAGACGTAGCTCCCTGCGATTTTCGGCGTGGCCTTGATGGTGAACGTTAGATGCGTGCCGGTTGCGACTTTGCCGCAGACCAGGCCGGGGAGGTTCGTGTCCACCTGGCACGAGCCCGCTGACTGGATCGTGTACTTGTCCAGGAAAAGATCGCCCGCGTCGAAGATCAGGTCGAGGTTCGGAATGTCGACGGTGCCGACGTCCTTGATGTCAAGGTCGAAGTTGGTTGAGCTGCCGACCGCGACGCTCTTGATGAAGGTGCTGTCGACCGAGATCAGCATGTTCTTCGTGTCGGTCGGGGACGGAATCGGAGACGGAGACGGGGTAGGTGACGTGGCCGGGGTAGGTGACGTGGCCGTGGCCGTTCCGGGGCTGCTGCCGCACGCAATCAGGAGGAGACCAACGGCGATCGCCGCAAGGAACGATTTATCGATTCTCAATGTCTGTCTCCTGCGAGCAAGTGAACGGCACAGCCGGGTTGTAACGGTTGGATCGCCGCGAGTCAAGCAATTACGCAGAATGTGGCGGAATTCTAGCCACAAATCGTAGGGTAACCCCGCTCCGGCGCCTAGAGCGCGGCGGTCAGCTGGTAGTGACCGTCTGCGTCCAGCTGTAGACGTACTCGTTGTCGTCGGATTGGTGGAGGCGTTGTTTGTCGTCGGCCAAGTGAAACTTGAACACGAAGCTTCCAGCCTTGCTCGGCTGGGCCGTGATGGTGACCTTGAAGTCGGCGCCGCTCGCAACCTTGCCGCATGCGAGACCTGGAAGGGCCTTGTCCACCTTGCAAGTGCCCGCGGACTGGATCGTGTAGTTGTTCATGAAGCGATCGCCGTCGTCGAAGATGATTGTCAGGTTCGGGATGTCAACAGTGCCTACGTCTTTGACGTCGATATCGAAGTTGGTAGGGCTGCCGACAGGGACGTTCCGGGTAAAGGTGCTTTGGATCGAGACCATCATGTGGGACGTATCGACCGGGGACGAGGCTACCGTTCCGACGCTGCCTCCGCACGCGACCATGAGGAGACCTGCTGCCGCGGCTACGAGAATCGATCTGGTGGTGTTCATCGTTGGTCTCCGAGAATGGAGCGAGTTAAGGGCACACGCGGGTTGTAGCGGTTGGACGACCGAGAGTCAAGCAATTACGCCGAAATACGGCAGGTTTCTAGCCACGAAGAGGACGACTAACAAGCTCGTGAGGCTCGCGTTTTGGCGAGGCCCCCCCCACCAGGGCCCTCGTTCTTTTTTCGGGAGCTGTTGCGGTGTCGGGCCTAGAATCGGGCCCTCATGGGTGTGTCCGCCGATCTTCAAAGACTGGTGTGCGAGCTGGTCGCAATCGAGTCGGTGAACCCGGATCTCGTCGCCACCGGTAGCGGGGAGTCGAAGATCGCCGCCTTCGTGGCTGCATGGCTCGCCGCGGAGGGGCTGGCGGTGCAGGTGGTCGAGCCGGTGCCGGGACGCGCGAGCGTGATCGGGGTGCTGTCCGGGGCCGGCGGCGGAACGAGTTTGATGATGAACGCGCACATGGACACGGTTGGCGCGGGTGGCATGAAGGATCCGTTCGTGCCCGTGGTGCGCGAGGGTCGCGTTTACGGGCGGGGCGCTTACGACATGAAGGGGAGCCTCGCGGCGATCATGATCGCCGCGCGCGAGGCGAAGAAGCTGAAGCTCCATGGGGACGTGATCATCGCCGCGGTGGCGGATGAGGAGGCCGCGAGCATCGGCACCGCGGCGGTGCTGAAGCGGGTCGAGGCGGACGCGGCGATCGTCACGGAGCCGACAGAGATGAGGCTGTGCCTGGCGCACAAGGGGTTCGCTTGGCTGGAGGTCGAGACGCGCGGGGTGGCCGCGCACGGGTCGCGGCCCGACCTCGGTGCGGATGCAATTGCGCACATGGGGCGGATCCTCACGGGGGTGCTGGAGGTGGATCGGCGCCTGCGCGCGGGTCGGGGCCACCTGCTGTTGGGGACGGGGACGATCCACGCCTCGCTGGTCGAGGGCGGCCAGGAGTTGAGCACGTACCCGGCGCGTTGCGTGGTGACGCTGGAGCGGCGGACCATACCGGGCGAGGATGGCGCGAGCGCGCTTCGCGAGGTCGAGGCGCTGATCGCGGCTGCGCGCGCGGAGGATCCGGAGCTGGAGGCGTCGGTCCGGCTGATGCTGGAGCGGCCGCCGTCGCAGCTCGGCGCAGACAGCTTCGTGACGGAGGCGGTGGAGAAGGCGGCGACGGAGGTGCTGAGGCGGGAGCCGGAGGTCATCGGCGTCGCGTACTGGATGGATATGGCACTGAGCAATGCGGTGGGCATTCCGACGGTGGCGTTTGGTCCGTCGGGAGAAGGGGCGCATGCGGACGTGGAGTGGGTGGACCTGGCATCGCTGGAGGCGTGCGTGCAGGTGTATCTAAGAACGGCCGAGCTGATTTGCAACGGTGGCTGACCGACGTGCCTGAACCGCCTACGCAAGTCGCAGTCGAGGGCGGATGGTCACCACCAGAGTCCCGGAGTCGAGCTTGGAGTGGAGCGCCGACGAGCAGTTCGTCGTCAGGGCGTTAGCGCCCGGGCGATTTCTGCCGTGTTAAGACCGTTGACATGGCTTTTGAACTCGATACGCTACGAACATGCGTTCGGAACAGCTGCAAGGCGTCGTTTCAGAGCTCGAGAACGAGGACATCGAACCGCTCACTGACACCGCCCTTGCCGAGGACATGGTCGAGCTGCGTCGAAACATGGATCGGCTCGAGTTTCAATTCAGCCGGCGGCTTGGCCTCTTCTCCAAGCGCCGGGGCTACGTCACCTTGGGCTTTGTCAGCCTCATCTCGTGGCTGCGCCGCGCATGCCGGCTGATGCCTGGCGTCGCGATGCAGCACTCAGAGGTGGCTCGCAACCTGCCGTCGCTCCCACAGACCAGCGCCGCGCTCGCTTCTGGTGACATCGGCTTCCACCACGCCGCCGTCATTGCACGCTCTGTCACCGAAGTTGGCGCTGAGGCCATGGTCGAGGAAGAGTCTCGCCTCGTTCGGGCCGCTCATAACCTCGACCCGAAGTACCTGAGCTATTTGACACGCCGGCTGCGGTACTCAATAGATCCTGACGGCACGCTTGCCCACTCCAACGACCAGTACGACAATCGCTACCTGCACCTCAGCCAGACGCTGGATGGCGTTTTCTATCTCGACGCCCGGCTGGATGCCGAGGGTGGCGCGACGCTGCGGACGGCGCTCAACGCACTCGAGGCAAACGGTATCGACGAACGGAGCGGATCGATGCGCCGCGCCGATGCCTTGGTCGAGATGGCTCGCAAGCAACTCGATGCAGGCACCCTGCCCGAGGTTGCCGGTCAGAAGCCTCACCTTTCGGTGATCGCTTCAGCCGCCACGCTGACGAAAGCGCCTGGCGCTCCCGCAGCCGACCTCGAGTGGTCGCAGCCGATCACTGCGGACGCGGCGCGGCGGCTGGCGTGCGACAGCGCGATGACCCGCGTGCTTCTCGCTCCCAACTCTGAGCCGATCGACGTCGGCCGCTGCACCCGCACCATCCCACCGGCCCTGCGGCGCGCGCTGGTCGTCCGCGACCGAGGCTGCCGTTTCCCCGGCTGCGACCGGCCGGCCGACTGGTGCGACGGCCACCATCTGGTTCATTGGATCGACGGCGGCGAAACGAACCTTGCCAACACGTGCCTGCTATGCCGGCGCCATCACCGATTCGTGCACGAGCTCGGCTGGCGATTGGTGTGGGGCGACGAAGGAGAGATCCTGGCGATCAAACCGGAGTGGGGGCGGCATCGACACCTGAATGGAGTCTCTCCCCCGCTAGTCTCCTGATCAGGCTGTTACCTTGGGCCAGCGGGGATCACATCGCCAAGGACCTCCGCTCCATCACTGATGAGAAGCTGGACACGGCGAAGGAGCTGCCTTCTGGAACCATGACCGTGCAGCAGCGCATCGAGCGCGTGCTGATCGGCCATATCCAAGGCCACCAGGGTTCCATCGAAGCCACCATCGCTTAGCCGGCGCTAAACTCCGCGCCGTGACCGGGGCCTGGACGCGCGATGAGGCGAGCGCTTCCGGACAAGTGTTCGAATTTCGCCTCTGGGCGGCGTTAACTGAGCAATCGCGCGGCTCTCTCCATCCTTTTCTGCCTTTGACGGATCGCGGGGTCGATGGGTTCTTCCTGAACCCAGGCTTCGTCACGACGGACACGACCATACCTGTCGACCTGATTTTGTCTCTCATTTTTGGTCTCTTGCTCTGGTGGTGTCTTCCGATCTGGTTGATCGCGCTCGCTGCCAAGATGCCCGCCAAGCGCCACGACCTAACGACGCTGGATCGTGTTGATATGGACCCATCGAAATGAGAGCGCGAGAGTTGGGGATCACCTGATGCGTTCGGCGCGAATGATCATGGCCGTAGATCTTCACGCGGCCGGCGAGCCAGGTCGCGTCATCCTTGGCGGTATCCCTGACGTACCGGGTGACTCCATGTTCGAAAAGCGAACATATTTTGAGCAGCATCTGGACGGCATCCGCAAGCTGATGCTGCGCGAGCCCCGTGGCTATCCCGCCCTGTGCTGCAACGTCGTGCTGCCGCCGACGGATCGGCGCGCGGCGGCCGGGTTCGTGATCATGGAGCAGACCGAATACCCTCCGATGTCGGGCAGCAACATCATCTGCACGGCGACGGCGCTCCTGGAAACGGGTTACATCCAGGCCGCCGAGCCCACGACAAAGTTCATGCTCGAGGCGCCCGCCGGCCTGGTGGGGATCACCGCTGAGGTGGAGGCGGGCAGGACCAAGAGCATCACGTTTGAGAATGTGCCCGCCTTCGCTGTGCACCTGGACGCTCCGGTCGAGGTTCCGCAGCTCGGGACGGTGAAGGTCGACGTCGCGTACGGCGGCATGTTCTATGCGATCGTCCAGGCGGAGCCGCTCGGTTTCCGGATCAGCCCTGATGAGGGCCGAGACCTGGTTCGAGTCGGGGAGATGATCAAGGCGGCGGCTCGAGAGCAGCTCCCGGTCTCACATCCTGAGAACCCGGCGATCAGCGGAGTGTCGATCATGCAGTTCTCCGGGCCCTCCGCTCAGGCGGGAGTCGCAAAGAAGAACACTGTGGTCGTCTCCAGCGGCGCTTTCGATTGGGATCGGCCCGCCACCTGGACCGGCGTGCTCGACCGTTCCCCATGCGGCACAGGGACCTGCGCCCAGATGGCCGTCCTCCACGCGAAAGGCCGGCTGGGACTCAACGAGGACTTCGTCCACGAAGGCATCCTCGGAACCACATTCACCGGCAGGCTCGTCGGCTCCACCAAAGTAGGCTCCTACCCGGCCGTGGTGCCGACGATCACGGGCTCTGCCTACGTCTACGCGGTCTCCAACTACCTGCTCGACCCCATGGATCCGTTCCCTGAAGGGTTCACGGTCGGAGATATCTGGAGCGTCACCGACGACTGAACTGCGGTGAGGCCCATCTGATTGCAGGGCGCTTTGCCGCAAGCGCCTACCTAGCATGACCCGAATGGTCGTCCCTTCCACTCGCACTTTCGGGTGGAACGAGTTTGCGATCGCGGCAGCTGCAGCGACCGCCGCCGCGATCGGAATCGTGATCATCCTCGGCTTCGAGCCGGGTGGCGAACGCTTTGCCATCGCAGTGGACGATCTTGGGTCGGCGGTGGCGGCGCTGATCGCTGGAGGCGCTTGCGCCTGGACGGCGAGGCGTTCGGAGGGCCGGTTCAGGCGCGGGTGGGCGCTGATGGCGGTCTCCGCAGTCGCCTGGTGCATCGGCGAGCTCATCTACAGCCTTTACGAGGTCGTGTTCAACCTGGTGGTTCCGTTCCCATCGGCAGCGGACGCCGGCTACCTGCTGGCGGTGCCATTCGCGATCGCCGGCGTGCTGTATTTCTGGACCGCTCCAAGGGGGACCGCACAGCGCTGGCGCCTCTGGCTTGATGCGCTGACGATCGCTCTCGCCCTGACCTTCACCGGTTGGTCTCTTGGTCTCCAGCAGGTCGAGCTCAGCGCAGGGAGCTTCGCCGAACGGGCAATTCTCGTGGCCTACCCGGTGGGCGACATCCTCATCGCGACCGTCCTCATCCTTGCCATCCGCCGGGCAACCCGCATCCAGCACGGTCGCATGCTCCTCCTGCTCGCGGGCCTGGCGGCCAACGCCATCGCAGACACCGCCTTCGCTTACATGACCGCTGACGGGGTGTACCCGACGCTCCTCATCGACTCGGCGTGGGTGGTCGGCTACCTGGCGATCGCGCTCGCCGCCCTTTGGCCCGCCGGGCGAGCCGATCGTGCAGCCGATGAGCGGCCTGTCGACCTGTGGCAGATCGCGCTGCCCTGGGCAGCCGTGCTGACCGCGGGCGCCAGCGCGCTTGTCGTGGTGCTGCGCGGTCAGCGGACCGATCAATTCCAGACGGTGCTCGCGGTCGCCATGGTCAGCTTGCTGGCGCTCAGCGAAGTGGTGATCCCGTGGTGGGTCACCTGGAGAGCCGGACCGCAGTCAGATCCTCACTTCGATCGCTCTCTGTGATTCGCCAGGTAGCCGGCGCTGCCGCCGAAACGACGCGCGTCTAGGTTTCCGCCTCGATCTCGTACGCGTACCAGATGGAACGTCCCGCGCCGGGGACGGAATCGTAGAGCCGCTGCGCCGTTGCGTTGTCCGGCGCCGTGAACCACTCGAGGTGTGCAGCGCCGCGCCGGCGCGTCTCGTCAAGGGCGCCCTGGATCAATGCCCTGCCGGTGCCTTTCCCTCGAACGCCCTCTTTCACGAACAGGTCGTTCATCAAGACCGTA
>Ga0207929_1000346_pt1 | contig 13106 bp, 7 predicted proteins | sample NGESurdeep072012_FD_184466 | JGI IMG/M metagenome (GOLD analysis project Ga0207929, IMG submission 184466) | Arctic peat soil microbial communities from Barrow, Alaska - NGEE Surface sample 53-1 deep-072012 (SPAdes) | ecosystem: Environmental > Terrestrial > Soil > Wetlands > Peat ... | reverse complement strand
ATTCTGAGTCGTCGCCGGCCGCGTCGTGGCGTTGCCGTCCTGGGTCGTCATTGTCGTCATAAGTTGCTCACCTGATTCGGTAGCGGTCGCTCCCTCTCCGCTGAAACTTAAGCACCAAAACACGCCCCGCGTGAAACAGTCTTCAGCACCGCACCTGAGATTTCCGTATTAGCTTAGGTCTGGAACCGTCTCGGTCCCGCCCACGGATCGATCTTCAAACCCAAAGCCAATTCAATGCGAGCCCACCCAGCCCTCTCCGCTCTCGCCGGTGCTTTGCTTTGCGCCGGAACCCTGTCCGCGCAACTGTCCGCACCGCTCGACTCCACCACACTCGCCGGCTTCCGCTGGCGATCGATCGGTCCCGCCAACATGGGCGGACGCGTCACCGATGTCGAAGCCGTTCCCGGCAACCCGAAGATCATTTACGTCGCCACCGCCACCGGGGGAATCTGGAAGACCATCAACGCCGGCACCACGTTCTTCCCGTTGTTCGACAAAGAGAAGGTCGTCTCGATGGGAGACATCGCCCTCGCCCCGTCGAATCCCAACATCATCTACGCGGGAACAGGGGAGGAGGATTCGCGGAACTCCATCTCGCCCGGCGGCGGTGTCTACAAATCGACTGACGGCGGCCGTACGTGGAAGCTCGCGGGCCTCGAAGCGACGCAGCAGATCGGGCGCATCGTCGTCGATCCAACGGATCCCAACATCGTCTACGTCGCCGCATTGGGCCACGCGTGGAATTCGAACCCCGAGCGCGGACTCTACAAATCGACCGACGGAGGCACCACCTGGCAGCTGGTGAAATTCGTGAGCGACAAGGCGGGCTTCGTCGATCTTGCCATGGATCCCAAGGATCACAACACGCTCTACGCGTCGAGCTGGGAGAGGGTGAGGGGGCCGTATTTCCTGAAGAGCGGCGGACCCGGGAGCGGACTTTGGAAGTCGACCGATGCAGGAGCGACATGGCGCGAGATAAAGGGTGGAGGGTTCCCCGGAACAATGAAGGGACGCATCGGCATCGCCGTGTCACCTTCCAATCCGCAGATCATCTACACCTGGGTGGAGGCCGACACGCTTCCTCATCCGCTTGCCCGCGGTGAAAAGGCCGATACGAGCAAGCATCAGAAAAACAACAGCGGCATCTATCGCTCCACCGATGGCGGCGCGACCTGGACGATGACCTATCGAAACGAGCCGCCTGGTGGGGGCGGTGGCGGACTCGGCGACGCGCGGCCGTTCTACTACTCGCAGATTCGCGTCGATCCCCGCAACTCCGATCGCATCTATTGGATGTCTTCGGTGTTCCGCACCTCTGAGGACGGCGGCAAAACCTACCGCCGTGGCGCGCTCGGCGTTCACACCGACTGGCACGCCATGTGGATCGACCCCGGCGATCCCGAGCACTACATCCTTGGCGACGACGGCGGAATCGCGGTCACCTACGATCGTGGCGGCACCTACGATTTCATCAACACGTTTCCCATCGGCCAGTTCTACGCCGTGAGCTATAGCATGGAGAAGCCGTACAAGGTATGTGGCGGTCTTCAGGACAACGGATCGTGGTGCGGACCCTCGCGCGCCAGGAACCGCGCGGGAATCACCAACAACGACTGGTACAACGTCGGCGGCGGAGACGGCTTCTATTCCGCCATCGATCCTGACGATCCGAACATCGTCTACAGCGAATCGCAGGGCGGCAACGCTTCGCGCGTCAATATCGGCCAGAGCACCCGCGCGATAATCATGCGCGGCGGTGGACGGGACCGGACGAGCATCTTCGAGGACTCGGTGATCATCGCGCGCGGTGATACGAGCAGGCCGGAAACGCCGCAGACCACCCGCACGCTCGCCGAAATTCGCTCGCGCGCGGCGGCGGATTCCGCGCGCGGCTATCGCTTCAACTGGTCGACGCCGTTCTTCCTTTCACCACATTCGGCGGCCACAGTCTACATGGGCGCGAACCGCCTCCTCAGGTCGTCCGATCGTGGCGACCACTTCTATCCGATCTCTCCGGATCTCTCGACCAAAGATTCGGCGCGCATCCTCATGAGCACGAAGCTCACGGGCGGGATCACGCGCGACAACTCCGGGGCCGAGACGCACGGCACGATCACGACCGTGGCCGAGTCGCCGGTCCGGCCGGGAATTCTCTGGGTCGGAACCGACGACGGCAACGTCTGGCTCACTACCAACGACGGCGGACAGTGGACTGATCTCACGACACGCTTTCCCGGATTGCCGAAGAAGTCGTGGGTGAATCGCGTCGAGCCTTCGCACTTCGATTCGGCGACGGTCTATGTGGCGTTCGACAATCACCGCGAGAACGATTTCCATCCGTACCTGTACGTGTCGAACGATTTCGGCAGGACCTTCCGCTCGGTCGCGAACAACCTTCCCAACGGGGGCGCAGACTTCATCCACGTGATTCGCGAGGATCCAGTCAATCGCGATCTTCTCTTCGTCGGGACCGATGTCGGCGCGTTTGTCTCCACTGATCGCGGAGCGAGCTGGCAGCGCTTCATGACCGGCCTGCCGACGGTGCCGGTGCACGACCTCAAGATTCATCCGCGCGACCGCGAGCTGATCGCCGCGACCCACGGGCGGTCGATCTGGATCGTGGACATTGCGCCGCTCGAGGAGATGAACAACGGCGTGATGGCCCGCGCGACCAACTTCTTTACGCCCAAGACCGCGTACGAGTACTCGCAGGCCAACACCCAGAATTTCACGGCCAACAAATATTTTCTTGCACCAAATCCGCCGTACGGAGCGGAGCTGGTCTACCGCCTGACGTCGGGCACGGCGCGAGACACCACCAGGATCCTCGTCACGAACATCAAGGGCGACACCGTCCGGATGTTGACGGGGCCGGGAGGCATCGGTCTGCACAGAGCCTACTGGGATCTGCGCGCGCGGCCGCGGCCCCTCGGGCCCGCCGGGCTGCGCGACAGCATTAACACGGCGCGAATCAGGCGTCAGCGAGACGATTCTCTGCGCGCCGCGCGTGGTGCGGATACGACCGCCGGTGGCGGCAGGGGAGGGCGGGGCGGTGTGCCGGGCGAGATAAATCTGCGTCCCGCTGAAGGACCGATTGGAGGCGCAGCCGGTGGAGGCGCAGCCGGTGGGGGTGGCGGCGAAGGGGGCGGCGGATTCTTCGGTGGTGGCCGTGCCGGAAATGTCGTCGACGCCGGCGACTATTGGGTGACCATCAATGCCGGCGGACAGATCATGAGGCAGGTGGTTCACGTCGAGAGAGTCGGCGACATCGTCAACATCGACTTCGGCCCCGACGAGGACGAGGAAGACGGCGGGGGCAACCCCAACGATCCGTGATCCAACGACCAAAGCTCCGACCAGACCCAGTCGGAGCTTTTTTCTTATCGGGCTACTGCTTGTAGATCGCTCCGCCCTTCATCACGAAGCTCACGCGCGTGAGCTCGCTGATGTCCGCGATCGGATCGCCCTTGACCGCTACGATGTCGGCGAGCTTTCCTGCTTCGATCGTCCCGAAGTTGTCGCTTTGATCGAGGAGCGCCGCGGCGACTGAGGTCGCCGACTTGATTGCCGCCATCGGCGACATTCCGTACCGCACCATGTACGCGAATTCCTGCGCCTGGTTCTCCGTCCAGGCGTAACCGCCGACGTCGGTGCCATAGCTTATCATGACGCCCTTCTTGAGCGCCTTGCCGAAGGCGACCCGCTCGAGATCGACCGCCTTCGGCCATATCCCCCCGCGTCCGGGCGCCACGTAAACGCCGACGAAGATGGTCGGGCACCAGTACACATTCTGCGCGACCATTCGATCGAGCAGATCATCGGTGAGACCATCGCCGTGCTCGATCGTGTTGACGCCCGCCCTGAGCGCGGCGTCAATTCCGTCCCATCCCATCGCGTGAGCAGCGACCTTTTTCCCGAGCCGGTGGGCTTCGCTCACCAGCATCTTCAGCTCTTCGTCGGTGAAGTTCACCCACGAGCGGAGTCGTCCGTCCGCGCCAATGTAGTACCTCCTGTCCGCGTAGAACTTGATCCAGTCCGCGCCATACTTCGCTTCCTCCCGCACGGCTTTACGGATTTCCTCGGGTCCGTCGACGATCTGGACGCCCTCCGGCATCTTGAGCTCCCACGAATAGCCGAGCAGGGGATAGGTGCCCGTCGTGGACATGGCGCGCGTGGAGACGAACATCCGCGGGCCCGGAATCACACCGCGCGCGATCGCCGTCTTCAAGTCCACGTCGGCGTACATCGCGCCCTCGGTCTCGACGTCACGGATCGCCGTGAATCCGTTCATCAGAGCGATTCGCAACGCGGCCGTCGCGCGGATTGCGCGGTAGGGAGTGCTCTCCTTGAGGAGCTGCTCGTCGTAGTCCGCGCTCGTGATGTCGCCCTGAAGGAGCACGTGCGTGTGATTGTCGATCAGCCCGGGCAGAATCGTCGCTCCGCCCAGATCAATGATCTGTGCGCCGGCAGGAATTCGCGCCTCCACCTGCGCGCGCGGTCCAACCGCCACTATTCGCTCGCCCTGGACGACTACCGCGACGTCGTTCTGCACGGCATCGGATCTCCCGTCGATCATGTGAGCGGCGCGGATGACGTACGAGCGGCCAGTCGATTGTGTGGGGGTCTGCGCCGCCGCCATGAGGGGAAGCGCGAACAGGAGTGTTAGTGCTCTGGGGGCCATTTGCGAATTCGTGACCGGTTGAATTTTGGACGCGCGGGCATCGCAATGCAGCACCGGCGACACCTGGCGCGTAGTTAACAGAGAATAGCGCGCGATGTAGACAATTCGCTATTGCAAATTCCTGTTTGTCGCTTAGTGTGGATGTGGCGTATAGTCATTTGTTTCCAGCATTCTGGTCGAGTGCACCATCACGTTCAGGACCTTGAAACTTGATAGGACCCGTTCCGAGTAATTCAGACATCGAGCGGTTTGCCAACTCCGTCGGTGTGCCGCGCGAGCCCAATGCGGCGCACTACGATGGAGCGACGCGCCAGACATCGGACCAACGGCACGACGAGTTGATGACCGCCTTCGAGGAGCTGAGCGTCGCGGAGGAAGAGCTGCGCGCGCAACAGGAAACCCTCCTCGAGACGCACAACCTGCTCGAGATCCAGCGCAACCGCTACCACACGCTGTTCGACCTCGCGCCCGATCCCTATGTGGTCACTGACGGCTCGGGGACCATCGAGGAAGCCAACGCAGCCGCCTCCGCGCTGCTTGGAGTGGCCGGTAAGCTGCTGGTCGGCAAGGCCCTCGTCACGTTTGTAGACGGGCGCTCTCGGTCAGAATTTCAGACGCAGCTCAACGCGCTCGGGAACGGAGTCCACGTCGAAAAATGGATGATCGAGACCACCGTGCGCGACGGACGGCTCGCCACCGTCGAGGCGACCGTCTCCACTCTCGAAACTCGCCCGGACGGAAAGAGCTCGCTCTGCTGGCTTCTTCGCGACATGAGCGCGCGACGCGAAATCGAAGAGAGCATGCAGGCGCTCAACCGCTCGCTGAATGCCCGCGTCGCTCAGCGCACGCGCGAGCTGGAGCTTGCCCTCGAAGGCGAGCAAACCGCGCGCAAGGATGCGGAGGCCGCAAATCGCATCAAAACGGAGCTGTTCGCACGCCTCAGCCACGAGTTCCGTACACCACTGCACGCCGTGGCGGGCTATCTCGAGATCCTCCAGCAGAACATTCACGGAGGCCTCAACGCGGAACAGCGCAGAGACGTGGGGCGGATTCACCAGGCGCAGGAGCACCTGCTGACTCTCGTGAACATGATTCTCGATTTCGCGAAGCTCGAGGGAGGGCCGATCGAGCTTTCCATGGCCGAAATACCAATCGAGGAGACCCTCTGCAGCGCCGAGGCGCTGGTCGCGCCTCAGTTCGCGAAGAAAGGCGTCGGCTATGCGCATAGAAGTGGCGACGATTTGCTCAGCGCGTTCGCGGATCGCGAGAAAGTGCAGCAGATCGTGGTGAATCTTCTCGCCAACGCGGTGAAGTTCACGCCGGCGGGGGGAGCCGTCGAGCTGGATTGGAGAGTGGAAGAGGAGAATCTGCTCGTGCGCGTTCGCGACACCGGATGCGGCGTTCCGGAGGAAAAGATCGAGCAGATATTCGAGCCGTTCGTGCAGCTGCGGGCGCCCGGCTCGGTTCCGAGCGGAGGCACCGGTCTCGGCCTGCCGATCAGTCGCGACCTCGCGCGCGCGATGGGCGGCGATGTGGCAGCCACCAGCACGCTGGGCGTGGGCTCCGTCTTCACGCTCACCCTGCCGCTGCGCAAGCGCTCCGGCGGCCACAAGCTTTCAGGCCCCAAGACCGGCAATTAGCTTTGAGGGTGCGTTCTCCCCTCGCGTTCCGGAGCTGACATTGCCGCAATCAACCGCCGCGCTCTACGACCTCGTAGAAAACCCATCAGTCTTCATCAAGCAGCACTGGAACTCATATACGCCTGAGGACCACGAAGTCTGGGGCATGCTTTACGAGCGCCGGATGAGCCAGCTGCGGAAGAACGGCAGCAGGATCTTTCTGAAGGGCGCCGACATCATCGGTCTCAAGCGGGAGTCGGTCCCCGATCTCGCGGAAGTGAATCGCCGGCTCGCGCCACCCACAGGCTGGGAAGCCGTGCCCGTCTCCGGCTTCATACCGGCCAAGGATTTCTTCCGTTGCCTGTCGCTGCGGAGATTTCCGACGACGGTGACCATAAGGACGCGCGAGCAGCTCGACTACCTGCCCGAGCCCGACATCTTTCACGACGTCTTCGGCCACGTGCCGCTGCACGCCGATCCGGTCTTCGCCGATTTCCTCCAGCACTATGGCCAGGTGGCCGCGGCCGCCGAGAACGATGAGGACATCACGCGGATGGCGCGCCTCTTCTGGTTCACGGTGGAATTCGGCCTCATCCGCGAAGAAGGACAGATCAAAGTCTACGGCAGCGGGCTCATCTCTTCACACGGCGACGCCGCCAACGCCCTCGGCCCCAAGTGCGACCGCCGGCCCTTCTCGCTGGACGCCGTGTTCAACCAGCATTTCGAGATCGATCACTTCCAGGATATTCTCTTCGTGACCGAATCGTTCGAGCAGCTTTTTCAGGCGGTCGAAGAGGCGGGACGGAGAATCGGGACGATCCGCTGAGTCTGGCTCCGGCGTCTCTTTAGGCATCAACTGCAACTGAACAAGAGGTCAGCTTTGGTCAGCTCAGGCTGACATCTCGTTCTGTTGCAGTTGATTTTTGCCGAGGAGCCTATCGATCGAGCAGGCGCCGGTGATTGTCTATTGACTAGTCAATAATCGCCGCAGACTTTGCAAGAGAGGGCGAGGCTCGTCAAGGGTGTCCTTCTAGAGTGTCCTTCTAGAGTGTCCTTAGTAGTTCGACGCGCGAACACGGTCGAGCATGTCAACGAGTAAGTCCATCTCTGAAGGTGGGAGAACAGACACGGCCTGCGAATCCCACCGCTTTACCGGGCCGTCCAGCTCCTTCAACAGATCGAGACCCTTGGTGGTAATTCGACAGAATACGCGGCGCCGGTCCTTGGGACAGGGAGTGCGCCCTACCAACCCTTTTCGCTCGAGGCGGTCGACCAGGCGTGTCACACCCGGAGTCTGCTCGATCATGCGCTCGCCGATCGTAAGTGTCGGAAGTCCGTCGGGTCCGGCGCCGCGGAGAATGCGCAGCACGTTGTACTGCTGCGGGGTGATGCCGTGCGGCGCGATCACCTGCGCGAGACTGCGCTTCACAGCGTCGGCGGTGCGGAGGAGTCCGAGGGTGGCCTGCTGCTCGCGGGAGCGAAAGTTCTGGGGAGGCTTCTCGTCGGTCGCCATGGTTCAGTCTATGTACAGCCGAGACCTTGAGCAAGCAAATGCTGTCGCTCGCGCCCGAATGGCTGCCAAACGCCAAATTTCCCCGCTTTCACGAGCGGTTTGGGCCTTAGATTGTTGGACCGCGAGACAGGGCTCTTTCCCCGCCTCGCGGGTATTAATCCGGAATTCCCTCCGAACCCTGCCCCAGGAGTCTCGCGTGATAAAGAGATTTGTCCCTGCCTTATTGATCCTGGCTGTCGCGTGCGGTGGCGGCGGCGACATAATTCCTCCACCCGTTGTCAAGCTGAGCGACATCAGTAGCATGAATGTCGGCGAAGTGAGGGTTCTGAATTCGACCGACATACCGAATGGCATCGATCTCCCCGCGGGCTCAGGGGCTCGGGACTATATCATCGTCGTTGGAAACACGAGCGCTTCGCACGATGTGGTGTCGAACTTTACGGTCAAGGCCGATAGATCGGCCACTGGCGTGTTCGGCATCGAGGCGGCCGCCGATCTGGCGGCTCAGTCCAGCCTTCAGCTGAACCATGTTCCGCTGGCGCGAACGCCCCAGGAAGCGGTAGAGAACAGGGTTCGCGCATTCGAGCGCACGAAACTGACGCTGCGTTCACGTTCCACTCCGTTCGGCGCGTCGCGGCTTTCTGCCCGCCGCAGCGCTCAGGTTTCTCAGGCGGCCGTGCCGGCCGTCGGTGACACAATCAACATCAAGATTCCGGACGCCTCGACCACCGATCTCTGCACCAACTTCATCTCTACACAGGCTGTAGTCGCTTCGGTGAGTCAAAAGGCGATCCTCATGGTGGACACTCTGGATGGGTCGCCGGCCTCGCTGTTCACGCAGGCCCAGATGGACTCGATCACGGGGGAGTTCGACTCAATCACCTATCCCACCGACAGCGCCTATTTCGGCACTCCCACCGATATCGACAACAATGCCCACCACATCATCATGCTGTTCACCGGCCAGGTCAACAGGCTGACCCAGGCCAACTCACCGCCCGGCACCGGATTCGTAGGCGGGTTTTTCTTCGCGGGCGATTTTTTCCCGACGGTTGACACACCGCAAGCGCAGGGTTGCGCGGAAAGCAATGGAGCGGAAATCTTCTATCTGCTCTCTCCCGATCCCACCGCGAAATTCGGCAACATTCGCTCGACAAACTCGGTGCGTCAGGGAACGCGCGGCACGATCGCGCACGAATTCCAGCACATGATCAATACGGGAAATCGCCTTGGGAGTATGGATCCGGCGGTGAAGCCCTTCGAGTCAGCATGGCTCGATGAGGCCCTCGCACACTTCGCCGAGGACGCCGTCGGTCGCGTTCAGCGCGGCTTCACCGATCTCCAGACGCTGACGTTCAACGACGTGCTGCCTTGCAACACTCCGTGCTCGCAAGCCAACGACTTCAACGCGTTTTTCTTCCAAAACCTCGCGCGCCTCACCGACTGGATGGACAAGCCCGACCAGTTCTCGCCGATGAGCGAGCTGACGGACAGTCTGGCTACGAGGGGAGCGGCGTGGGCGATCGTCCGCTACGCCGCCGACAATTACTCCAACGGACTTCCACGCACTCTCACGCGCCAGCTGGCGGCGGGGCCCGACACGGGAGTCAAGAATTTCGCGGCCGCCACCAAGGCTCCCATCGATACGGTGGTAAAGGGGTGGCTCATGTCGATGTACGCCGACCACCTTGGAATCGTGGGCCTCGATGCGAAGTACCAGTATCGGTCATACAACTTCCGGAGCGTGATGCCGCCGGTCGCGAAAGCGGTGCTCAGCCAGTCGGTGGCGACGTATCCTCTGGTGGTTCGGTCCGTCGGCAGCGGCACCGATAACATCGCGGCAACAAACATTTCGGGTACCGGGTCGTACTTCCGGCTCACCGTCGCTGCGGGCGCGGGGGCGAAGAACGTGAAGATTCTGGATACTTCCGGCACCACCGCCGCGAGCTTTACGGGCGAGCACGTCTACGTGCTTCGCGTCCAATAGTAGGGATAGAAGGCGGCTAGGCGCTGGCATCCACAAAACCGAAGCACGCCGCCGGAAAGGCTCCTAGCCAAGCTGCTGCAAAGCTTTGAGCCCTCTGCTTTGGTATTCTCGTGACCAGTTGCGCCCCTCAATCTCACCCCGGAATCACGCGTCCCGGAGCGCAGCTATCGGCGTCTCCCTGAACACATCCCTCCCCGCGAGCAGCCCGATCAGCAGCGTGAGCGCCACGATCGCCGCCGCGATTCCGGCGACCGGCAGAATCGCCGGCGCGAATGGCGTCTTGAACATGTAGCGCACGACGGCCCAGCCTCCAGCCAGCGACAACAGCATTCCAGTGAGGCCGCCCATCAAGCCGAGCAGTGAGTACTCGGCGAGAAGAATGCGGGCGATCTGGCCGCGCGTGGCGCCCAGAGTTTTGAGCAGCACGCCCTCGCGAACCCTCTCGCGCCGCGTCGCCGACACCGCGCTGAACAGAACCGGGATTGCGACAGCGAGGCTGAAGAGCGCCATGAACCGGATTGCGAGCGACACCTTCCCGACGATCTTGTCCACCGTGCGCTTGATCGCGGTGAGGTCAATGCTCGACACGTTCGGGAATCGGTTCACCACTTCGCGCTGCAGGAGCGCGACGGCGGCGGGATCCTTCACCTGCGCAAGCAGCACGTACTGGTTCGGCGCTCCCTTCAGCACGGGCGGCGCGAACACGGCGAAGAAGTTGGGCTCGAACCGGGTCCACTGGACCTTGCGGAGACTCGTGATGCGCGTGGGGATCTCGACCCCCTGCACGTTCCAGGCGATGAGGTCGCCGAGCTTGACGTTGAGCTCTTTCGCAATTCCCTCCTCGAGGGAGATCTCTCCGGTATCGCGCGCAAACTTGAGCGCGCTGTCGCCGAACCACTTGCCGGCGACGATCGTCTCGCTGGCCGCGGGCTTGTCCCGATAAGTCGACCGGAACTCACGCCTGAGCGCCCACGACGCGCGGCCACGCTGCCCGCGGGTGATCGGGTTCATGTCGCTGACGTGTTTTCCATTGATCGCGGCGATGCGCATCGTGACTACGGGCGCCAGCTGGACCACATCGTAGCCTCCGCCCCTGACGATCGAATCGAGCCCCGCCGCCTGATCCTGCTGCACGTCGAAGAAGACCACGTTGCCCCGCGACTCGGCCGCTGCCGTCGTGAATCGACGCAGGAGGTTGTTCTGCACCAGAAAGAGAGTGCTCACCAGGAACGCGCCGAATCCGAGCGCGAGCGTCACGGCGCGCGTCTGGTTCCCGGGACGATAGAGGTTCGCCACACCCTGTCGGACCACATACGGCCAACGCGTTCGCAGTCCCTTGCGCGCGGCCCAGGAGAGAAGAGCAGCGCTCGCGGCGAGCGCGAGGATCGCAAGGCCGGTCGCCGCGCTCATCGCGAATGCCTGCCTGGTCGTCTGCGCTCGTGAGAGTGCAATGGCGACCACGCTCAATACCATCGCCGCGTTCACCACTATCCTCGGCCCATCCTTCCACCGCATGCGCAACACTTCGGCGTCGGTGTCCCGGCGAAGCGTCTGAAGCGGCGAGACGTTGCGGAGGGCGAGCAAGGGGCGCAGCGCAAAGATGAGGGCGATCCAGCCACCGACCGCGAGTCCGGTGAGTATCGCCGACGGCACGAGCGTCACCCGCACATCGATTGGCAGAAAATCCGTGAGCACGTGTGGAAGGAGAAACTGTATGGCCACGCCCAGCGCCGCACCCGCGGCCGCACCCAACAGACCCATCGCCGCCGCCTGCACGACATAGATCGCGAGGACCTGACCGCTCGATGCGCCCAGACAGCGAAGCACGGCTACAGTGTCGATCTTGCGCGCGACGAACGCGCGAACACCGCTCGCGACTCCGATTCCGCCGAGTAGCAGAGCCACCAGCCCGACGATCCCGATGAAGCTCGTGAGGTTTTCGATCGCATCCTCGGTTGCCATTTCGGTCTGCGTGACCGTGCGGATGCGCACCTGCTGATCCTCGACACGTTTCTTGAACGGCTTGACGAACTTGTCCGGATCGACGCCGGGCGGGAGCTTCGCCAGAACCGTCCTCTCCGCGGTGCTTCCGAAGACCAACAACTGTGTCTCGGCTACGTACCGGGCGGGGATGAAGATGCGCGGACCGAGCATCTCGGCGATGCCGACGGCTCCCGGGACATCCTTGATCGTCGCGACGATGGTGAAGGTGCCGAAGCCAAGCTTGAGCGTGTCGCCGACTCTGGCGTTGAGCGTCGTGAGCAGCGCCGGATCGACGATCGCGTTAGCTCCCTGGCTCAGGAGTGGCCAGCGTCCGGCCGGCTCCGTCACGACGCCACCATAGAACGGATAGTTGTCGGTGACGCCGCGCACCTGTGCGAAGCGGGTGCCGCTGGTGCGGGGAACCACCGCCATCGATGGGAAGGTCGTCACTCGAGCGAACGAAAGCCCGTGACGCGTGAGCGAGTCGAAGAGGGAATCGACCGCGGGAGGAATCGGCTTGGAGGAGTTGAACTGAATGTCCCCACCCATCAGCGAGCGCGATTGATCCTTCACCGACTGGATGATGTTCGCCGAAAAGGAGTCGATGGCGACGAGTGCGGCGACGCCCAGGGAAATCGACGACATGTAGAGCAGGAGCCGGCGGCGGGCAGTGCGGCTCTCGCGCCACGCCAGACCCCAGATGCTTCGCGACATCCCGATCACGCTCCCGTGTCTTCCACGACGGCACCGTCCAGCAGCCTTATCATGCGCGACGCTTTCGACGCGAGCGTGAGTTCGTGGGTCACCAGAACGATCGTGGAGCCGGCATCGGTGTTGAGCGACTGAAGGAGCTCGAAGATCCGGTGCCCTGTCGCGTTGTCGAGGTTCCCGGTCGGCTCGTCCGCGAAGAGGATCCTGGGCGAGTTGGCGAAAGCCCGCGCGATCGCGACGCGTTGCTGTTCTCCGCCGGAAAGCTGGGTCGGAAAATGGTGGCCTCTGCCCGAGAGCCCGACGCGGTCGATCAGGTCGCGTGCGCGCTCGACCGCGCCCGCCGTTCCACGCAGCTCGAGCGGAACCTGTACGTTCTCGAGCGCAGTAAGGGTCGGGATCAGCTGAAAGCTCTGGAAGACGAAGCCGACTTTCTCGCCACGCAGTCTGGCGCGATCGTTCTCCGATAGCTTTCCGAGGTCGGCATCGTCAAGGAGCACAGTGCCGCGCGTTGGTGTATCAAGACCGGCGAGCAGTCCCAGGAGGGTCGTCTTGCCGCTGCCGGAAGGTCCGACGATTGCGACGAAGGCTCCCTGCGGTATCGTGAACGTCACG